>Ga0105092_10000214_pt1 | contig 29215 bp, 54 predicted proteins | sample PPLLak2March2015_FD_87021 | JGI IMG/M metagenome (GOLD analysis project Ga0105092, IMG submission 87021) | Freshwater sediment microbial communities from Prairie Pothole Lake near Jamestown, North Dakota, USA - PPLs Lake P7 Core (1) Depth... | ecosystem: Environmental > Aquatic > Freshwater >... | reverse complement strand
TGGTACGCGCAAGGAACGTGGGACTACGCCGCGACCCTGGGCGCATTCGTCGACGCAAAAACCTATTTCGGAAACGTGGTGAAGTCCGGCGCCTACGAAAAGCAAATGACCGTCGCGCAAACGCTCGCGATGCTCAAGCAAAGCGTTTCGCAAAACACCGCTCAGTCGTGGCGCCAAGTCCTGAACCAGAACGCCGGAATCAAGGCGCCCAAGTTTCTTCCCGCGAAAGACTCGCGATCCCCGAAGCCGGAGAGCGAACAGGGCGGTTTTGGCGCCGCCGTGCTGCTCGTGCTTCTCGCCGTCGCGGCCTTCTTCTTTTTCCGGTAGGCTTCACCCATGGGAAAGACCGGAAAATATGTGCTGATCGGCGTGGGCGGTCTCTTCGTGTGGTGGTTCGTCGATCGGAACATCATGAGTTTGGGATTTCCTCAGATCGGATCGAGCGCCGGCGCGCTCTTTGGTCCGATCGCGAACGCGAACCGCGCGTGCGCGTGCGCGATGGGGCTCGGCGTTCACGAAGCCGGGCGCGTCGTGCACTATCCGCCGAAGGGAACGCTTCGCGCGCTCTTTGGTCGGGAGGGCGCCGGGCAGGTTTTGCAAGCCGTCACCGTCGCGCGGACGCAATACGATCCGCCGCCTCAGAATCCGCCGATCGGTAGCGCCTACAACGCCGACATTTCGAGAGACCCCGCGACGCGCCAGGGATCGCCGGCGTCTCCCACACCGCAAACGCCGCGGGAAACCGAAGGCGATCGCGGAAAGCTGACCACGCCCGTCCTCGTCGGCGGCTTCGTGATCTTGCTCGTCGCGCTCTACTTTCTCGCGAAATAGCGCGCATGGGTTGCGGGACGTGTGGCGGCGCGTGTACGCTTGGTGCGAGGCGTTCACCCATGGCCCGTGCAATCGGCTTGTCCCCGTCCCTTTCGTATCTCGCGGCGCGAAACGTCCAAAAGCGAACCGCTCGAGGAGAGGGCGCCGGCGCGATCTCGCAAGTCGCGTTCAAGGGCGCCGGCTTCTACGAATCGACTGGCACGGACGTCGCGGTCCGGAGCAAGCCCATGGTGTCAACGCCGTGGGGTGAAAACGCGCTCGGCACGCTCAATACCGGAGACGTCGTGAAGGCGTCCGGGCTCGTGCAATCCTCGGGCGGGATCGAGTTTGCGGAAGTCTCGTCCGTTTTCGACGTCCAGGGGAAACCCTCGTGGGTCGCAACGATGTACCTTCAGCCCTCGTCGAAAACGAAGATCTCGGGCGGCGGCGGCGCCGGGCCCGATCTCGGCGGCGGCGGCGGCGGCGGCGGCGAGCTCGCCGAAAAATCCATTTTTGGTGGCGGAATCGGGATCGCGTTCGGGCTTCTCTTGGTGGCCGTCGCGATCTATTTCATCGCGAAGTGAGGAGCTCCCATGTCGAAACTGATCGAGCGTGACGGAAAATACATGATCGAGGTGGGCCCAAACGATTCGTTTGGATCGATCGCGTACGAGCACACCGGAGACTCCTCGAGATGGCTCGAGCTCCTCAAATGCAATGACGTCGACGCAACGCGCCCGATCGTCTCCGGACTTCTCTTGAGGATGCCGGAAACGTGGGCCGAAGAGAGAGCGCGCGGCGAATGGTCGGGAGCTCCCGAAGCCGTGGCGCCGGGCGTCGCCGCGGGCGAGCAGCGCTACCCGAATCCGGAGCCCGCCGCATGGGACGGGTCGAAGGTCGAGGATGTGGTTCGAGACGTGCTGAAAGAGTGGGCTGAAAGGGTCGATCCGATCCTCGAGGGCTTGAAGGACAGGATCGGCATTCTCGAAATGCAGCGCGATCAGGATGAGAAGCGACTTGCCGAGCAGGGCGCCGAGATCATCCGGCTTCGCGCGGATGTGGATCGCTTTCATCGCGGCGAGGGTGCAACGGAGACCCCGAAAGCGGAGCCCCACGCGAAGAAGCGTAGCGCAGGCTGATCGTGGATGAGAATCCCTACAAGCCCGCGGCGGTTGTCCTCGGGCCGATCGGGCTCGGTGAAGAGCTCGGGCGCGCTCTCTTCGGAACGCCGAAAGAGAGCAAGGGCGGAGAGCCGCCCGCGTCGACGCCGGCCGGGATGGTGGTGATCATCGGCGGTCTTGGGCTTCTCTTTTTCGCCGTCTACATGTTCGTGAAGGGCGGAGGCGTGAGGCTTTTCAAATGATGAACGTCGCCGAGCTCGCGCGCGTCTCCTCGAACGCCGGCGATCTTTCGTTCGGCGCGACGGCGGGCGCGATCGGCGTGGGCTTTCTCTTCGCGATCGCGATCGCCGCCTACCTCTTTTACAGACTCTTCCCTCTCTTCTTCGGGACCCCTCTCCTCGGAGTGCTCAAGAAATGAACGCGCATCGCCTTTTGAGTGCCGCAACGGGAACGCCGTTCCGTCGATCATCCTCGGCGGGCGGTCCGCTCACCGTGACGATCGATCACGCGGGCGCGCTCCTCGGATTTCATCGCGGCGCCGGCGATCTTTCGCCCGAAGGAATCTCGAGCACGATCCGGATGACAGGGATGCTCGGAGCGTTCACGGCGATCGCGCTCGGGATCTGGCTTTTTTACCGCGGCGTGACGTCCGGAAAAAAGCTAAACCTGCAAACGTTCGGCGGTCTCTTTCTCTTTTCGGGCGGGCTCGGAAACCTCTCGAGGTTCGCCAATCCCGAAGGCGCCGCCGTAGAAGCGGCCATCCTTGCGGGCGGAACATTCGTGAAGGAAAAGAGGGCCTGATGGATCCGAACGCAATGCTTGCGGCTTTGAGCCAACCCATTCGCGAGCTCGCGCGCGTCGAAGCCGATCGCGCGGCAACGGCGGCGCTGAAACAGGCACGCCAGGACATGTTGATCATGATGGCGATCGCCGTGATCCTCTCCGTGGGGATCGGCAAGTTCTGGCGGTAGCCGGGTCTTTTTCGACCCACCACGTGGGTCAAGCTTGACCCCGCGCGCGGCGTGAGCGATTCTTGGGGCATGGGTTCAGGCACGCTCGCAAAAACGTTGGTGGGTGTTCTCGTCGGCGGCGGCGCAACGATGGCCGTCGGATACGCAGGATCGAAAGTCGACGCGATCGCAAAGTATCCGCTCATCACGCCGGCGCTCTTGATCGGCATCGGTCTGCTTCTCGCGCGTCGCGGTCGAATGGTCGCGGGCTTCGCGCTCATCGGCGCGGGCGCGGCGATCCTCGGATTGCAAGCGCTCGTGAAGCTCGGATCCATGTCGCAAGAGACCAAGGGCGGGCAAACGGCAGGACACGCCGGCGATCGACTCACCGATTCGGGCGGCACCTTCGGCAACAAGGAAATCTTGCTGCAACAAAACGCGATGGGCGATCTGCACAACGCCGGAGCCTTCTTTGGCTTGGGCGGACGGCAGCTTCTCTCACAACAGAACGCGATGGGCTGACGCGACGACGGGCATTGAAAAGATTTCGGTATTGATTTGTTCGAGCTCGAGAGCTCGAACCCTCGAAAGGCAAAGACGATGGCGGACGGCGGAATGAACATTGTGGCCAAGTGGGATGGCGCGACGCTCGCTGACGTGTTCAGCGAGTACGAAAAGATCAATCCCGCGGGCTTCCGCGGAACGACGCGTCCATTCAAGTCCACGCAAACCTTCACCGGGATCGTGGTCGTCAACTTGGGCGCGCCGCTCATGAGCCACGCGGTTTTCCGTTCGGGACAAACCGTCGATTGATTCTCCTACAGGATCGGCGACCAGATCCAGCGCGGCGGAGGGCTCACGAAGATCGCGAGCGCCGCCGACACGAACCTCTCCCGCGGAAAGCGGACGAACGGCGTGACCGATTTCGTGATCCAAGGGATCTCGGCGTCGTGCAACGGCGTTCGCATCCAGTACGCCGCGGCTGACGTTCCCGCCGCCGCGAACGCGGACGCGGACGTCCAGGGCGCCTACCTCGGTACGCGCAAGGTCTACGACCCGGGCGCGCTCGTGGTGCCGCCGACGTTCGGATCGCCTCTCAACATGGAGGAGGTCCTTTTCAACGCGATCGCGCCGCAAATCGAGTTCACCATGATGTGGGACCGCGGCCGCATCATCCCGATCGGCACGCTCGATCAGGTTCCCGAGGGTGGAGGAAAATCGCTTCTTCGCTCGAACGGTCTCCCGTCGACGGAAAACCGTTTCAAGTCGCTTGAGGGCTACCCCTGGCGCCGCGTCGACAAGCCGGACGGCGATTTCACGATCCAGGGCACGCTTCGCGATGCGATCGTGATTCCCTTCCCGCTCATCGCGTTCGCCGGCGCCGCCGCGCCGCTCGTGGTGCCCGTCAACGTGATGATCGATACGACCGTGCGCGTTCACGGCGTGGGTCTCGAGCAAATCGGCCAAGTCTGAAAACTCGCGCGTCTTCGGGCGCGCTCGCTGCTCCCTAGCCCCAACGGCGAAAGCCCGAGGGGCTAAGGGGTCGAAAGAGATCCATGAGCCTTTCCGCCGACGTCGAAGATTTCGTATCCGAAGCGCTCGACAAACCGGACTTTGCCGTCCGGCCGGAAAATCTCCGCGCGCTGCGAGAAAAAGCGCGCCACTCTCTCCAGGGAATGCACACGGCGCTGAATGCGCCGAATGCGCCCTACTCCTGGGAGAACCGCGTGATCCTTCCGGTCGCGGCGGCGCTCTCCGAGCGCGTGGCGTACAAGTTCCCGCAAAATATGGATGTGGTGGGCTTCAACCCCGTCCTCACCGATCTTGGGATCGTCGCGCCGTCGTTCGTGCCGGGAAACATCATGGCGAACGTCAACGATTTCGACGTCGCGATCGATATCAACAATGAAAATTTGTTGACGAATCTCGAGGGCGTGACGTCCCCCGTCGCCGGCGCAACGCGCGGCGGCACGTTCATTTCGCTCGCGTCGATCGGGATCTTGGTGCCGCGCCTCTTCGCGCTCAAGCTGACAAGCATGGCGCCAGAGATCGGCATGACGTTCCGCCCGAAGCGCGGCGCAAACGTGTACCGCGACACGATGATCTCCGTGACGATGTTCGTCCGCCGAAAGGATCGCCGTCCTTCCGCGAACGTCTCGAGCGCGGCGGAGGGCCTGTAACATGCGAATGGCCATTCTCGGATCGCCGGGCTTGGGCGTGCCGATGCGAACGCCTTTCCGCGTCGCGCCGGTTCAGGGGCTCACCCTGAACAATCCAGCGAGCGCCACGAAGACGGGCGCCGCCGCAACGTATGCAGCCGTCCCGGCCGGAAACGTCCTCGTGATGACCTTCAACGGGATCCCGGGCACGGTGACCGTCACTTTCGCGGGAACGGAAAACTCCCAGGCGACATTTCACGCGGCGATCAACGCCGTTCTGAATTTGCTCGGCACGCCGCTTCCCTTCGGAGCTCCGGCAGGCGTCGTGAACTCGGCCGGACAATCGCAATTCATTGCGCCATTCTTCGGGTCGTTTTCGGGCGGCGCCGTCACCGGCGCGACGAGTGCGGCGGTTTTGGTTTCTCTCGGGATCACGGCCACGGCCTTTGCCGCCGCAACGGGAGGCGTACAGACGTACGCCGGGCAGTACGCCCGTCAAATGGGCGGGATGAAGGTCGCGGGCGCAACGTTCATTCAGCGTTTTCTTCCCGTCAACCTCGGGCCCCATCCGCAAGTGCTCATGCTCGATCGCGGCGCCGCGGCGGCTGTCCTCTCTGACAATCCGAGGTATGGCCCGGCGTACGTGTGAGGTGGTGATCCATGGGTGACGTGATCATCACGGGCGCCGGCCCGAACATTCCCAGCACGGAAGTCGGCCTTGCCGAGCGCCAGAACCCCGCAACGCCCGGCAAGGGAAGAGACGGCGTAGGCGTTTCGATCGCGATCTCGCTTTCGCAAGACTCGCGATCCATGGCGCCGTGGCGCCTTCAGGTCTACGCGCAAACGAACGAGGGAAAGCGCCTCGTGGGCGAATTCACGACGCGTCCGCCCGCCGCGGGCGATCCCCCGTCGCGCGTCGTCGCGTTCGCGTCGTGCCCGGGCGCATTCGATTGGCGGATCGTTCCCTTCGGCCCGGCGCCGACGGTTGGGGACGCCGGACAATCCGTTCCGGAGACGTGCGAGATCACGATCGCGACGACGGAATTGAGCGTTGCCGGCGCCGGCGTCGCGGCGATCGTGCCCGTCAACGGCACGCGCGTCCTCGGAATCATCCACCCCGCGCCGCAATTTTTGGCCGGGCAGGGCGTTCTTTCGACGGGGCCCGGACAGCTTTTCACGTTCAAGGGGTTCGTCGATCCGGCGCAAGCCCTTTCCTTCATCGGCGTTGTCGACAAGGGCGCCGCCGTCGTGAACGGCGACGTTTTTCTCGACGTGCCGATCGAGCTCCCCTTGGGGTCCACCAATTTCATCGACTCATGGCCCGACGGGCTTCCATTCGGAACGCAAATCCGTTGGGCGATCTCGTCGACGCAAAACCCGATCACGCTCGGGCCCGTGGCGAGCATCGGCGCGCGTAGGACGTAGCCATGACGCAACCCGTCTGGAGAACCCAGCTTTCCGAGCGGAACGTAAGCACGCCGCAAGGCGGAGGCGGCGCGCCCGGAACCTCCGAGGTGATCGCCGCGAACGAAGCCGCGGCTTCGGCGATCCCGGGGCTCATCGACGGGCAGCAAGTTTTCATTTTGTCGCATCGATCGTGGTGGCGCTTCAACGCGAATTCCACGGCGCCGCTCGTTCCCCACGTCGTGATCGCGAGCGCGAGCGCCGGCGCATCCCCTCGTCTTCTTCGGACGGCGTACGCCGCGCCCGAGTGGCGCGAATCGATCACGGATGTGTACATCGATCCGGGCAACGTCACCGGGATCGCCAACGATGAGAACAAAGCGATCTTCGACGCGCCGCAAGTCGGCGCCGCGCGCCTCCCGCTCCTCACCTGGCAAGAGCTCTCGAGGCGTTGGGGACGTCGCAACACGATCAACACGGGCGATCTCGTCGGGCTCTCGTTCCAGGTTCACGTGCTCTCGGGCCGGCCCGTCGGCGCCGGAGGCGATCCGGCCGATCTCGATTGGGTGAACTTCACCGACACCTATCCGCGCATCCTCGGAGAAAACGCAACGGCGGTGCTTGGGCCCATCGCGCTAACAGCCTTCACGGCGCAAAACCCCGCGGTTCCCGCCCCGGGCGGAACGCCGGCGACGATCCAGATCGGCGCCACGGTGTGGGGCCCCTTCATCGGAAAACGAATCCGGCGCGTGAGCGATGGATCGGTTGCGTACATCCTGAGAGACATGGGCGGAGGCGTCGCGCGCATCTCGCAACCTCAGCTCACGAACGAAGCGCTATTTTTCTTCACGCCAACCAACGTGGCATGGGCGGCGGGAAACTCCGTGGTGGTGGAAGATTTGCCGGATATCAATATCCAGCACACCTACCAGGGCTTCATGGGGAGCGCGTTTGGCTTCAATGGTCAAACGAACATCGCCGATCTCAACATCACGAACGAGGGCGGCACCGTTCCGTGGATCCCCGAGGTGGCGGACGCAAACAACATGGTTGTTTATCAGTGCACGAGCGATCGGCCCGTGTCTGCAAAAGGCGTCGTCGCGTTCAATTCGTGCGGAATCCGCGCGGGCGGGCAATTCTTTTCGTCGGGCGGGATGTTCATGGGCGGCGCCGTCCTTCCCGGAATGAATGCGAGCTTCCAGGTCCTCTACATGAACGGGCCGTCTCAGCCGGCATTTGGTTTCGGCGCGATCGATTTCTTCACGTACGTGCAAGGCGGCGGCGTGATCGCAGCGGACGCAAACACGTTCGGCACGTTTTCGGTATGGGATGCGATCGTGGATGGGAACTTCAACCCGGGTGGCCACGCGCTTTCCGTCGGCGGCGGTCCGAACCTCGGCGCCAGGGCGTGTCAGCTTGCGCTGCGATCGTCCAATACGATCTTTGGAACGGGGAGCGTCGGAAAAGGGTGCCGCGTCGCCTCCGGATCGAAGATCGGCGCCTACCTCGCCCTCCCGAACATCACGGGCGCGACGGGTGATTTTCAGCTAGGAAATTCCGTGCTCGGGATGTGGGGAGACTTTGCAACGGGCACCTATCAGCCTCCGGGCGGGATCGCGCTCACGTGGGCGGCACTCGCCGCGGCGGCGGGCATTGCCGGTTTCGGCGGGAGCGCGCACAACCATAATCAAGACGCACACGTAAACCTTGCGAGCGCCACCTAATGGCCATCGGAGACGTCCTCACGATCCTCCCTTCGGGGCTCGCCGGCTTCGCCGCGCCCGCGGCGCCGTCCGGGCTCCCTACGTACCTTTCAATCACGCACACGTGCCCGGCCGGATCGCCGGGAGCCGCGACGACGTTTGATTTTGATTTCGCCGCCTACGTCGACGCGATCCTCGATGTGGACGCGCGGATCCTCGCGACGACCAAGGGCGGAACCGCGCACCTTACGGGCGCCGTCGATTTCGGATCGATCCTCGCGATCGAAGTGCGAAACGGCGTCGCGCAACTTGGCGCGGCGGCTTCGGGCGGATACAAAGCGATCTTTCAGGTGAGCCCCGATTCGATCCCGATCCTCGTGGGCGTCAATGACACGGCGCTCCTCAGCGGAGGCTTTGCAAACATGTCCGCGGCGTGGACGTTTCCGGGCGCCGGGATCGCGCGCATGACCGTCACGAACCAGAACGCCACAAATTCCGCCGACGTGACCGTATTTCTCCGTGTGATCGTGAAGGTGGCGCCATGAAACATCCGCGCGATCAGTGGTTCAAGATCTACGCGTACACGCCGGGCGTTGCCGCGCCCGTTCTCGTCGGCGACGCGCCGAAGGAAGGCGAAAAAGACGAGCGAAGGATCGAAGCGCAATGGATCGAGCCTCCGAAGTGGGGCCCCGTAGACGGTGTTTCGCACGTGCACCATCCCGACGCGTACCGTCCGGACGTGCGTCTTCGCGTCGTGCACCATCGGCAAGCGCTCGAGCAAGGCTTCTCGATCGCCGCGTGCGGTCTCGTCCACGATCCGCGTCTTCGTTTTGTCGAAACCGAAGGCGCGCCCGAAAACCCGTGCCCGGAATGCGTTGCGGCAACCGAAAAGGCGATCGGCGCGCATTTGCAGGAAATTCACGAGCTCGAGGCGAAAGCCGCCGAAAAAAAGCGGGAGCGTGACGTCCTCGTCCTCAGGGTGTCCGACGCGCCCGAAGCTGATAAGGTGGATCCATGAACTTCACGCCCGAGCAATTGCAAACCCTCCTCGCCGCCGCGGGCGTTTTGGGCCCGCACTTCTTGATCCGGGCGCAACCGGACAACGGTGTCGTTACCGTGATGGGGACGATCCCGTGCACCACGGCGAAGATCTACAAATTCGATGTGATTTTCACGGGCCGAAACCCGACAACGGGAACGGGCGTCACAACGCGCCTCGCGATCTCCGTGCAAGGTGGGCCCGCGCCCGCGGCACTCGCCGCCGCCGCGATCGTCGAAGCCGCCGCCACGAACATGGCGAACCCGCCCGTTTTCACGCTCGCCGTAAACGGCCTGAACCTCGAGCTCCGGGTAAATAACCCAGTCGCGGGCGATCCTGCCGACGTGGAAGCGATCGTACTCGGTCCGAAGATCTCGCAATAAGGAGCGCTCGCCATGGGAAAGATCGTGGTGGGCCCCAAGGGTCCGGCTGTCCTCGTCGAGCCCGGAGATTCCTGCTACTCGATCGCCGAAGAGCTCACGGGCGATCCCGAGAGATGGCCCGAGCTCATCGAAGCAAACCCCGGTCGCGCGCTCTCCGAGCTCGGCACCTTCCGCGACATGATCCCCGGCGAAAGGCTCGCCGTCCCGATCACGTGGATCGACTACGCAAAAAGCAAGAATATCGAGCCCTCTCCGGATGTCGCGGGCTTCGAGCACATCGCAAGAGAGCGCGCGGCGGCGGGCGAAATCCTTCCGACGCTCCCGGTCTTTTGGACCAATGACGACGTGAAGATCGCGAACGCGATGGGCGAGGCCTTCGGCGGAAACGGCGACGATGTGCTCGTTACGTTCTACCAAGAAACCGCCGCGACGATGAACCCGCACATTCGTACGGATTTTGGAAGCGTCGCGCCCGACGGGAGAAAGGTCTACGAATACGGCGGGCTGATCGCCGGGCTCGGATCGTTCTGGGATGGGAAAGAGCGGATCTATCCGCTCGATCAGTCAATGGGTTGGCCCAAAGGAACATGGCTCAAGATCGTAAAAGACGCGTCGCTTTCGATGCAGCTTCAAGCGATCGCGCAGATCTGGGATCACGTTTTCAAAAACTACATCAAGGGAGAAACGATCGCCGAGCGCGCCGCAAAGCTCGGGGTCCCGCTTCACGCGCTCATTCACTCGCTGAATTTTCTCCCCGCCCGGGCAGGAATCGCAAAGACGGCGGACGCGCCGCTTACGAAGTCTCCCGAGAATTTCTACCGGGATAACGTCCTCTTTGACGTCAACAAAGACGGAGTGATCTCGATCCGGGATATGGCGGACTTCGGCGAGAAGCAAATGGAGGCCATGGCGAACGGATCGAAGGGGACGCTTCTCGTCGCGGCGCGAACGCAGCGCGTCGTTTCTCCGATCGGATCGCTCGCCGTTCTCTGGGGCCCCATTACGGGCGAGTGGACCGATCTCACGGGAAAGCCGCCCGTTACGAGCGTGGGCTACAAAACCTCGGGCGGCTTCGTGAACCTCGGGCTCCTCATCGCGATCGCGATCCTTTTGGGCGTCGTCTACTACGCATGGAAAAAGTCGTGAATGTTGCGAAGCTTGTGGTGATGATCCAGCAACGCAAAGCATTTGCGCGGTATTTCCCCAATCGCCGTAGGTTTTGGATGGGCTCGGCGCGGAAGCTCGAGCTTCAGCTTTTGCGAATTTGCGAGCGTGGGCCGTGACAACGCCGAAGGACTTTGCGATCGCGCTTCTTCGGCGGCTGAAACTTCCGGAGACGGCCAACAATGTGATCTCTCTCGTCGCGTTCGTCGGGATCGAGCAAGGTCACTGGGGAAACAAAGCGCGCTTCAATCCGCTCAATACGCGGCTTCCCATGCCGGGCTCGTACAAGGCGCCCGGAACGATCGTCCAGGCGTACAAGTCATGGGCGGACGGGATCGAAGCGAACGCGCGGACGCTCGCACAATCGAACATGCGCGGGATCTACAATGCGCTCGCGGCGAGCGTCGATCCCCAAGCGTTTCTTCGCGCGCTCTCCGATTCCGCGTGGTGCTCGAATCCGCAAACGATCGCGAACCGCGGGCCCGATTGCACGGGCGATCCGAATCAAGGGCCGTGCTACTGCAATTACGCGAAATTCTCCGCGAAAGCGCTCTATCAGAACTGGGCCAATCGTCAGGATGGCGGAACGCTCACGGCGAGCTCGGAGGCAAACGGCGGAATCGCTGTCCTTTTCGCGATCGCGGTGCTCCTCGCCGTCGTCTGGTACAAGTGGGGTAGGAGGTAGATCGTGGACGAAAAGCGAAAGTGCTCCGGGTTTCCGGAAAAGCCGGGCGCGTGCTCGAACCCCGCGACCGCCGTAGCCCTCCGCCTTCCCGTGTGCGAAGAGCACGCGCGGATGGTCGAAGCAAACAAGGTGCGCGTGCATCGGTGTGGAGGCAAAAAACCATGACCGTTCTAGGTCAGTTTGTGGGCTTCACCGGCCGAAGCGTCGGAACCGTGATCGGCGGAACGGGAGACATTCTCGATCCGTGGCGGTTCGAGTTTCAAAGCTCGGACGGCGCCTCTTCCGTCGCGCCCGTCGTCGAAGATGCGGATTTCTTTTTCGAGTACATCCCGGGCCCTCCGCCCGCGGGCTCGAGCTTCAACCCAGCGGGCGGCGATCTCGTCGCGTTCCGCCCGTGTGAAGCAAAGTTTCAGGGCTTCCCCGGACCGTTCACCGAAGGAACCGAGATCAAAACCTGGCTGATCTTCGGATGGGTGACCTACACGCTTCACTGGGCGGGCGCGGAATATCCGGATGCAACGCCTTACGCCGTCCTCGTCGATCCGAGCGGCGCCGGTTGCTACGTGCTCGCCAACTATCAAGAGCTCGTGAAGCTCTAGGGGTGATCGATAGGATGGCTCGCTAGCGTTGAAAAAGAGCTCGGGATGGGTCGGATTCGCAAGAGCATGCGAAAGCGCCGAAGGCGATCGCATTACTACATGATCACGTACTACCGGAACCAATCGGATCTCGTGGGCCAAAGCGTGAGGCGAGAAACGATCTACGAGGCGAGAGCGGCGGCGGAAAGAGCGCGCCGGCTTGGCAAGGTGAAGATCAAGATCGGGCGCGTGAAAAACGTGCGTTGGAAATGAGGTAAACCGTGGGTTTCTTCGGATGGCTCGACGCTCCAAAACGGAAAAAGAAAGCGACGCGGAAAAAGACCACGTACGTTTTGGACGGCTACGTTTATCGAAAGCCGAAGGGCTACCGGAGGCCTTCGGGCACGAACCTCGAGGAGTGGGACGAGGTAATGGTGAGCCACCATTGCGTTCACTCGACCGGGCGGCAAATGCGTTCGATCGACGATGAGCAATGGCGTCCGGTGTTTCGCGATTCGGACGGGCGGCTCTTCGCCGTCTCGTGGTCGCACGTGAAAAGAGAAGTGAGGGCGTGATGGGTCAAGTGACGTACTGGGTAGTGATCGCGATGATCGTGGCGCTCGCCGTCGCGATCTGGGGTTGGAAAAACATGTCCGACCGTGACAAGTCCGCGTTGGGCCTTCGGTGAGTGGGCCGGGCAAGCTTCGCCCGCGCGTCAATCGTCCGATCGCGAGCGTCGCGATCGCGTTTTTGGTGTGCACGACGATCTTGCTTTGCGTCGCGATGTTTCTTCACGTGGTGACGCGCGAGGACGTTCTAACGTTCGCGTCGTACGTGGCGGTTGCCGGAGCGGCGAACAGTGCGCCCGGGATCATCAACTGGTTTCGATCGAAGCCGCTCGAGGACGGGGGAAGCGATCCGCCGCCGTCGCCGAAAGGGGGAGAAAATGCCGATTCCTGACGTGGATGAAGAGGACAGCAAACTCCGCTGCGAATGTCCGTTTTGCAGCGGGGTCTACAGCGTCACGAAAGGCGAGCTTCGCCACACCGAGCCCGCGTGCGCGAAGTGGAACGAGGCGACGCCCACGGCATTTCTGGCCGAAGCGCGCCAGGAGCAAGCGCGAAAGGACGCGCAAAAAACCAAGAGCGCGGCGATCCGATGAGCGAAGGCCGAAGCGGCGAAGAGACGCCCGATCAGATCCGGAAAGCCTTCGGCATTCGGCGATCCTTGATGCTTCTCTCCCTCCCAAGTCTTTTCGAGCCGAAATGGCTAACCGAATGCGTGGCGCTCGGGCTCCCGCGATTTGTGAAAGAGGTTCGCGGCGAGCTCGGGTAAGATGGGCCCATGGCTAAGGTGAGCTTCAGAACGAAAAGCGGGAAAAAGATCAGCTTTTCGACCGGGCGCCGCAAAAAGAAAAAGGGCGGACGTCGGAGGATCCCGAAGCGAAACAAGCGCACCGGAAAGTTTCTGAAGTCGTGAACCGCGCGCTCCTCGAGAGGATGCGAAGCTATCAGCCGTACGCCGGCGTGGCATCGTCGCGCCCGAACGCGTTCCGCGTCGCATTTTATCTGGGCGCCGTGATGGTGCTCGCCGTCGTGGTTCCGTCGTGCCTCGCGATCTTGGGTCAGTGATCCCGTGACGATGGGCCCGCGAACGAAGTCCGGCGAAATGCGCGCCATGGGTCGCGTGAAGTGTCCAGCGTGCAAGCCCTGCGAAGTGTGCGGGCTCCGGCCGGAGTGCAAGATCTGCAAAGACGAGGGAGAGGTTCCCGTCGACGTCGCGATCGAATGGGAAACGAAGCATCGCGACACGGATCCGGCGCCGAAGTGAACCGCTCGGGTTCCGATCGAACATCGCCCGCGGAATCCGAAACGCGCCGCCGTCCGGGCGCGTGCACGCACTACGACATGGCGGGCGATCATGCCGTGAAGGACTACCCGACCTTCACCATGTGTGAGATTTGCGGCATGCGTTGGGAGGCGAACGGTTTCCGCCTCAAGCCCGTACGCTAGAAAGACGAACGGCCCGAGCGCCGCGAAGCGTCGGACCGTGCGCCGCGAGTGGAAGAGGGGATCTGGGAGAAACCCACGACTGCGACGCAAAAAGAGGATCGCACGTCTCCGCCGCCTCGTCGAGTGATCCCTGAGGGATCGAGTGATCCCTGAGGGATCGTCGTGATCCTTTAGGGATCACGTGTCAACCGGCCGAAGGCCGGAGAGCGCCGAAGGCGCGAAGCTCTTCCGCGTGAACCTCCCAGGAATAATAGAGGCGTCCGGCGTCCCGAGCTCCCAGAACGAAAATCGGCGAACCCGCCCCGTAGCCGGCCCTCCCCGGACGGCAGAAAACGCAGCAAGTTGCGCTAAGATGATCCGGCCGGAATAGCGATCGGCTCCCATGGCGTTCATGGGGTGCAGGCTCGCAAGGGTCGGCAGACGAAAGGGAGAAACGATGGGAACCGCGTTCAACGTGAAGCGGATGTGTACGAGCAACCGGGAGCCGTTTGCGTGCGGAGCGTCGCCGCACGGGTATTGCGCCGTTCCGACGGGAAAGGTGAAACTTTTGCAAGCGCGCGGCGTTCGTTTGGTCAATTGGATCATCGTCGCGCGCGGTGAGGACGTCGGCGAGGTGATGGGCCGTCACGATGTGGACGAGGCGCGAAGCAACGATGCTGCGCACGTTGGCAACGCGCCGATCCGCGATCATTCGGGCCCGCTATCGAAGCGTTGGAGTCGCATGAACGCCGGTCCGGGTTTTTGGATGACGCGCCGTGCGATGTGTCCGGCCGCTTTCGCGCACGATCTTTCCGGTGCGTCGTGATCCCGCCGCGCCTTCGGACGATCCTCATTCAGTGCGCGATCTCGGACTACACCGCGCAGCGCGGACCGCGGAAGGGCCATCGCCTTGTCACGCTCGGGCGCGGCAAAGTTCACACCGCGAACTACCGCGCGACCGATCTTCGCACGCTCGAGCGAAAGGGCCTGATCACGTTCGAGCGGCTTGAAACCATGTCCGAGATGTGGGGCTGTCCGTGGTTCGAGGTGACCGTCACGGACGCCGGTCACGAAGAGATCGCGGACGAGTACGCGAGGCGATGCGCCGAGGCGGACGCGGCGAACGCGGCGCTCGAGGTGGATCCGCCCGTCGTCGAGGACGTCGACGAGGCGCGAGCGGACGCGCAAGCAAAAGAGGAAGCTCGAGCGCGTCAACGTGCGCGATGAATTGCGAGGAGTGCGGCGAGCCGATGCCGAAGGCGCCGGGCAAGGGCGGGGTCTGTCGCGTGTCCCGTCGTAAGCGCTGTAGCTCGTGTGGGAAGCTTGTGTGTGGATGGTGCTGGCACCACATGCACCGAATTTACGATCGTGCGAACAAAAGGAAGGTGACCAATGCTCGATGAACAAAAACGACTCCAGTACCGCCAAGGGCTCCTCGCGATCTCGCTCGCGATGGCACAAGGAACACCGATCCCCGTGCTCGAGAAAAAGATCATGAAGATCCCGGATGAAAAGCTCGTCGAGATTACGGAGCGCTTCGGCGAGCTCGCCAAGATGATTATGTCCGAGCTCAAGATCGGGGAGCCGTAGCCATGGATCGCAATTTCGTTACGGTCGAAATTGGCGGGCGCACTCGCGTTGGGCGCCTACTTAAGAAAATGCTGACGCTCGGTACGAGTCGCGCAACGCCGGCGCGTATGGAAAAGTACGAAAAGGCGCGCGAAGACTTTGCGAACGCAGTTTTTCGTAAGGCATTGCGTGAGGGGTGGAGGCCGTGATGATGGATCAAAAGCATCGGGATTCGCTTTTGCGGCTTCGTGCCGCGATCGACGCGCTCCTCGAGAAAGGCTACGGCGACGGGCGCGGTCACGAAGCGGACGAGGCATCCACGGAGGTGGCAACGATGTTCGGAGCGCTCTCGATCGAGCGCGCCCGAGCGGTTCGGCTTCGGGATGTGTTGCAAAGGTTGGCGGATGAAAATCCGCTACTTCCGCCGTACGCATTGCGAGAGCTCGAGAATGATCGGAGGGGTTGGAAATGAAGCGCGCGAGCATTCCGGAGTGGAGGCGATGCGGGTGGTGTGGTGGTGACGCCTATCCAAGTTTCATGAAATGCGCCGCAACGCTCGGGCGTGAGGCGTGCCTTTCGTGTTGGGCGCAAATCGCGCGGATCCATTTGTTTCTCGCAACGGTCACGTTTGCGGCGACGGGCGTAGCGTGCGGAGGCGACACGTTCACGATCGTATTCGCCGAAGGCGGACCGGATCCCGCGGACGCCGGCGCGATCGATGCGGCGGCTCACGAAGAGGCGGAGGCGTCGCGCTCGGACGTGGATGCTTCGGAAGCGTCGACGCTTGACGCTTCGCCGGACGTGAAGGACGCGATCGCGCCCGACTCGAACCCGTGCACCTATAACGGCCCGAGCGAATGCGGCGCCGCCGTCGGCGCGTACTGCACAACTTACCAGACGTGCTGTGGACAGTTTCCAGGGCAGGGCGCGTGCGCGTCGTGGGGAGCCTCGAGTCAGCTTTGCAAGACCCATTGGAATGGGTCGGGCTTCGATTGTGGATCGCAAAAGTTCTCCCCGAACGTTTGCACGCAAGCGACGGCTTGCAAAAACGAGATCACGTCGGGATCGTGCTCGTCGATCTTTTCCTCGAGCGGTCCGGCGAGCTCGAATTTTCCAAGCTGCCCGGCTTTTTGGTCTCAATTCTGAGAAAGGATTCCGCGATGGGTACAAACTTTTATTGGTTGGCGCCGCCGCTCGATTGCCCGCATTGCCACGGAAAGATCGAGCTCGATTTTGTCAACGGCGGGCTTCGTGTCCCGAGCGAAGACGAGGACAGCGCCCCGTCTTCGCGACGTGCCGAGCACATCGGAAAGCGCAGCGCGGCGGGGCTCTATTGCTACGATTGCGATCTGACGCTGATCGTAGGAGGGGTCCACTCTTCGGGATCGTCGCAGCATCAAGCGTGCCCGAAGTGCGGCGCAAAGCCGCCGGATTTTTCAAAGCTTGATCGCGGCGCCGCGGCGGTAGAGCTCGGCTTCGCAAAGCCCGAGCCCGAGCGCCCGAAAGGCGTCTATACCGCCGCGTCGTTTTCGTGGGCGCTCGAGCCCGACGGGGGCGAGGGTGTGCGGGCGATTCTCGGGCGCAACTTGAAGGCGAAGATCGTTGTGGACGAGTACGGGCGCACGTACACGGGCGCCGAATTTCTATCGATGCTTCGCTCAAACTGTCCGATCGAATTTCGCCATATCGGCGTGAGCTTCTCGTGAGCACCGTGACTGACATGATCCCGGAGCGTGGGCTTTGCGTTCGCTTGCGTTGCGAATGCTGCGCGTACGAATGGATCCAGGCTCCGGAAACCGAGCAGCCGGATCGAACGGTGATCCCGTCGTGCCCGAAGTGCTCGCATTTTCGGTGCGTCGTGCTTCGTGTGTGGTGGTGTTGACGATGCGAGCGCATCGCAAACGCCTGGATGATCGCCGGCGCTATCGCAAGCGTCGATCGTCGTCGCGATGTGTCCGGTGTGGCGCTCCGTGCTCGCGCTCGCGATGCGATCAATGTGCCGAAGAGCATGCGGAACGATCGCGCATTCGTCGCAACGTGTGGAGAACGTGTGAGGAGAGAGGGGGCGCCGCCAGGGGTGAGTAACACCCCCCGCAAAAAGTCATTTGCCAAGGAAGGGATCTCCAACGCGGCGCGCGAAGCGCGCCGGGGTTCTCTTTTCAGGTAGCCCGAAAGCGCAAGATCATCGCCACGCGAGGACGTCGCGCGTTTGCTTTTTTGCTCCGGGGGTAGGTGGGTCGAATTTGACCCACTTCCAAGTTTCAGCGGTTCGTGACAAAGCTAGATCGCTCGAGCCTGACGACTCGAGCAGACGAAAGGAAGGAAGATCATGGGAGAATACAAGGAAATTGAAGGCCAAATCGCGCGCATCGAATCTGTTTTTCGCGCACTTCACGGATTGAGGGCGAGCGCCACGAATGGCTTTGTGAGCGTCGGGACGGCGCTCATTGATGAGAATCGAAGAGGCTTCTTCGCTTCGATTGGGGGCGCCTCGACCGATCAGATAACCGAACATCGCCCGACGATCGCCGGAGCTCTCTTGGCGCTCGAGGTTGTTTTGGCGGCGCGAATCGATGATCAGGTCGACGATCTCAAGCGTCTCGAGGGTCTTCTCGCCGAGTTGAAGCTTCCCGAGATCGTGATCGGCGGATCGAAGTGAGCCCGCGGCTTCAAGTGGTGAAGCCGAAAGCGCCCGACACGAAAAACGTTCACACATGTTCGTGCGGGAAAACCTTCACGCTCACGGAGTGGTCGAATCTCGCGATCGTCGGGTTCCTTCACGACGTGATCCCGCCCGAAGAGAGCGGGATGATCGACGACGCCGGCCGGAGAATGGCGCGCCTTGAAGTGCTCGAGCAGCGAAATTGCACGTGCGGAAGCACGCGCGCCCTCTCGATCGAGCTCCCGCGCGTCTTCGATCTCGCGAACGAACAGTGCAAGGCCGTGCGCCGCGCAACGTCCGCCCTCGTCGACGCGATGCGGCTTCGCGGCGATCTTCCCGATCGCGACCCCGAACGAACGGGGCCCGCCGAGCTCATCCAGATCGAGCGCGAAGCGTGCGCGCAAGCCGCGGAAAAAAGCGCCGCGGATCTTCGACTCCTCGCGAATTCTCGCCAGGGAAACGAGATAAAACATTCGCTCTATCAGCGTGCCGAGCTCGCCGACGAGATCGCCGCCGCCATCCGGAGGCGATCATGAAAAAGCAAAAGATCTACGTTGCGTCTTCGTGGCGAAACCTTGCGCAACCAGGCGTCGTGGTGGCGCTGAGAAGGTGCGGCCACGAGGTTTACGATTTCCGTCACCCCGCGGAAGGTAACGAGGGGTTTTCGTGGTCGTCGATTGATGAGGATTGGAAGAATTGGACGCCTGAGCAATACAGGGAAGCTCTCAATCATCCGATCGCGGTCGATGGGTACGCGCACGATATTCAAGCTCTTCGGGGCTGTGACGTGTGTGTGCTCGTGCTCCCTTCCGGCCGATCCGCTTCGTGGGAATTCGGCTTCGCCATGGGGCAAGGGAAAGCGGGATACGTGCTCATGCTCGAAAAGTGCGAGCCCGAATTGATGTACCGCGACGCAAAGATCCTTGCGTCGTTCGATGAGCTTCTCGATGCCTTCGGGTTCGATGAGGTGAACCGATGAACCGCGGCGAAAGGGCAACGCTCACGAAGCATGCAAAGGAAGCTGCGATGATGAGCGAACGAAACGCGGTCAAGCAGTTGATCCAAAAGCATCGACACATGATCCGGGCGATGGCCGACGGCCCAACAAAAGAAGTTTCCGTAACATTGTTGAACGCTCTCGAGGAGCAGATTGTTTGGGGATGGCATCGGGAGGGGGCGTCGTGGTGAGCGCGCGTCCGGTTTTGAAGTGGGCGGGCGGAAAGTCGAAGCTCCTACCCGAGATCGCAAAGCACTTTCCGTCAACGTTCGGGATGTACGCCGAACCGTTTCTAGGTGGCGGCGCCGTTTTCTTTTCGCTCGAGCGTTCGCGCTTCAAGGCGGCTTACCTTTCGGACGCGAACGCCGAGCTCGTGAACTTTTACCGCGTCCTTCGGGATTCGGTGCGGGAGCTTGTGGATGCGCTTCGCGCGCCAGAAAACGCGTTCGTCTACAAAAAAGAAAACTTCTACATGTGGCGGGCGAAGCTTCCCGGATCGCTCACGCCAACGATGAGGGCGGCGCGTTTCCTCTACCTCAATCGAACGTGCTTCAACGGGCTCTATCGCGTGAACAAGTCGGGCGCGTTCAACGTTCCTTTTGGCGCCTACTCGAATCCCTCGATTTGCGATGAGGATGGTTTGCGGCTCGCTTCTGATGCGCTCGCGTACGTTTCGATCGTTGATGGGGATTTTTTCGGTCAATGCGCCAAGTTTGCGGGCGGCGATCTCGTCTACTTCGATCCGCCCTACGATCCGGTTTCGGCTTCCGCCAATTTCACGGCGTACGCGGAGGGCGGCTTTCGCTGGACTGATCAGGAGCGCTTAGCCGAATACGCGTGCCTTCTTTCGTCGAGCGGCGCGAAAGTGATCGTCTCGAACGCCGACACGTCGCGGATTCGGAAGCTTTGGGGTGAATGCGGCTTCGTGATCCATGAGGTGAAGGCGGCTCGAGCGATCAATTCGAGCGGCGAGAAGCGCGGCAAGGTCTCCGAGCTCGTGATGGTGAGCCCATGAACGAGAAGCGCGATCTTCGCCTCGTCCTCGTTCGGATCGAGAAAAGCGATTCTTCCCGCGCGCACTTCATCGATCGGAACCTCGTTCGCGAAGTCCTCGCCGGCGCGCATACACGCTTCGTTGCGAAGTCTTCGGCAAACGAGCCCGACGCCACGGGTCAACTGATTGTGAAGCCGATCAAAGTGAAAACGCTTTGCGATCAAGACGTGGATCCCGTGACGCTCGCGCCGATCGATGCGCGCTACTGTCAAACGTGCGTCTCACGCGCCGGAAACGGAAAGATCGTTGCTGCCACGGGGTACCGGCAATGAATTTTCGCCTCGTGGCTCTTGAAACGTGGCCAAACTCGGAAGCGCAAGAGATCGTCTTGATGGCCGTGGCGCGGGAGGGTTTTAGCGGCGAGCCGTTTCCGCAAAACGCCGCGAAGAGGGTTGCTGAGCTCGGCGGGCGCGGCGTGGTGGTTCTCGAGGCGGCGGACGGAACCAGAACGGCGTGGCGGCTTCACGCGGCGATCGTTCACTACGTTTATCCAGTGACGGTGCCGGCGTGACGCTTCTCGTCCTTCCCGATCGCCCGATCGCTGCGGGCGCGAAAATCCTCGAGCCGCGTCCGCCGTCGGTTGTCGGGCGGCGCGTCGACGCGTTCACGCAAGCCTTTCGCGTGAAGCTCAACGATCGCGCGATCGGCGAAATGAAACGGCGCGCGAAGGTGGCGCGCGTGCACGGTCGCGCGTCGTTTACCGATGCGGGCGGCGCCGATTGGGAGCTCAAGATCCCGCGCCGCGGAGACGGCGAGATCTGGCGCCTCCGAAGGGAAGAGCACGTCAGGATTCAGATCGATCCGAAAGCCGCGGGCGGCTCGCGTGAATACGTGATCCCCGTTGAGCCCGTGTTTCTCCATTCGGAATTTCACCCGCAACGTGTCGAAGAAGACAAAGCGAAGGGCCTTCCGGATCCGGGCACCATCGATCGCGCAACGTTCGCGCCCATCCACTACAGCGCCGCCGACTCGGACCCCATGATCTTGGAATCGCCAGGTTGGACGATCGAGGTGATTTGGTACGCGCAATGGCTCGCCGTAAACCGTCTCGAGGACGTGATCCGCTCGGGATGGGAGATCGCCGCGCGCTTTGGAAACGTAGAAGAGGATCGGATCCGGCGCCTCGATCTTTGCGCCGACGTCGCCGGCTTTCACATCGGCGCCGACGACTACCGGAACTTTTCCAGAAAATCGCATGTGAAGGTCTACCCGTTCACGGAAAAGCCCGTAGGAGACGATGGGTTCAGGCAAACCGATCTCGAGGTTCGCGAGGTGGATCTTCCCGCGCTGTGCGACATGGTTGCGGAGGGAAAGATTGCCGGGATCCGCGTGGGGTCGGGCGATGTGGTGGGCGTCGTCTATGACAAGCGGAAAGAGCTCGTGGATTCGGGATCGAAAGATCGCATGCTCGTCGAAGAAGGGCGCTGGAAAGAGGGCGGCTGGAACGGCGAAGATCCGGTAACGCGAATCGAGATCCGTTTGCGCGGAGACGCGCTCACCGAGATCGGCGCACGCAAACCCCAGTGTTGCGACCCCGGAACGGGCGAGCTTTTACCGATTCAGGACTACATCCCGCGGATCTGGTCCACGTTCGCAACAAAGTGGCTTCGCCTTACCGAGCCAGGCGTAACGCGCCGCGGGAATCCTCTTCCGATGGCGCGCCGCAAAACAGATCCGAGGTGGGACGTGCTCGGATCAATCGACTGGTTCACCAATTGCGTGATGTGCGCCGATCCCGATTGTACGTGCCTCGAGCACCAAACGCCGATCCGGCGCGTGCGCGTTCGAGGCGGCGCGAGCGCCGCGCAAGCTCTCGGCGCGCTCGTCTCCACCGTCGGCGCCGCGGGAAAGCTTCACGAACGCGCGCCCGTCTCCGAAGATCCGAAGGACTACAAAGAGGCGCCAAACGAAAAATTGCGCGCGCTTCTTTCGACCGTGACGTCATGGGGGATCGATGTGATCGGGCTTTCGCTGATCGATAGGTGGGGATCGCCCGAAGACGCGGCGGTTCACCTGGCGATCATCATCAACGCTTCTCGAGCGCGCTTCGCTCGAGCAGGACCATTGAAGGGAGAAAAAGAAAAAAGACGAACGGAAGAGATCAAGCCGCGCGAAAGCCCTCAGCTTTCGCTTTGGCTGACGCGAAACTGAAATCGTCGCGCGCCGAAGGGTGCGCGCGCCCGTCCCGCGCAAGGTGTGCCAGAACCAGGACCCAAGTGCGGAATTTTGCTTCTCGGTATCGAACCCGAGGACAGGCGCTCGTGCCATTCGGCGCGCGAAGAAAAAAAGGAAACGATCATGTCTCAAGACGGAATTTTTGATGCGGCGGCGATCAAGGGCACCGAACAGTGGGGGCCTTCGGCGAGCGGGTACCCTCAGCTTCGGCTGATGCTGAAGTTGAAGGGGGAAGGCGATTGGCAGACCGATCTGATCTTTTCGCCCGACTCCGCGCACTTCTCACAAGATCGCCTGAAGGCGATGGGATGGGATGGTGCGTTCTATCCGGAGACGCATCCCGAGCTCCCAGGCCTTCCAAACCTCGCCTCTATTTTCGGATCGGACTATCCGAAGACGGCCAAGATTTTCAAGGTGCGCCGGCGCACGGAGATGTACCAGGGCGCGCCGCAAACCAAGGTCGAAGTGTTCACCGGCGCGGCGCCGCTCACGCCGTACGCTCCCGAAGCCGTGAAGGGCGCCGGCGCGAGCCTTCAAGCGGCGCTGAAAGGTCCACGTCCCGAGCGAAAGCGCGGCGCCGGTCCGAACAGTGAAGCCGGCATGCCGGATGATGAATTTTTCCGGTGAACGGAATTGATTGGGCGCGGGTGAAGCTCTTGATCGAAAAATCGGAGCTTCACTCGCGAACGTTCGGCGCGCCGTGCCTAACGCACGAAGAGTGGAAAGAGCTCGCCGACGCGAGCGGGAAAAATCGCGATCGCTATGTTCGGGTTCTCACGGAGGTAATAAGAAAGTGAAGTGGTCAGATTCCAAAGATGAGTGGACCGAAAAGATCGAGCGTGCGCATCCCGTAAATTCCGGTTCGCACGATACGTACGCAATTGCGGCGGAGATGGTCGCGCATCGTGTCTCCAAAAGAGCGCTGATCGATCTCGTGAACTATCTCCTTATGCACGTGCCGGGAGAGCTTCCGCGATGTAGCTCTACCTGCAAGTGTGGGCGCAAGCGCGATGGATCCTGATCTCTTCGTGCGAACCTACGGGCCCGAAGCGCTTCGGCGTTGTTTGGCCGAAGCGATCGATCTCGACACGTGGATCGAGATCGAGATCGCTCGCGAGAATTTGCGCAAAGCCGTAGCGGCGAAGTGCGAACGCCTCGCGAAACAGATCGACGACGCGCGAACCGTGCGCGGACTTCATCCACTTCGATCGGCGTCGTCGCGCTGATCGATGCGCCCGAAAGGGTGTTACAGCGGATCGAGGGGAAACGTGGATCGGTGCTCTCCTCACCCATCCCACGAACGGTAGAAGGGCTCGGGCGCGGTTGTCGCTCGGGCCCTTCGCTTTTGTTTCGCACGCGAAGCAATCGGGAATGTTGAAGCACGGAGGCGACGCCATGGACCCATTGAAGCAACATCGCCGGTTGAGCCCGCACGACGAACGACAAATCGCCGTCCGGGCCTGTGTCGATCCACGCACCGTTAGGGCGTACCTCGCGGGCAAACACCAGCGATCGACGACACGCGCTGCCATCGAACAGGCGCTGCGCGAAATGAACGAGCCGCCCGCCGCGGGGCGCTTCGAAGAGGGCTCGGAGCGAAAGGGCTTGTACTGCAAAACGCAGTAAGGTAGGGGTGGGTCATGCCTGACACCCCGAATGGATCCGAAATCCTCACAAAGCCCCCAAGCGAAAACGAAGCGGAAACGAAGCAAAAGGGAAGCGAAAGTGAAGCGGAAAGGCTCACGCAATGGGCCGTTCGCAAGTCCCCCACCAAAGAGGGCAAGGTCGAGATCCGCTTGGAGGGCCCCTCCGGCGTCGTCGCCCATTTCTTCATGGGGTGGCACGAGGCCTACGATCTCTCGAACAAGCTCCTCGAGCGGGTCGCCGAGCTCAAGACCACCGAGTGAAAACGGTAACGTTCCGGATCACGGACGCCCTGAAGGACCTCCTGTCCGAAGAGGCGCGGGCGCGCGGAATGCCCATCACGAGGTTCGTGTGTGAGGCGCTCGAGCGGGAGGTGATTCGAAGCGCTCGGCGCCGTCACGCTCTCGTAGGCGCCGGCGTCCAAGCGATCGATCTCACGAGCGAAGAGGATGATTGACCATGGCAAACGAAATGCACAAATTGTTCGAGCAGTCACCCGACGAGGACGAGCCGCCCGAGTACGAAGAGATCGGCGTGATCAACGTCGCGCGTTTGATCGGCACGCGAAAGATCCCGGACGTGCGATCGTACCGCGCCGACGAGATCCCCGATCTCGAGGCGGCGGCAAAGCTCTTCGGTTCCGGTGAGTATCTTTTTGTAGCGCGGCGCCTTCATCCTTTGCGCATCGGGCCCGACGAGGAAAAGCCCGCGGGCTCGATCTACCGAAAGCGCATCCACGTGATCGGATCTGAATACGGGCCGTGGCTTCGCATGCTCGATCGCGCGCCCGTGCCGGCGCCGCCCACCCCGAACGGAACCGCAAACCCGAACGGCGCGGGCGGATACGCCGGCGCGCCCGCCGCGCCGCTTCCCGGAATGCCTCCGCCCGAAGTCGCCTCGAGCCCCATGTTCATGATGATGTGGATGATGCACCAGCAAGGAATGCGCGACTCCGAAGCGCGCCGCGAGCAGCAGGCGCGCGATGAAGCCGCGCGCCGCGAACAAATCGAGCGCGATCGAATCGCCGCCGACAAAAGCGAAGCGGAGGCGCGGAGGCAGCATGAAATGACAATGGCGATGCTTCAAAAGCACGGAGACGGCGGTGCGAACGGCGTTCCGCAAATGTTCGGACAATTCGCCGAAGTGCTCGGCAAGGTCCACGCGCCGCCTCCGGCGCCCGCGCCTCCCGCCCCGAGCGTGGGCGCGCTCGTCGGCGATCTCGAAACGCTCGCGAAAGCCGCAAAGCTCCTCAAGGGAAACGATGATATCGAGCTCGTGAAAGCGATCGGCGAAGGGCTCGGAGGGCTCGCCGGGCTCGGATCACTCTTCGGAAAGGGCGGCGGTCTTTCGGGAGCTCCGGCGACATGAATCCGCGTTGCGGAAAGCACGGAGGCGAAAAGGCCGGGCGGTTCTACTGGGTGCTTCGCAAAATCACGATCCGTGGGCGCGTCCGCTACGTCTCGCACATCGATTGCTTCGGAACGCTCCGAAAAGGTTCCGTGAAGTTTTCCTCGTCGCGTCGTCGCGCGATGCGTTGGGCGCACCCGCTTAGTGCACGTTGGCAGCGTCGCGACGTTTTGCAATTCAATCCGATTCGAGCGAGCGGGCTCCGCGTCGTGCGCGTGAAAGAAATCGAAAAGGAAAAGTGAGATGGAACTGACGATCATTTTCAAGCGCCTCTTCGTGTGGATGGGAATCCCCCAGATCACGATCGATCAGGTGATGGGCTACGAGGAGGTGGTGTGTCTTTGCAAGGATCCTCGCTGTCAAAAGATCCGCGCGCGGCTCTCCGCGGAATTTCACATCGTGAAAAATCCGAACGGTGAATTTGCAGCGGAACCGATCAAGGGAAGGATCCACGCGCCATGAGTTACGCGAGGCGGAGGCATCGTCAGACAGGGCGCCTCGAGCTCGGAAACCGAACGCTTCGCAGCGTCGCGCGGTTGATCTTGGGGACGCTCAATCGCATGGGGGAGCTTCGGTATCCAGGCGGACGCCCGGCCCTCTTTCAAAAGATCCAAGCGAAGTGGGGAAAGTCGCACCCCGCGGACGTGGAACTTTTCCGGCGTGTGCTCGCGTGAGCCCGGAGCGTCGCGCGCTCCTCGTCGAAGCGCTGATCGCGATTCACGATCTGTATCCGGGCCCGCCGTCAACGATGCGCCCATACCTCGAGAGCCTTTCGGACGCGGAGCTCACCGTGAAGATCGCAAACATCGAAGCCTTGATCGAACGCGCGCAGCAAACGGACGTTTGATCCGCTACGATGAAGGCATGCGCGTTGAACGAAGCGTGAGCTTTCCGGGCCGGACGCATGCAGAGCGCGGCATGGCGAAAGCGAGATGGCTCGACGCGAACGCCACGCTCGACGCGCGCTTACCGCTCGTCCGCGACATGTGCCGAATCTTCGTAAAGGCGTACGGACCAAACGACCAGGAAAAGGTGGCGCGAGGGTTTCAGCGTTTCTCCCGGGACGGCATTCGCTACGTCGTCGACGGGCCCGGCGAAGAGCTCTCCGACTCCGAGCAAACGATCCGAAAAGCAGCGGGAGATTGTGATGACAAGGCGCGTCTATTCGTGGCTCTCTGCCGAAGCGCGAAGATCGAAGCCCGCATTCTCCCGGTGTTTCTTGGTGATAATTTCACCCATGTCCAGGCTGAGGTTCTCCTCAATCTTCGCGAGCCCGGAACGAAAAACTATCGAATGCGATGGATCCCGGCTGAATTGATCGTCCGAGATGTAGAGCTCGGACAGTTCATTCCGCGCGGCACCATCATCCTGGCGTAGCCTTCACGACGCGAAGCCTCCGCGGCGGCTTCGGCGCTTCGGCAAAGACGCTCGGAAGATCGCGCGGCGTGACGCATTGCGGGCCGTGCCAATTCTTCGACGTTCGGAGAGATGTTTTTCGCACCCAAACGACCGCCGACGCGGCGTGATCGAGCTTTTGGCGCCCTTCGATCTCGCCGCGCTTGTTGACGTGACAAATGAGCCACGCCGTGGCCGTTTCGATCTCGCGAATCTTCGCAATGTCTTTGGGATCGGGGTGCTCGAGGTTTCCCCACGAATCCAAAAACAGGTGAGCTCCCGTCGGCGTGGCTTCGACGGCTTGCGCGATCGAGGTGACTGGGAGCGCCACGATTCGAGAGCGATCGATCTTCACAAACGCCGCATGCGAAGCGAGCTCTTCTTCCGTCCGCTCCGTGAAGGCATAGATCGAGGGAGCTTCGGGCGTCCCGAGCCGCGCCGCGACGCGAAGCATTTCCGTGGTCTTTCCGCTTCCGCCGCGGGATGCCACGAGGACGATCGCGCCGCGCACGGCGCCGCCTCCGAGCGCATGATTCCAATCGATCCCGCAATCGAACCGCTCGAGCTCTTTCGCTTCGACGTCCGAAAGCCGGCGCCGGCGCGCCGTGACGGCGGGCGCGCACGTCTCGTACCCCTTGCATCGTGGACACGGATTGAACTTCTTTCGGGCTTCGTGGGAGCAAATGACGCAAGCGAACATCTCGGGCTATTCTAGCGGCATGTGGGCAACCGCACCGGAAACCGAAGGCGTGGCGTGCGATGTGACCGATCCGGTCGCGCTCGCGCTGTGCAAATATCCGCACCTTCGGGGCTTGAAGCCGTTCGAGCTCGCCCGCGCGCTTCGCGTCTCTCCCGCGGCGGCGCAAGTGGGGATCTTGAGCTTCGCCGCGGCGGCGACCGGCGTTCGCCTCGCGTTCGAGGGTTTGAGCGCGGACGATGCTCTCAGCATGGCCGGGCGCTCGGCAAATAAAACGCACCTTCGCTACGCGGACGATGCGGGATCGCTCGCCGATCAAATTTTTCAAAAGGCAAAAGACAACGCGCCCGCGATCGTCGTGATCGGGATCATCCTCGCGATCCTCGCCGAAGCCGCCGTAGGGGACGAATGAACCTCCTTGATACGTACCGCGCGGCGCGCGGCTCGAGCGCGAATAGGTTCCGTGCGAACGACGCGCGCGGAGGCTTCGCGACGCCGGCAACGCCCGCCCTTCTTCCGCCCGGCTGCGCCGATCCGAGGGTCCGCGCCTTCACGCGATCAATTCTCGATCCGAAGTGGGAAAGCGATCCGAAGTGGCAAGCGCTCCCCCAGGGTGAAAAAGAAAACCTCATCTATCGGATCCCTCCGCCCGAAGATCTCGATCGCGTGGCGCTCTTTGCGCCGCCCGCGCCCGGTTACAACGGCTTCACGTGGCCGGGCGGAATCGGCTTGAACGTCGACGGGCGGGAAGGAACGTGGACCGATATCCAAGCGCTCGGAGAGGGCGCCGTGAAATCCGCGCTCGGATGGTGGCGTCAAGCCGTGGCGCTCGGACCGCTCCCCGAGGATGACGAATACATCGAAACTGAAACGCGCGATCCCTCGTTCAATTGGCCGAAGGGCGGAACGAACCGCACGCGAAAGATCTATTTTTGGGGCTACGGAAAAGACGGAAAGCTGTATCAGCATATGCAGCTTCAAAAACAGGACAGCTTCGACAACTGGAAGATCTTCAACCAGTGGGCGCAAAACCTCACCTACGTGAAAGATCCCGCGTCCGGAAAATGGATCGCCGGTTGGGATTTCGGAGACTGGTTCACGCAAAACAAAGTGACGATCGCGGCGGGGATTCAGATCGCGTTTCAAGCGATCGTGACGGTCTTGAGCTTGGGGACCGCGGCGCCGGGCACGGCGCTCTCAACCGCCGCGACCGTCGGCGCCGTCTTCGCCGCAAACCAAGCGCTCGGCGCCGCCATGACCGGGATCGCAACCGGCGATTGGGGAAAAGCGCTCGAGTCGATCTACAAAATGGCGTCCGACCTTGCGAGCGTTCCCGAGGTGAAGGCGGCGCTCGCAGAAAACAAAACGCTCGAGGCATTCGTAAAATCCGAGCCCGTCCAGACGATCGGAAAGATCACGTCCGGGATGAAATTCCCGCCGACGCTCGCCGATATGGTCAAGCGCGCCGGCATTCTCGCGAAAGACATTCCGATCACGCCCGACCTTTTGAAAACGGCGAGAGAGCAAGTTCCGGACGCGCAAAAGATCTGGTTTGACGTCGCGTTCCAAAAAGGAAAGGACGCGGTTGCCGATCGCGTCGCGGGGCTCATCCCGTGGTACGCGCAAGG
>Ga0105092_10000213_pt1 | contig 29307 bp, 23 predicted proteins | sample PPLLak2March2015_FD_87021 | JGI IMG/M metagenome (GOLD analysis project Ga0105092, IMG submission 87021) | Freshwater sediment microbial communities from Prairie Pothole Lake near Jamestown, North Dakota, USA - PPLs Lake P7 Core (1) Depth... | ecosystem: Environmental > Aquatic > Freshwater >... | reverse complement strand
TTTTCTTTTTCCACACAGCCCCATGAGGCGAAGAAAAGTCAACGTCCGGGAGAGTCTGCGGTCGTCATTCAAGGACGGTATCTGTGCCGCCTTCATGGGCGGCATTACCGATCATTACGCGATCCCGTTAGCGCTTTTTTTGGGGGCCACGGTGCAGCAGGTCGGTTTGATCACCGCTCTGCCGAATCTGCTGTCCTCGCTTTCGCAGTTTTTCGCCGTGCGAATCATCTACTGGGTCGGTGGCCGACTGAGATTACTGGTACGTTTGGTTGTTTCTCAAGCTTCGCTGATTTTTTGCATCGCCATCCTGCCCTGGCTAGAGATGCCCAATCGCGTGGAGTTGTTGCTCGTCTTGCTCATTCTGGCCGCGTTATCCGGCGGCTTGGCGGGACCCGCGTGGGGCAGCTTGATGAGCGATTACATTCCGGCCGGTAAGAGAGGGCGATACTTCGGATGGCGTAATAGAACCGTGGGTGCCGTGGCCCTAGGCAGTGTGATTAGCTCGGGCCTGGTCCTCTATTCGTTTGGCGAAGTTTCGTACAGCGCCGGGTTTTTCATTATTTTTTCTTTGGCAGCGCTAACGCGCTACGCGTCGGCTTATTTCATTAACCAGATGGACGAGCCCCCGCACCGCAGAGATCCCGCCAGCGATTTTACTTTTCTCATGTTTGTCGCTCGTTTCCGAGAGAGCAACTTTTTAAGGTTCGTGGTTTTTTGCGCGTGTCTGACGTTTGCGACCTACCTGTCAGCGCCATTTTTTGCCGTGTTCATGCTGCGCGACCTGCACCTGAACTATCTGACCTACATGGCACTCCAGGTTTGTTCTTCATTTGCCTCCCTGGTCGCCCTGCCTCTTTGGGGCAGACACGCGGATTTTGTCGGCAACGTGAGAGTCCTGCGGCTGAGCTCCTTTTTTGCGGCGTTGATTCCGGCTTTTTGGCTCTTGTCGCATGACCCGGCCTATCTGATGGTCGTCCAGATTTGGGCCGGTTTTTGCTGGAGCGGAGTGACGCTCAGCGCCGCGAATTTCATCTACGATGCGGTCACGCCACAGAAGCGCGTCCGTTGTATTGCGTATTTCAATGTCATCAACGGCGGGGCGCTCTTTCTTGGCGCCTCCCTGGGAGGTTTTCTAGCCTCACGCTTACCGCCGCTCTTCGGCCATAGTCTGCTCAGTCTCTTTGTGGTTTCCTGTGGCTGCCGTCTTTTTTTCTACTTGCTGTTGTCACGCTCTTTTCGCGAGGTCAGATCGGCGCACGAGGTTTCCATCCACGAGCTGTTCTTCAGCGTTGTTGGGATCCGCCCATTGGTCGGCCGGGTTCGCGACTGACGGGCAAAGGGCTAAGCGCAAAGGGTTCTCGCCCTTGGCTCTTAATACTCTGTACTTTGCTTTCAAGAAGCCTCAACGCAGTTTATCGCGCGCGAGGCACAGAGCGCATCGATGACGGCTTCCAGTGTGGGTGGCGGGTCCGTGCGGTCTTTGAAGGGCGCGAGCCGTTCCCAGATGTCGGCAGCGGCATTGTGAAAGCCCGGCGTGAGTCCGGCGGCTTCGAAGCTTTCGGCAATCTCTTTCATCTCGCCCACGTAGCGCCACGCTTTGGGCGCGGCCACCGCGGCGGCTCGAGTGCTTTTTCGCGTAAGATCCGGCTGCGAGATGCTCCATTCCTCGCTGAGGGCCTGGTCAACGCCTTCGATGGCAGCCAGGGCGCGGATGGCCAACACCAACCCGTCGGTGCATTTGGTCCAGGCGGCATAGACGACCTTCAGCGCCGAGGCAGCCCCCGGATCGGGACCGATGGCCTTGGCGTTGAGCATGCTTGCGGCAAACAGCTCCGCGACTTCGGCGGCGCGGCCGCCGGAGAGATAAAGCCGGGTGGTTCCAGCTTGTTTGACCGGAGCCCCGATGATGCCTCCGTCCACAAAACTTGCGCCGGCTTTTGTCACTATTCTGCCGATCTCCTCCGCGGTAGCCCGGGAAATTGCATTAGCGTCAACGTAGAGCCCCTTGAAGTTTTGCTCCGCTACACTCCGAGCGAGATCCAGAGCGACGTCCGGCGGGCAGACGGAGAGAATGACGTCGCTCTCCCGGACCGCCTTGCCGAGATTGTCTACTTCAATCAAACCGGCTCGCTTAGCCCGTTCTCGGGTTGCCGGACTTCTTTGATACGAGACCCAGAAGACGCGAGCCCCGCTGGTAGCGGCAGCCGCGCCGATCGTAGCACCCATGTTACCGGGATGGAGCAGGGCGACAGTCTTGAAGTTCATGATCGTCACCTCCTAAAGCGCGTTTGTTTCTACAATGATTCCCTCTCGAGCGACCTTTCTCTTTCCGAGGATAACTGTAAGATTTTTTTGATTGATTTTGCAATCGTAGGAGCCTGATTAACGGCCGATGGTTTCCTATACCGTGTTCGGCTTTTTTAGCGCGACCACAATGATACGCAACGGGCAGCCAGTGGCCATGCTTCTTTGTAGAAATGTTCTAAGGCTTGCAGAGTGCCAACGTGCAAAAAGGAGCCGAACAGCAGCGCCTGGCGTTGCTTTTACCCTCGCTGCAGCCTCGGCAGGAAGTTTGCGCTCCGAAAAGCGGCGAGCGTAAGCGTATCCGCGTAGCGTGCCACGAGGCTGCTAATGGCGTAAGCCAGGTCTTCAATGAAAACATTGCGCTTGCTGGTATCAGTGCGTAGGTTAGATTCGATCTCGATCTGGATTGCATCTATGCCGTTCGTATTAGAACTCCCGTAGGTTTCCAGGGTGAAATCGCCGCGTAGTGTTTCGGGAATCTTCGCCGACACGACATAGCCCGCCTCTGTTAACAAGCCGGGCAGGCTGCGCCTACGCGACATGGCGAGCGAGTCGCGGCTCAACAGGTTGAAGATTGCTTCTCCGTTGAGCGTGCCTAAGTAAACCTCAGCTGGATCGTGATCTATTTCTACGGTTCCATGAATGTCAAAGAGAAGCCCCAGTCCCCCGTTATCCGCCTTAATCTCATCAACAAAGTTGCGTATGGTGTTGTGATACTCATCGTAGAATTGTTGAGCGTCTGGATCCTCGAATGCACACTTATCTGACGCGCGTCGGTTAGCATCGATGAAGGCACGATCGAAGTTAGCGATGACAATGTATGGCGCTTCTCCGAAGACATCAAACAGCAACTGGGCTACTCCTCTGGTGATCGTACGCGTGAAACGATCGGTGTTTGGTTCAAACCGGCAGTCGGAGGGCAGGCCCGCGCCCGTCCGGGGATTGGCGACGCCGGGCGGTTGCTTATCGCCGCCGTGAGGGCAGGTGAGGATCGCGGGCATCGTGCCGCGATGACGGCTGACCAAATTGGTCTCTTCATAATCGACGGTCCACATCGGTTTACCTACCCGCGATCGAGTTCAATTTTACGTGTTCTCACAGAATGAATGGCGTCGGCTCCCTACACAAATTCGATCTGAATCTCCGCTTTAGACAAGAGGGGGTTGCGGCTGAGAACGGAGACGGTGACAATTTTCGGACTTGGCTCTGATACTAGACGGAACGCTACGCGTCCAGACCGCAGTTTGAGAGAGCGGATGCGCTGCGCGCCTTTGTCATCCATGATGACGCCACCGGTGGTGCGCAGGAAGAGTTCATCTTGATGCTCGCTCCCGCTTACAGCGACTCCGTTCAGATCCGTCTTTTGTATCGTAATGGTACAGTATGAGGCGCCATCGGCGGCAACTTCGCCGATGCCGTCGACGACGTGTCGATCTGGCGCATCGGAAGTTAACGTAAGGAACGCTGGTGTGCCTTGCCGGAACTGTTCGAATAGCGACGGGGCTTGTCGAAAACTTTCCGTCGTTACCTCTTCTATTTTTCCATCGGTCTGTACGACGTAAGTCCCCGGCGCAAGGGTAAAGGCGATTACCGGGTCGGGGCTTTGATTACGGACCAATGGGCGGATGCCGGTCGACACCGACACCCAGCTCTGCCCCTGAAGACGAACCACCAGCCGGTTATGGTGTCGCGGGACCGTTACGGATTCACTCTCTATATCCGGTTGATCGCGCCGAACTGTCATCCCTTCCATCGCTGACCTCCGTTAGTCGTGCTCGTGAGTTGGTTGGCCCGCAAGACCATAGTATTCATAGAAGATCGATATCCCGTGAATGCTGGCCGTATAACCTCCAGTTATCATACCAGTGTGCGTTAACAGCACATAGTGATACCGGCTGTTATCGACAATAAGTTTCGACTCGTCGGGAGAAAGGCCGTAGTTTGTGCTAAAAACGTGCCCTAGCCTTTGGGCTTGGATAACATCTTCAGCTAGGATATCAAAGAAGGTCTCTGCAGCAGTGGGAACTTGATGACTGAAGCGCATCAGGCTCCACTGCACTACGCCCCCCACAGCGGAGATGTCTCCACTAATAGAAAAGGATCTCAAGCGCGCCCTATGGGGCAATGAGAGCGGAAGAATACCGCTACAGGCCTCGTTCTGACGTTTCACGGCGCGAAACTTGGGTATAGCCTGGTTAGGACCAGTGGGTGATATAGTGAGGCGCCATTCTGGTAACGCTGCTTCCGTAGCGAGCGGACTCGAGTGTATCGGCAAAAATCCGGGAAAGAACGAAACGACACCCATTCCTTGCGGACTGTGAAAAAACGGGCGAATATTTTCAAAGTTCGTGATCAGCGCCTGATTGCGTGGGCGGCGCAGTAACGCCAGCGGAAGGAACGCATGTCCCGCTGGCGCGGCCGGCAGCGTAGTCGTTCCTTCAGCCACCCGCACGGCAGCTTCGCGTTTAAGTCGGACGCAGGTCTCAACGCCAATCGCGGGATTGATGAGGCTCGCATCCTCGTCGCTTCCAACCTCACGGTCCCAGACATCTAGATAGACGATATCGATTCGCGGTGGGGCGCCCTCCGGGGGGCCCGGGGGAGTGGTCAAAGGCGGGATCACCGCCACACCGTCGCGCGCGGCCCGCCTAGGGTCTGTCCAGGGTTGGGTAGAGTAGCGCAGGTTTTTGTGCACACGAACCGCCCGTCCCTGAATCAGGGCTGCTCCGGCCAGAACCTTGAAGTCGTTCGGTTGCTCACTAAAGCCAACTTCAAAGTCGAAGCCTCCTGGTTGAATACCGTCGGTAAAGGTCAAACTGAATGTGTCGTAGAGTTCCTGCCGGGCGACGTCATTGAGTTCATTCCAGTCTGCATCCAGCACGGGTACACCCTGCTGAAGACGCACGCCGACGTAATTTTTCACCGGATCAAAGGTGTTTCGCGAAAAGTTGCCCATGTGCTTCCCCTTTAGTCACTCAGTTTGATGAGTTCGTCACGTCGATTCCGTCTTGAACACCGTCCGCACCGGCGCCGGCAAAAACTCCCGTAAAGCATTGCGCAGCAGATTTTGATTGCGTTGGATCACGGTGGGATCAGTCGTATCAGGCGTCAAATACAATCCTACGGTCTCACGAGCGTATTGATCCGCGTTGGCGCGCTCCCCATTCTGACCGCAATCAGATGTGAAGGTCTGGAAGTCGTCGAACGTTCCCCACAACCCGCGCTTAGCGGTATTACCGACGTCGACCGTGGTCGAGCCGGCATAGCGATGGTCTACGGTTTCGGTCGCGGCATAGACTGCGCTGGTGTACTTCACGCTTTCGTTGGCATGGTAAACGAGGATCGTCCCAGTGGCGATGGCAATCGGCAGCGGATCACACTGCGTATGGGGACTATTGATCAGTATTTCAGCGGTCCCCCAGGCATGAGTTGTTCTGTTGACCGTTGCCCGCCAGATCGACCAACTTCCTTTGCGAGTCGAACTCCAGAACAGTTCGACATCTCCGTTCGCTTTGACCAGTACCGCCGGCTCGCGATCCTGTGACTCGGCCGGCCCTGGCGGCAATGCGCGGACCGCGCTCCAGTCCGCTGCGCTTGGGTTCAGGCTGGCCTTGACCCGATACACAATACGCCATCTCCGCTGACCCGATGAACCGATCGGTTCGGTTCGAGCCCAAAAGACCCAGAGGCGTTGCGCCGCATCGGTCGGGTGGAACACGACAAACGGGGCAGCTTCGACGCGAGGGTCGGCTCCCGCATCTGCTGGGAACGTTGCCGGGGTCGCTAATGCCCAATTCGTTCCGTCATAGCGATTGTAACGGAGTTGCCATTGCTGACCCACCAGTTCCAGCCAAAACAACCACAACATTCCCGCGTTATCCGTCACGGCCCAGGGGGTTCGGCGCGAAACGGCATCGCTAGCAAACGGCGCGAGAGCACTGAGCGGCGCGACCGGAGACCACTGGCCGCTCGTGCGGGTGCGAAAATTGATCTGCCACAGCCCGCCCGATTCATCATAGGCGCTCCAGAAAACCCTTAACGCTGCCCCGTGCAGAACCGGAGTCGGATACTTGTCGATCAACCGTCGATTGGTCAGAGGCTCACTCGGTGTCCAGCCCCGACCCTCGCGAAAGTTTTTGTACCAGATGTCCCAGTGTCCTTTTCTCAGCGTGTGGTAAAAGAGCCAGAGGACGCCGCCTGGGTCGCGGACGGCGGTGGGTCTTCCCTCGTATGCGAAATCAAGAGAGAGAGGCGCGCTCGGTATCGACCAAACTCCGGCGCTATTCTGTTCGCGCGCCCAGAGATTGAATCGTTCCGGCTGGTTCGAACGGAACACATTGTGGACGAACTCTTTGGTTCGGCTTTCCCAGCCGACCAGGCGTTTGACTGTGGCTTCTACGGTCGGAATCAAGCCAATGGATTGATACAGATGCGGAGCGTTTCTGATGTCGTTTCGTTGCACGTCGATCTCTAATCGATGATCCGTCTGCCAGCCAATCCACTGCGCTAGCAGTAAGAGCAAGCGGCTATCCACTTTTTCGACGTCGTGCAGGTCGCGCACCGCCATGGCAAAGCTGTAGAGCAGATCGAGCTCGCTTCCCGGCAGGTCGAGAAAGCGACGCAGCTGTCCTTTCTCTCGGTCTGCAGGAGCTACGGTAGCGGCATTGATGATCGCGGTATCGTACCGGTGGTACAAGGCCGGTAAGAGCTCAGCCATCTGCCCGGCGCTGTTGTAGGGCGCTGTCGCCATCGCTTCCGCGCGATTGCGCCGGTCGATGTCATAGGCCGGCGGATTGCCGGCGTAGGGGAACAGAGCGTAGTAGTAGACAGTTTCACCCCTGAGGCCGGTATCGCTCGCCGTGTAACTGCCATCGGCGCGCACCTGGATCCGGTTGTGGCCGGGAGAAGTCGGATTGGTTTCCGCGATGACGACACCCTGCTGCGCCGACGCCGGCGTCGGTGAAAGCGGATGCGTACGCTCACGGCGCACCACGCGCACGCCCGGAAACTCGATCGGCGTTGGATGTACCCAGGTCAAATCAATCCGGTTTCCGGACGGATGAGGAACGGCAGCGAGATCCAGCAAACGCATGGTTAGCTGCCCTCCTCGAACTCGACGCGAAGCCCTCCGGCATAGGCCGGATCATCGCTGGGCACGGCGGGAATTTCGTGCGCGCCCAACTCGATTTTCCCCGAGGGCACGACGAAACCGGAGCGCTGACCGTCGCGGCGAAACTCGCTGATATTGACAAAGGCTACGCCGTCGATCGCCTCGATGGCTTCATAAAATTTGCTGAGATAGACGGTCTGCTGAAAACCGACATTCTCGAACGCGAGCAGTTTACTCACTGCTTGTTGCACATGTTCCTTTACATCGTCGCGGAGATAATAGCTTTTCACGCCGACTGCCGCCGTCACATAGATCGGCACGTAGTCCACATCTTCGATTTCGATGATCGTGGAAATCGGACGCTTGTCTTCAAAGTACGCCAGGAGGTTGGCTTCCAGCACATCGCTGACGTGTCCGCCACCCGCGGGCGCTATAAACAACGTCACGACATTCCAGCTCGTTCCCTCGGCCAGCACCTTGCCGACCCCTTTGAAATCGAGCGCCAGGGCTTCGTAGTCCTGGGCGGTGACGGCCCGCTTGCGTGAGCGGAATACCTGTGGCGCGTGTGACACCGCGTGTTCGATGCTTTCGCGTTCCGCGCCGCCGGTCGCGGGCGCCGTGTTCGTGACCTGGGCGCCGAGGAGCGCCAGTTGCGGGGCGTCGATGATGGTCTGAATCGTGTTGGGCGCCATATTGCCTTGGGAACCGCCGCCCACGCGATAGGAAGCCTTGATGATGGACCCCGGAACCGGAATCGCGCCCAGGACGCCGTCCCCGAACATGACGATGGCCCGGTCCTCTTCATCAACCTCGATCGTAAAATCCTTCTGTTCCTCGCGGCTGAACGCCAGGCTCTCTCGCAATGTCCACTCATCTCGTATCTGTCCGAGTTCGGTGCTGAGAATGAGGTCGCGGCTCACCGTCTGTCCTTGGCCCAGCGAGCGTAAGATCATCTTACCGTGCGTCAGCGGGTACCGTTGGTTTGCTGTTCCGGGCGATGTCCCAAGGATTTCCTCTTTGATCAGTCGGCCTTCTTCGACGGGAACGCCTGCATGAAACTTTCTGTTCGTCGCCGGATCGACGGGAAGCGTCGCGCAATTGATCGTCAGGGGTTGCTCGCGCGTATACTCGAATCGAACACTGGGTTCTGCCTTCTGTCCTTTGGTTGCGAACGCATCGCCACGACGGATGGTAACGACATCGGTCGCTGTGGCCGGGACGCTGAGCGTCAACACCGCTGATGCGGGCGCTGCTGTGGACAGTGTGTAGCCGATCAAACGCAAATGCTGGATGATGCTCCGGCGCTCTTGCGCCGTGCCGAGGAAGCTCTCGTTGGCGACACGGTCTTGATAGTAGCTGAGAATGTCACCCATGTGCGCAAAGAGTTCCAGCAGGACACTGCCGAAGTCGGCCTCCGACTCGTAGTCGGTCCACTCCGGCAGCTTCTCCGGGATCAGCGCCCGCATCGACTGTAGAAAGCTCCCCGCGTCGCGCGCCATGTAGTCTATGACTAGCCGTCCGTTTGCTTGTTTTAACTCCGCCATTACACTAGCTCCCCATGCCTAGCGGAAATGAATCCGCACCGCTTGTTGCGAGAGATCCTGTCGCTTGGTGTACGCGACTTGAATGCTCACCGTTTCCTCCACCGCCGCGACCTCGACGCCATTAACGATAATGTCGTCTCCCAACCAGCGGCCGAGCGCCTGACCGACTGTGAATTCCATCGTCGCTGCTAGAATCGCGTCATTCGGCTCGAAGACGAGATTAAACAAGCCGCAGCCGAACTCGGGGAGATTGACCCGCTCTCCGGGAGCCGTGAACAGCACCTGGATCATCTTGCCGCGGATCGCGTCATCGCCGCCGCTGGCGCTGATGCGTCCGCTCGCGTTCACGGCAAACGGAAAACCGAAGTTCATATGCACCGTCCCCTATTCCACTTTGTGTTTAGTTGACAGCGGCACTTCCAGTATCAGGGGAAGAGCCGCGGGTGGAGTGGTCGGTGGGCCGGTCATCACCCCTGGTCCTGTCGGCGGCGCATGCGTGTGGGCATTCAACGCCGTCAAGAAAGTCTTCACATTGACCGTGAACAAATTGCCCAGCACGAACGGCTCGGCCGCGCTACTACTCCCGATCTGAATGCCGCCTTTTCCGAGAACGATTTTGTTGCCATTGGCGCCATCAGTAATCCGAATTCCATCTTTATCTAGAGTCACCACATGCTTGTGCGTGGCTTCGATGATCGTCAGCATCTCCTCTTTGTCCGCATCCTCGAACTGGATCGTGTGTCCTTTGTTGGTTTTAATGATCTTGCGCGTCGGCTGGCGTTGCTCGTTCTTGCGTTCCTTGCCGTCGGCGTCGTTGAGGCTGGGAATCTCGCTATTGCCGGCCGGCTCGCTCCAAAAGGTTCCCACCCAGATCGGGAATTCCAAGTCACCCTCCTCGAATTCCACCCAGACACCGGAGCCGACCTCGGGGATACAGAACAGACCCTGGTTCTTCTGGCCGCCGTAGGGGAGGCAGGGCATGGCCCATCCGCTGGTGACCTCGGAACCGAGCACGCTAGGGATACGAAGAGTGAGGCGGCCCAGCCGTTTGGGGTCCATGTTGTTTACGACGAAGCCGCGATACTTCCCGTAGAATCGTCGTTCAACCTTGCGCATGAGGTCGGCAACGACCTTTTCCAATTCCACTCTAGCCTCCTACAAATATGGGTTTGGCTTGGTAACAACAGTCTCGGTAAAGTCTTCTGCACCGGTCGGCATAAGCGCATTACGCTTGGCGCGAAAGAACTGCGTATAGCCCTTCGGCGTGAAGGTATGGGTCACATGCGTGACGTAATAGACGCCGCTGTACGTCGCTCCCACCCCTTTGATTGTGACCGTGCCATGAGGTTTGAGAACGTGGCTGTAGCGTTTTCCGTCGATCTCACCTTCCGCCGTCACAAACCACTCGGCCTGGTGGAACAACTCTTGACAGAGGGTGCCTATTTCCGGAATGCCGGTGGCGGTATTCATGCTCACGTACACACGCCCGGGAGCCATGCCGGGAGGCAGGACGTCCGCCGCGCGGATGGCTCCGAGAGCTTTTTGTTGTCCCGCGCTCGCGGTCTGTTCCAGAATCTCTTTATTCGCTCGGTCCACCTGAAACATGGTCACATTGGTCGGCGCCAGCGCATTCACCTCGAGGGAAAACCGGTTGACGTTGATTTCCGTGCCAAAATGCACGGCCACGACCGGTTGGGATTTTCCGGCAAGCCGCGGCAATTCGAAGAACCCGGTTGTGCCCTCGACGTAACACTCATAACCGTTCCTGAGCGCCAGGCGTTTGAGAAACTGCATGTCGGTCTCGCGCTGAATGATGGTGGAAATCGCTTCATCGTGCACGATCTCCGTGTCGTCGACGACGGAATCAAAGCCATACGCGGCGAATATCTGCTCGGCAATGACGCTGTCTTTGTAATTGGGCCAGGCCCGCAGTTTTTCCTCCCGGTCCATGAGCACGCTGCTGTCCATGCCCCAGATTTCCAGCGTGCATTGCGCGGCATTGCGCGGAAAATCGGGTTTGACATGGCTAATATAGCCGGACAGGAGTTCCTCCGCGCCGGTATCGAACCCACCGGTAATCCGCATAGGCATCCAGGGACGGAATTGCTTGTCGTCCAGATACGTCCAGCTGCCGTCGCGCTGCTGCCTGATCGCCAAACGCAGTCTGAACATGCTGGCCAGATCGCTGTCCATTTCGACTTCAAGACTCACGAGATCCGTCTTGGGAAGATCGATATCGCCGTCCACCGTTTTCAGTGTAAAGCGTTCGCACTCCATTTTTGCCTACCCGGTCACGTCCCGTGGAATAATAATTTGTTTACCGACGCGGCCGAGCCTCTCCGGCGGGCCTACGACAAAGCCCGCGGCAACAATGATCCCTGCCAAGTCCCGCAGGCTCGTGTTCAACTGGTTGTAGGTCACCAGGAGCGCGCGTTCGAATCGCTCGATGTGGAGGGTCACACTTTGCCCTCCTATGGTCTCGGCTTGCCGCAGGAGATGGATCTCTTCCACCACTTTGATTTTTTCAACGCCGACACTTTGTGTCAGATTCCGCACCAATGCCGGCCACGGCGGCTGTACGCCGTCGAACGTCACGGCGAAACGATCGGTGACCACCGGTTCTTTTCCCAGTAAAGCTAACGGCGACATAAACTCGGGATTCGCATCGTTGATCCGCCACCATTTGCGCGGCTGTTGGTAATACTTATACGCCAGGTGGTCCAGACGGTCGGCTTCTTCAACGGTGTGACGAAACGTCCCCAATACTTGCGGCGCCGGTCGCAAAGTCTTGGAGACCAATGTCCGACCTTTGCCATCAGTGGCGACGATATCCGGCAGCGTGCGGTAACGAGAAATACGGGAAAACATGGATTCGCCTCAGCGCGGGATAACGATGTCCATGATGTCGGTCGCTTTCAGATTGGCGAGACTTAACCCTGACATCATTTCCTTCAGGGTTTTGGTGTAAATATACGCCGGATTCGGCCCCTCGATGACCGTGAGATCAACCGCCACGGTCGCGCGGATCGGCTCGAGGTTGGTGTGAAACTCGGTTTCGGTGATCGTCAGACTGTTGATGTTCACCGGCAGGACCCGCTTGCGCCCCCAGATGAAGAGGATCATCGGCGGTTTTTCCGTACACGTGAAGCTGAAACCGCGAGGCAGTAGCTGTTCGGCGAGAGCGCCAAAGACACTTTCGTTTTTCGGCTGGACCATCAGTTCCAACGTCGCCAGTTGCGGTGCGATGCCGAACTGTTCGCTGAGACGATCGCCTTCGTTCAGTTTGTCGGTTGCATCGAGGCGAATTTCAAAGCCGAGAGATTCCGGATGCGTAGTGACGTACTGGGCGTCGCGCAAGTCCAGAAGATTCTTGAAGCCCTGGTGAAAATCTCTCAAGGTCAGACCGCGCCCATCTTCGTCCCCCTGGGCGGCGGCCGTCATGGAAAACTCTTGCCTGCGACCGCGCGACAGTTGCAGCGGGTTGAATTGAAACACCACCACAAGGGGCGGAATCGTGAGTCCGTACTCGACAAACGCGCCGCGGAATACTTTCGGTTGGTTGCGAAGGCCGCCTGGCATCGTGTGCTCCTAAATTCGTCTACCGCGTTATCTTCTCGGCTTGAGAAACCTTCTCTGGGCTAGGACCGACCACTGGTTTTTTTGCCTAGAGGAGGCTCGCGATCAGGTCCATCAATAGTGACCGCTGTCGCGCCGTGCTATTTCTCCAGTTTCGTCTGAGGTCATGCTTGTAGGCATTCGACCACGCCCGCGCCATCTCTCGTGTGACGCCTTCGCCCCTGAGGTGTTCTAAGTAGTTCCGCGTCCACTCCGGGTTTGTCCGTAGCGTCTGAGCAAGGTTAAAAGCGGCGTCCGATCCCTCTCCCCATCCTATGACCTGGCCAAATCTTTGAACTTTGTCTTTGAGACTTCTGTACTGTTCGGGTACGGGAAGAGTATTAAAGTCGAACTTCTCGAGTTTTTGGCCGGTCCTGCGAGCCGGACCCTGTGCTGCAGGCTCATCCGCAACGTCGGATCGTCGAACGGGAGGCTCTGGCGATTGGGGCTGCGGTCCTTCGGGCTGTTCCCGCGACAAACGTGCGCCTGTATTAGCAGCGGTTGGGGCCGCCGGAGTCGGCGCGCCGGCCGGAGTCTCCGTGATCTCGCCGCTAACGGTTGTCCCGACCTGGGCCGGGCTCGGGCCGCCGCCGGACGGCCTCACCGCCCCGCGCAGTTCCTGTCCTGGTCGCTCAAGAAGGACCCCCGTTGGTTCATCGGCGAGGTCCTCTGGTGATCCAGGTTGCCTTGAACTCGTGGCGGGCGCCGCTGGCGCCGGCTCCGGCGCAGGCCTGGGAATCACATTCGGATGCACCCGCCGGCTTGGAGCCGGCGGCGCTACTTCCGGCGCCGGCGGCGGTTGCGCCGGGACAGGCCTGGGAATCACATTCGGATGCACCCGATGGCTTGGAGCCGGCGGCGCTACTTCCGGCGCCGGCGGCGGTTGCGCCGGGACGGGCCTGGGAATCACATTCGGATGCACCCGATGGCTCGGAGCCGGTGGTGCTCCTTCCGGCGATGCGCCAGCCGGCAAAACGTCGACGTTGGTTGGGTCGCCCTCGTCAAACTCACCGCTCGACCGTGTGCCGCTCGGTGTCCGGCTCCGTGTCGGCGCATTTGTCTCGGACGATTGGACCGAGCCGGCAACCGGCGTCCCGGATCCTGGAGGTTTGCGTTCTCCACTTGCGACGATTTGCACACCGGAAGCGTTGCCTTGCGCGTTGCTGCTTCCTATGACTTTTGCCGGAGCAACGTTACTCGTACCCCCCGTAGCCGCGAGTACTTGCCGTTGTCTTTGCGCCTGTGGCCGCCGCGTCGCGGCGGCGCGTTTCTCTCGCGCTTTTTCGATGTCCGTGCGCGCGGTGATGTTTTCGTTCTTTGGCTGCGGCGGAGATACGAGAGGCACCGAGACCTGCACAGGCGCCCGCTGAGTCTTACCAGCCAATTGTGGCGCCGGCGCAGGCGTCCCGACCGTAGCGCCAGTGGCCGCCGGTGGCTTTTGCGGCGTAACGGCCGGCGATGTTAACGCAGGTGTCTGCCTCGGTGCGGGCGCTCGCGCCGGAGCCGGCGGAGCTAGCGCCGGCGCCGGTCTGCTAATATCGCCGTTGTTGATGATGCCTACCACCTCGCGAGTTTTACGGTCGGTGATCTGTCCTGAAGCCGTCGTGACATTGATCTCTGCGTCAAGCTGGCGTCCGCTCGCCCGCTCAATGACGCTCGCCGTGATTTTCCCCGTTTGCTGGTCAAGTTTCGGAGCGCTGGTGATGATAAAGTCAGGTTCACCTTGTTGACGAGGAACGGTCGGCGCGGGAGGACCCGAAGGACCCCTGCCCGGCATCGCGGCGTAAATGTGCAGGATATTGAAAATCAATTGAACCGGATCGAGGTACTTGTCTTCGGCGACCTGAAGCGCCGTCCCAACGATGCCCACCCCGACTTCAGTGGCCAACACCGGATTGCGCGCCGCCCAAAACATGATCCGGGGAGCCACCCTCAAACCGGCTGCGGTCAACGCTTCGGTGCTCAACAGCGGAACAACTTCTATCGCGGTCCCGATCACGACCGGCGCCAGAATCACAGCAGCGTAGCCGGCAGCCACGTATTTGGTGGTACGGCTACTCGCTTCCTGGAGGCCGTGCAGCGAAGTTTCTTTAATTGATTTTTTTGCCCCCATGACCTCCACATACTCGCGGGCGCCCTTCAGCGAGTTGATGCCAAGATCCCAATGGCCTCCGAGATGAGTAGGGCGGTTCCAATCGTCCTCGCCTTGCCGCCTAATTTTGTACCTGATGTTAAAGATTTGCTCTTTAGCCATGCCAACGTGCTGCCTTGCGACCATCCGGAACATGCCATCTTTGAAATATCGGTCGTACTTGTCGGAGGAAGCAGTCTCCTGCAGCCATTCGTCGATACGTGAAACGAGCTCCAGGGCGCGCTTCACGTCCGGTACGTCTTCCTTTTCGGCGTCGCGCCACGCCTCTTCGAGCATGGCGACGGCCTGGTCGACAGTTTCCGGGCGGGTAACCGGCTGAGCGCGCCGAGCGTCGCGCCGCCGCGCCCGTTCTTTTTCGTACCTTGGCAGCCAGTCCTTCGCGGTTCCGGATTCAGGCTCCTGGCGCAGCTCGGCAATTTTTTCATCGAGAACCGCGTCGGAATATTTCGCGAATCTCTTGCGCCACTTTTCGAGTTCTTTTTCTTCGTCCTCGCGTCGTTTTTCCCGCTCTTCGTATTTTCTTTGGCTTTCTGCTTCTTCCTGCCGGCGCGTGAGGAATTCCTGCGCCCAGCTTACCAGATCGGTAATTTCCGGTTTCGGCGACTGCAGAAGGGACAATTCCAGCTCGTCCTCGGTCACCCCGGCCACTTCGAGGAGAAACCCTGCATTCAAGACGCTCTGCAGATCTTGATAAGTTCCGGCCGGGCCTCGGTTGGCCATCAAAAAGTTTTGAATGTGCGACGGCAGAGCGGCGATGCTGTCGCGCAATCCAGGCTCCAGCGTCGATGCCGGGACCCAGACCACGACGGGACTGTCCGAAACTTTGAGATGCTCCGGGACCCCTTTCCACTCTCCGGGCGTCGGGCGGCCGTAAATAGTCATGTCGGCCAGTTCGATAAACTGACTGCGTGTCAGAGGCTTATCGAAATGGATCGTGAAGGAAACTTTGTTCGAGCTGGTCTGCTGCGCTGGCTTGCCTTTCACGGGTTGTTTGGATGATGAGCCGCCCGGTGAGCGCTTAGTCTTTCGTTGCAGTCCGATGACGCCGGGTTGCGATGGTGCAATCACAGCGCCGGAAGAACCACGCAGTTGGTGGCTTTCGTGGACACTACTTTGATCGGCATTTGACTGCTGCACTACATGCGTCAGCTCATGAGCGATCAGACGCCGACCTTCGTGCGTCTTAGCATCAAACCGGCCGTCACCAAGCACGATATTGTGTCCGACCGTGTAGGCATGCGCATTTACATCCTCAGCCGATTGTTCGGCCGCCGCGCCGGTGTGCACACGCACCGTCGAAAAGTCGCGTCCGAAGCGCTGCTCCATATCTTGCCGCAACGTCGACTCCAGCGGCCTACCGGGGCCTGTAAGAGCGTCGTCCACACTGGCCGGCGCTTCCTCCACCTGCCCATGCGACTCTCCCGAGAAGCGCTGGATACGTGGTGGCGCGTCGCCAATGTCGTAATGTGCCGGCGTTGCCAGCAGTTGATCGGCAATCCGGTCCGCTTCCCGTTCGTAGCTATCCCCAGGCTCGTTCACCTTGAGTTTCGTTTGCAGTCGCTGCTTTTTGCCGGCCACAGCTTCGAGATAACTGTTGCCGAGATATCGCTCGAGCGGCGGACTCGACTCGGAAGCAGGCTCACGCTGTCTTGGCTCAGGCATCCGGCTCTGAGGTGCCTGTCGGCCCAACGGCGGATGCCTTTGTTGGTCGTGCTTTGCGGTTTTGGTCGCGTCCATAGAGCCGTCTAAATCAAATCTCCTGGCGTTGCGGTTGAGCGAAATCCTTGTCGTTCCACAATTTGCCGATCTTCTCGAACTCGCCGCGCGCGCTGCGGAGAATATGCTCCATCGCGATCACCCCGCCATCGGCGGCGGCGAAAAATGCCGAGTTGAGGACGATGTTCTTGATGTTGCCGCCGGTGATCTGCAACCGCCGGGCGAGCCAGTCGTAATCCAGATCATCGCTCACCGGCGCTTCGGGCGGAAAATGCGTCTGCCAGATGAGCTTGCGGCTGGCGACGTCGGGGAACGGGAAATCGACGATAAACTTGATCCGCCGGGTAAACGCCTCATCCATATTCTCGCGCAGGTTGGTCGCGAGAATGACCACGCCTTCATACGCCTCTACCCGCTGGAGCAGATAACTCGTCTCGATGTTGGCATACCGGTCATGCGCGTCGACTATTTTCGTGCGTTTGCCGAAGAGCGCGTCGGCTTCATCGAAGAAGAGGATAGCGTTGCTCGCTTCGGCTTCGTGGAAGATCTTGGCCAGGTTCTTCTCCGTCTCGCCGATGTATTTGTTGACGACGCCGGAGAGGTCGATCTTGTATAGATCGAGCTGTAACTCGTGCGCGATGACATCGGCGGCCATCGTCTTACCCGTGCCTGATGGCCCGGCGAAGAGCGCGCTGATCCCGCGCCCGTGCGCGAGCTTGCGCCCGAATCCCCAGTCACCAAAGACGCGGTGGCGATGCGCAACCTGGTTGCAAAGCTCTCTCAGCCGCTCTCCTCTGTCGAGCGGAAGCACAAGGTCGTCCCAGCGGTAGCGCGGTTCGATCTTGACGGCCAGCTCCGCTAATTTGTGGTGCGATTGTGTGCGGCAGGCGGCGTACAGCTCGGCGCGCGTCACTTCTGTTTTGTCACTCGCCATCGCACGCCGCTGCGCGACCCATGCGGCGGCTTCATGAATCTGGCCCGGCGTCAAACGAAACTGACTCGCCAGTTCCTCCGCCCAGGATTGCCCGCTACTGCAAGGCAAATTATAGAGAGCACGCTCCCACGCGCTCTGTCGGAGAGACACGTCGGGCATTGCCAGTTCGACGGCACAGAAATTCTCCTGATCAAAGACTCCCTGCACTGACCACGGGAGTTCTCCCGCCATAAAGGTGAGCTGCCCACACTCGTCCGCCATCCGCGCTAGCGTTCTCAACCAGGCTTTGGCCTTTGCGTCTTCTTGCAACAGCGCGTCGCAATGGTCGAGAAAGATCGCAGCATTCCACAAGAGTCCCTCGCGGAATACCAAGCGCAACGCCGTCGCGATGTCCGGCTCGCGGGCAAGTATCAGTTCCATATCGACGTGCAACAGGGGCCGGCGCCACTGTGCACATAGACCCAGCGCGAGGTCCCGTTTGCCGATGCCATAGGGTCCCTGGAAGTAGAAGACGAATCGTTGCCGTCCCGCCGGCGGTAAGCGCCGTTGGCATAAGTTCAACAAGCGGGTTTTGAGCGGCGGATCGATCAGGACCTGCTCCATGATCGCTGAAGGATGCAACAGGGTGGCGTAACCGACGAGACGCGCGTCGGGCACATCGTTCTCTAAAATATAGTGGAGCATCCGCTGATCGAGCCGTAAGAATTGCGCCAGGCCGCTGGAACCGGACGGACTGCGGGGGTCTTCTTCTCTATGGAGAATGCCGTTGCGAAACAATGGAGCCTGGTCGGAGAATATCGCAGTGCGCGCCCGCCACCGCTCCGCTTCGGAGGCGCAGAGGATATCCAGGACTAAATCGACGCTCGCTCGTTTGCGCGTAATATCGTCTTGCAGATAGGCATAGAGCGTATCGTACTTGCGCCGCAGTTCCGGAGCTAAACACATGACAAGGATTTGCACTTCTAGCTGGGACAATGAAAAGAGCCGTGCTACCCAGGGCAGCGACAGGAAAATTCCCCGTTTGGCGCTCGCGGTGATTTTGTCGGCAATGGTCGTTTCCCCGAGATGGGAGGCCAACACAGGCGGCCGGGCGCCATCCGCGTCTTCTTGGTCCAGTAGAGCATCCACTTCCGCATGCGTGATATAGACTCCTTTGGAGGCCATCACGCCCCGCGCGGCTAGCTGCTGCGGACGGAGGGTCGCAATGTGTCGGCGAATGAGCATATCCAGTCTTCGCAGCTCATCGACCAGGTGAGTGAGGCTATCCTGATAAAAGGCGCTCTCGGCTGGTTGTCCTTTCTGCTGCGCCGTCATGCAGACACCTCAAAAAAGAACACGCGTCGGTGTAGGTGGGCAACGTCAACCTGGATTTCATGGAACCCAGGAGCGAGCCCGGCGGGAATGGTCGCCGTCATCGTATCTCCATTGAGTGTGGTACTGTCGATAATCCTGTGACCGGTCATGCTCAGAGAAGCGGGCCATCCCGCGAGATGTTGACCGTGCACGGTAATTTGCGCGCCTACTGGACCCCGGAGAGGGGTCAACTGTTCTACGACCGGCGGACGAAAAGGCGCGCGGACATCCGGCACCCCAGTCCGTTGGACTCGTTTACTCATGGGTCGTTCACTGTGTAACTCCAACTGGACAACGGAAACTTCGTACATAACGGAGAGACGAAACGGCTGTGAGAACGTGCTCCACACCCGGCCGAGTTCGTCCGGGTCCAGCGGATTCAGCATAATTTTGATCTGCTCTGCGGCGCCGCGCAGACCTTGAACCAGAGCGTTCTGGGGGACGACCGCATGTTCATGAAAGACCCGCATGGCCTCGCCGAGCATCTGATGGGCCGTGGCGTTGCCGGTTAACTGGTCATTCTGGGCGTAGGGCGTCATGAGGTAATAAAGATTTAAGGACAAGGGCGGCGGCACAATTCGCGAGGATTCGCCTGGTTTCACTTGCCAATCGACATTTTTGAGGGCGGAATTTTCCAGTACGCGATACAGGAACAAATTTATCCGTCGATCACCGCCGGTTTCGTCCGGCGCGAGAATTGTTACATCCACCGGTGGGGTGAGGGTCATCTCTCCCACCAAGAGGTTACGTAAGGATTCACTCACCATGCCTATGGCGGTTGAGGCGCTCATCGTGCGTATCCCTCATCGCCCGGCTCTGACATGCAAACGCCCGAGTCGACTGCGTTCCCAAAACGCGCGGGGCGTTGTGGACGACGTTTCCATCCGTTGGACGACGAGTCTGCGTTCCGGCGGTATCTTCCGCTCGCGTCTTTGGACCTCACTCTCGCCTCGCATTTGCGCCGCCTGAGACGAGACCGCCGCGGCCAATTCACTAACCACGCGTTGCAGGTGTTCGAAGCGCTGAGCCAGGTCTGGACCGCCTCGCTCTCCGTTCTGCGTGTTCATTTGCTCGGTAAGTCTAGGCGAGCGCGGCGCTGACGACCTGGACCGCTCCTCCCAATTTTTCTGCGCCCTCGCACTTTCCGTGACGAGTTGTTCGAGTCTGGTCAGCAGCTCAACGTCTGACGTTGTCATCTCTCGCGCGTGAGGAAGGGAGGCCGGAGCGTTGAGTGGAGCGGCCTGTTGCGGGATCGCGTCCCGCGGTTCTCCCTCCATGCTGATCGTCGGAGTGTCCGCTGTCTGGGATAAAGTCGGAAAAGCAGTTCCGTGTGTCGAGACTCCGGGAATCACCAGATGTGTGTGCTCACGCCGCTCTGCCGACGGTTCCGTGGCCATTGAGCCGGCATCCGCCGCATTTTCCCGCATTGCTCGTGATAACAGAGTGCCGTCGCGCAGCGGCGCACGAGGGAAGTCCCTCGGGGGTTCCGTCTCGTCGATAACTCCTTCACCTGCCGACGTTTCCCCGAAACTCTCGTTGCTCCCTTCGGACTCTGGCAACGGCGACTGTCCGTAGCGATGTCGGCCTAACGGCGCAGTTAAGGCAACCGTAGAGAGGGCGCCGCTGTCCCTAACCGGGAGCCCTAACAACATCCTCACGCCGCCCCTGGAGGGCGGGTGGTGGAGTGTCTCTGGAGGCCCCTGACGAGTGAAGCTTGGATTGTGTGAGGGAGGTTGCTCAGATGACATGGCTCACTCTCCCTAGCTCTTCCGCGAGGATAGCGATATATTTCCGTCGCTTTTCCCGAGACAGTGTCAGGATTTCTTGTTCACTCCAGTGGTAGTGATAGGCAAGGTAATGCACCTCACGATAGAGAATCTCACGACTGGTTTGACACTCGGCAAGAAAGAACCCTTGTAAGTCAAAAGGCACGGTAAACTCACGGTCGCACTCCGGGCAGCTCGCCGCCAGGGTCAAGTCGACGTGAGGAGCCGCCACTTCCATGTGTCGTTCGATTTCCGTACGGGCGACTGGAGACAGTTGACGGATGACCTCAGGTCCGGGATCCTGCAGGAGGCCAAGGCGTCGAATGCACCGCGCCAGCAGCAAAGCGAGAGCCTTGGCCTCATTCTCTTCAACCACATGTGAGATCGCTTCTTGATCTTCGCCGCTGGGAAGCCGAAACACCACCTGTCGGTATTGTTCTCCGTGCTCGCTATTGAAGGTTGCCTCTGGCGAGAGTTCTCTCGTGTAGAGCGGCCCCTTCTCTTCGGACTCGCGCACCGGGATATCATCAAGAGAAAAGTCGATGTCCACTTTTTTCCAACACGCTTCCCAAGGGCACTGAACGGTCGCTTGCACGTGATCGCCAAAGGTGATTTGTCGCAGCTTCAGCAGCAAAAACTGCCGATCCACAACCAGGAGACGACGAGCGAGGTCCTCGGACACCGGTCTGACGGGCCCGAGGTGGAGCACACAACGAGCGAGCAGGGCCGTCAGAAGCGCGGCGTTTGCGGTGGGTTGCTGCCCTGCAATCAACTCTTCATCCCGGCCGCTCAACGGTGCAAGCTCGACTTCTCGAAGCAATCCGCAATCCGCGTCCACGTAGCCGCCCGGAAGTAGGAAGCTTTGCCGATTTTCAAACTTGCCAATCATTGCAATCTAACAACGGGTGCTTATTTACTTTTCCCTTCGCTCGCGAGAAGTGGGCGCTGCATCGCTGCACCGGCTGGAATGGTAGTTTTAGTCGCGGTTTAGTGCTCGACCGGTTCCGTTACAGCGACGTCACGCTCCCATCCTTCATTTTCGAGCTTGATAGTTTGAATCATCACCGCGTTGCCAGCTGCATCGAGTTCTGGAAGTGCCTGATACTCGGACACCCAGCAGCGGTAGACGTTGTAAGACAGCACTTTTTGCCCGGCGAGGTTGAAGACGTCGATAGTCACGTCCTTGCGAAAATTGCGCAGCGACATGGCCGCGTCACCTTGAAAGTTGTTCACCAGATTCGCCCAGGCTTCGAACGCCGTATCGTGTGTAACTCCGGCTTCGAGGGTAATCGCCTCGTAAGAGGTCTTGCCCGGCAGCTTGCGGCTGGTGCTGGGATCGCCGGCTTCGCGCCATTCGGTCATTTCGGTGGTTTTGCGCAAGGCGCTACACTTGTTCAGACCCGCCACGTACTGATTGTCCCATTTGATCTTGAATTTGAAATTTCGGTAGGGATCGAACCGATAGGAATTCACTGTGAATCGTGCCATGCGAGATCCTCCTATGAGTCAGATTCCGGGTTTACGCAGTCTGACCGACTTTCTGGCTGATCTTGACCACGACAAATTCCGCCGGCCGGAGCGGTGCAAAACCGACCAACACGTTGACGATTCCCGCATCGATGTCAGCCTGTGGGGTGGTTTCATTGTCACATTTGACGAAAAAGGCTTGCGCGGGCGTTGCTCCCTGAAACGCGCCCTGACGGAATAAGCTCATCATGAATGAGCCGATATTCAAGCGGAGGGACGACCACAGGTCTTCGTCGTTGGGCTCAAACACGGCCCACTGAATGCCGCGATAAATGCTGACCCGTAAGAAGATCGCCATGCGGCGCACGGGAATGTAGTTCCAGGCCGGATCCGATGTCACTGTACGCGCGCCCCACAATACAATGCCTGATCCAGCAAACTGCCGAATGACGTTGACGTTCAACGGGTTCAAGTTGCCCTGCTGTGTATCGGTCAGGTTGACCGCCAAACCGACACTCCCACCCAGTGCAGCACTCGTCCCTGCCGCCGCTTTCCATACTCCACGCTGCCCGTCGGTCTTGGCATACAACCCGGCCACGAACCCGGAAGGCGGAGCAAGGATGGGTGTCGATGAGCGGCCGGTGGGGTCGAGCATCTGCACCCATGGGGCGTAGATAGCGCCATACGAATTTTTTGGAGTAATCGCGCTGCGAAAAGTTTTTGCTTCTTCGACCGTATCGTCAGTTTGGGTCATGTCACCGATGAAGAAGCAATCACTCAGCGAGCGATTGGCGCAGTAGTTCATTCCCGCCCCCACCAGTGCAGCCGACCCAATCCCGGGAACGGCAATTAAGCTCACATCTTCCTTGTCATCCAACTTGGAAAACGCATCGATGTACGGCTGGTCGGTGGTGATCGCACTCCCCTCCGATCCCGCTGTCACAGAGACGACCTCAGCGGTGGGGGCGCTATTATCACCGACAAAAAAATAGTTATCGGGTGGGGTTCGTGGAGGATTATTCTGCGGACGGAGGACCGTCGCGCCAAGAGTTTCTATACCACCGTTGAGCAGTCCCAATCGTAGAAGCGCGGCGGCATCCTGACTGTTATTGGCGGCAGGAGCGACCTTGACCGACGAGGATGCGCTCGTCACTCCAGACGTCAGGAGGAGCACTCCATTGTTGACCTGGCAGAGAAAATTCGCGAAGGCGTTTTGATCGGTTGAGGCTCGGAGTTTCGTTAGTGCGCGTACTCGCGCCTGGATGGCGGTAGCGATGTTCGCCGCAGAGTTCAGATCTGGCGCTGGATTGGGTACGGCGGCTTGGAGATCAACTTCTTGGTAGCCGTCGCCATTGATATTGATGCGGAACCGGGTCCTTGGGTTCGCCAATGCCTGCGGCGCTGCCGCGCCGCGACTGGTTCCCGCTTGTGCATTGGTGTTCGCGGCATTGATGGTTACCCGGATATAACGTGAGGATGCAGTGGCGGTCTCGACGAAGTTCTGGGTGCCTGGAACCATACTCAGGTTGTCGAAGCGCTCCAAAGGGGTCAACTCATCTTGCTGGAACACTGCCAGATTAAACTCGTTGACCGAGTCATTGGTCCCATTGGCGATCACCACAGCCAACTGGTTGCCCCACACCCCTGGACTGTTAGCGAAGATCGTGAGGCTTGCTTGCGGGTTTGTCGCCGCCCGATCGCGCAGAACGATATTGGCAGTAGCGGCATTCGCACCTGCCACGCGCACGATGTAACACTGGGTTCCACCGTTGTTGAAAAATTGATAGACAGCGTGACTCAGAAAAGAGCCCGCGAGGAATCCGCCGTAGCGGTTTTGATATTCGGTAAAGTTGAAGATCTTCACCGCTTCGCCCACCGGACCTCTTTCTGCCATACCGATGAACGCCGCGATGGAGGTGCTTGCCGCGGCGATGGGTCGTACTCCGCTGGGAACCTCTTCAACGTAAACACCTGGATAGGTTAGCTGCGCCATAGCGTGCTCCTTTTCCTCCGTTAGCGTTTCTTGTCCTGTCGTGATCGCGTGGTTCGGGCTCGCTGAGACTCTGGGCGAACCGACTCTGGCTGTTCCGTTTGTTGAACGGCAATCACCCCGTTCGCTGCTAATTTTTGAACTTTCGGGTTATTCGTCACTTCAACATCCATGACTGCTATCGAGGCGAAGGGCGCCAGGTGCCACGTCTGCCCGCCATTCCCGCGAAACGAAACAAGTCTGCCGGACCGGTTCGTAATCGTGCAGGTCATCTCTTAATCCTTTGTCTCCGCAGCCCTTTCATATGCATGTTGAAACTTCATGCCGGGTCCAGGATACGGCCCGCCGGTACGATAACTGGCTGCGCCATTCCTTCCACTTCAACAACCAGGAACGCTTCTTTCTCGGTTCCGTTGTCAGACAAGTCGATCACTTTGCCTTGGAGAATGTCACGACCGTGCAGATCCATCAGTATTTTCAGAGGGTCAGGAATGTAGACGTCAAGAATTCGGAAGCTCACCCATTGATTCTTCAATTTTATATCGCTCGATTTTGCAGCTCGGGACATCGATCACGCATCAGACATCGACTTCAACACGGCAAGCCTCGTGCCATCATTGAAGAAAGTCTGCGCCGGAAGAAACGAAGTGAATTCGAAAGCTTGAGACAATCGGTGAAAGAATGCCGCCGGGTCGGCCATCGGGAAAAGGAAGAAACCTTCCGGAACCGATGACGCTATCCGGAAAGAGATTTCCACCCTCGGCCTCCTCCTTTGTCGGCTGAACCTGGAGCAATCGGCAACGAGTGCAGAGCGGCGTGCGGTCGCAAGCAGCTAGCGACGCTGTGGATGATTCGGAAACGATCGCCGGTGGTCCAACCTTAGTGAGGATGGCGGCAGGTTAGGTAGTCTCGGCCGGTCCCCTCTGGAGGAGGGTACGCACGGCATTCTAGACATTATTCAGATGATACCTGCGTATCTTGCTGTAGATACTGCGGGGCGTAAGCCCAAGCAGCCGGGCGGTTTGCGATTGATTGCCTTGTTTTCGCCGGAGCGCCGCTTCCAACAGAATCCGCTCGCAATAGCGCAGCGTTTGCGAAAGGCTCCACCCATGAGCGTCCAACAGGTTGACTAGATCAGACGAGAGAGTTTGAGGCGCTGTTTCACGCGCGGGCTTCCCGGAACCGTTGCTATCTGATTGTTCTGACCTGACCCCGTAGGGATCTTCCTGCTCGGCAAGCTGTTGCCAGACTTCAGCCGGCAAGTCGTGCAAAGTGAGGGGAGCCGAGGTAACTTTATTTACGAGTGCTCGCCTCACTAGATTCTCCAACTGCCTGACGTTGCCAGGCAGGTCGATGCGTGTGAGCGCCTCGATAAAGTCAGGACCGACCGAAACAGACCCCACGGTTTGCAAAGATTGATTCTTCTCCAACAAGTGCTCGATCAGCGGTCCAACGTCAGCGCGTCTCTCACGCAACGGCGGGATATGGATCGATAGAACGTTCAGACGATGGAACAGATCAGCGCGAAATTTTCCATGTTCCACCGCGGCGCTTAGATTTCGATTGGTCGCGGCAATTACTCGCACGCTCACTGGGACTTCTTGATCGTCGCCCACGCCAAGCACTCGGCGCTCTTGCAACACTCTTAACAACTTTACCTGTAGAGTGTCGTCCACTTCGCCGATTTCGTCGAGAAAGAGAACCCCGCCTTCGGCCGCCCGAATTAAACCCTTACGGTCTCGATCCGCGCCCGTGAAGGCACCCCGGCGGTGCCCAAAGAGTTCGCTCTCAGCCAGTGGAGAGCTGATAGCGCCGCAATTAACCGCCACAAAGGGTCCATGGCGGCGCTTCGGATCCAATCGATGGATCGCATGGGCGAGAACCTGTTTTCCGGTGCCGGTTTCTCCGGTTATTAAAAGCGGCAAATCGCTCAAAGCACTAATGCGTTCAATCCAATGGAAGATGGAAATCATCGCGTTGCTTTCGCCGATAATTCCCAGATTTCGCATGGTAAATTTGATCCGTTGCTCGCCCGTTCTCCGTGCTGCTTCCGCGCGAAGCAACTGTGTGAGCAACCGGCCAAGCTCTGACGCGAAATCCGCATTTGCGCTGTCAAGCAACTTTAAAGCACCAGCCAACAAGGAATGGCATTGTCGGCCCAAATGCCACGTGTGTGTGCCATCCTCGTAGCTGATGATTTTGAATCCCTTCTGCTTCAAAGTACGGATGACTTCCAAACCAAGGTCGTCCGGCGAAGGACACGCCCCGAGAGCGACCAGGGCAATGCTCCGGTAAAGAGAGCATTCGACCTCCTGGACCGCCGAAAGGCTTTCCACCCAATGAGGATAGGCTCCGCATTCGGATACCAAGCTTGTGATTAGTTGGCGGCGAGTGCGCTGATGGTCCCAGACGATCACGGATAATGAGGAATCAGAAGACCTCAACGCAGGCTTCGGATCTGCGTGGAGTTCGGACGGTAGCTCAAGGTACTTTTTTTCCACGAGCGCACCCTCGCGAAGGATAACTCTGTGTCCTTGGCCTCCGGGTGACAATCTAGGTGACTACGACACAGACTGAGATAGTTTCAAAGACATCAGCACTTTTGGAACAAGCGTTTTGACAAATCAAGCAATTTACTGGCGTTCATCAGCCTGAGTATCCTTGTAGAACAAATGAAAACTGATGTCTAGAATTTCTACTAATGACTCCAAATATCCTATAATGTCCCGTAATCGGTACGGGTCGTATTTGAGAAAACATGGCCTGTTTTCTCACGGACGATTAGAATGAAAGGCAGCTTGAAAATGGATGCTTACGGAAAGACAGAGGTCCCTCTATTTCTTTAAATACCCGCGCTGATGCCAGAAGCGTTCGGCGGCGGGATGCAAGGGGACTTCGAGATGCCCTTCGGGAGTATCACGAACCATTTGCGCGAGAGGTAGCGGAGCGTCCTGCGCCCATGGGATTCGATCTTTGCCTTCTTCCAGCGCCCGGCAAAAATCCTCCACAAGCTGGTCGGTGATGTTCCTGTGGGTGTAAATAGGCCAGCCGCTGAAATCAAGGGTTGGAACATCAGCGGCGAGCTTTGGAAAATTCGTTCGTTCGATCAAGCCTCGCCGCAGCCCAACTGCTTCCAGGCGCTGCAGCAGGTCCTCCTCCACCGGCAAAAAAGTCATTCCCAATTCCAGAGCCATATTGCCCCATGTGCTGGCTCCTTCATCAAAAATAGCGTGGATCTCCCCGCGCTCTACGGCGCCGATGCGATTCGCGCCGTAGGGCATGCCCGCGTCATATCTTACTGCGCCACCCCATGAAACGATGTCTTGAAGCGAGAGGCCTGCAGCGGTAAGCACTTGTTGTGTGATGATGTGGAGCGAATGATCGGGCTGGCCGCGGAGAGAAACTTTCAGGGGGAAGCGCTGCTGGCGAATATCGGTGAAAGACTGAAGACCGGTTTCTCCGGCGACGGCAAATACCATTTGGTCCGAGGAGGGGAGCACGGCGATGGATCTTAGCGGGAGCGGTTCCGTAAACGGTGGACTCCCCAAAGCCGCCATCTTGAGGATCATCGAGGGATTGATGATGGCGAATTGCACCTTTCCCGAAGCCACTTCCCAGAGGGCCGCCGGACTGTCGCTGGCGAACAAGGTCACCGGCCACTGGTCGGATCCTTGTTCGCGCAAGCTCACGCGCGCTTGGAGATAAGGCCAGTCTCTTCTGTTGACGAGCTCGGAGGCGACTTCGAGCATCAAACGAGATCGGGTCGTATGTGGATGGGTGCGCATCCGTGTGGGTTTTAAAGAAATTTCATTGTTTGAAGGCATTTTCGCTCCAAAGACACTTCACCAGGAAGAGTGCGCAGGCACGATGATTTCGTCCGTCTTCTAGTCGCGGGATTCAAACGCAAGTGTGGCATAGCGCATAAAAACACCGCCCCGGGGTTCGGCGAGCGGGCCATTCGCCACCAGGCACGCGATCACGTGTTTGGCTCCCGGGACAGCCTTGGCGCTCACCTCGACCCGCTGCGAAGCATTGATACCATTGATCACGCCCGCCGGTCGATCGATCTTGCCGTCGATCCAGATCTCGCCGTAGTTATCGACGTTGGTCTCGAAAAACACTCTGGAGTCGGCTAGCGCTACACCGTTTACTTGCGCCGGTATTTCGACCGTGATGCGGTACCAAGCAAAGGTGAAGCCCACGGACAGGCTCTTGCGGATATTAGCACAGACCTCCCAGCCGGAATCATTGTAATCCGAGAGGCGGGCAGGTGTGTTCAAGAGCTGGGCCTTCAGTCCTTCGTTCGGTTCTCCTGGCACCAATCCAGGTCCAACGCGCCATTGCCCCTTAACTTTTTTAAGATCCTCCGTTTGATTCAGATCTAACGCTGTTCTTGGCATGTTAATCCTCCTGTTTTTATTCTTCTCATCCCAGAGCTTAGCAAAAGCAGGCCTTTATTGAGAGTGAAGATAGCGGGCGTCGATGAGATCATCCATTCTGATTTGCTGAGCGCGCGGGGTCCAGTTTCACGACTTCTTCCGGGATCCGCCTGAATCCATCTGGTCGAGTGTCAACACTAGGGCGGTCCGAGGACGACTGTCAAGCCCGGCGGGGTATCTTGGCGGCGCTTTTTTTGATAACAAAGGAATCGCTTTAGACTATTTGGGTTCGGATTTAATTCCGTCGGAGGGCAAGATGTCTGACCCCACGATAACTCTCGCGTTTCAAGACTATGACCACACTCGTGCGCTTGTCGACCGCTCAGTTTCTGTCGAGGGCTTTGCCCTCAAGGTGGTAACCCTGTCGCCTCCATCGCAGATTTTCCTGCGCATGCTCAACGGGGAGGAGTTTGATGCCTCTGAAATGTCGCTCTCGAATTACATGATTGCGTTGGGACATGGGGACAACAGGTTTGTGGCGATTCCCGTGTTTCCGTCCCGAGTGTTTCGGCATTCTTATATTTGGGTCAACGCCAAAGCTGGCATCCGGGAGCCGAGAGATCTTATCGGCAAACGGGTGGGTATCGCGGATTATTCGATGACGGCATTGCTGTTCATCCGCGGCATGCTTAAACACGAGTATAACGTCCTACCGGAAGACATTCATTGGTTTCGGCGCCGGTCCGAACACGTCTCGATCAAAGCGCCCGCGACCCTTCGAATAGATAACATTGAAAAGGGCGAAACCCTGGACGGTCTATTGGAAGAAGGCAAGCTGGATGCTGTGGCTGTCACATCGCCTCCCCAAATCTTCAAAAGCGGATCGCCCCTCGTCCGGCGGCTCTTCCCGGATGCAAGGCAGGTGGAGGCCGAGTACTATCGTCGAACGCAAATTTTTCCGATCATGCATTTGGTGG
>Ga0105092_10000212_pt1 | contig 29319 bp, 22 predicted proteins | sample PPLLak2March2015_FD_87021 | JGI IMG/M metagenome (GOLD analysis project Ga0105092, IMG submission 87021) | Freshwater sediment microbial communities from Prairie Pothole Lake near Jamestown, North Dakota, USA - PPLs Lake P7 Core (1) Depth... | ecosystem: Environmental > Aquatic > Freshwater >... | reverse complement strand
GACGACCAGTTTTTGGAACTCGTGAGGAACAGCACGAGCATCATCGAGATGATCGGGAGCTACGTGCGCCTGAAAAAGAGTGGCAAGGACCACTCCGCACTTTGCCCCTTCCACAACGAAAAGACGCCTTCCTTCTGGGTCAGCGAGAACAAGCAGATCTTCAAGTGCTTCGGTTGCGGTGCCGGAGGGGACGTCTTCAAGTTCGTCATGCTCATGGAGAATCTGAACTTTCCGGATGCGGTCGTTCATGTGGCCAACCGCCAGGGAATCCCGCTGCCGAAAACGACGGAGGTTCGCGACCAGGCGAACGAGGCGAGGGCGCATCTGCTCGAGTTGATGGCGATCGGCAGGCAGTATTTCCTCGATTGTCTGACCGATGACCGCCTGGGGGCTGAGGCCCGGGAATACCTGGATAAACGGGGGCTGGACGGGGGGACGCGCGACCGCTTCGCGATCGGGTACGCGCCTGCCGGCAATCAACTGCTCTCCTGGCTGAAGAAGAAGAAAGTGCCCCTGGTCGACGCCGTCGCTTGCGGACTGCTGAGCGAGCCGGAGCCCGGTCAATACAGGGACCGATTCCGACAGCGGGTGATGTTCCCCATCCAGGATCTGTCGGGTCACACCATAGCATTTGGCGGTCGAATTCTCGGGGAAGGTCAGCCCAAGTACCTGAATTCCCCGGAGACCGCCCTGTACAAGAAGAGCCTGAACCTCTTTGCACTGGACAAGGCGAGGGATACGATCCGAAAGACCGACGTGGCAATCATCGTGGAAGGTTACTTCGACTGCGTGGTGCCGCACCAATACGGCTTTACGAACACCGTCGCCTCGTTGGGCACCAGCCTGACGCCCAACCAGGTGAAACTGCTCGGTCGCTACACCCGAAACGTCGTCGTCAGCTTCGATCCGGACTCGGCCGGACTTTCTGCGGCTTTGCGCTCGATTGATCTCTTTCTCGAAGAAGGCTTTCGAGTGAACGTCGTCGGCCTGGATGAAGGCTATGATCCGGACAGTTTCATTCGGGAATTCGGGAGGGATGCTTTTCGGGATCGCCTGAAAAACTCTACTCCGTTTCTCGAATTTGCTTTGACGCGCTTCCAGAAAGCGCAGAAGGACCCGCTCAGTCCACGAGGAAAAAAGGAAACCGTTTCCCAGATTTTACCGTATTTGTTGAAGATACCGGATCGAATTGAGCGCTCGGAGTACGTGTCTCGTGTAGCCGCAAAACTGGAGATCGACGAGCAGCTGATCCGTGAGCAGATGCGCAAGACAGCCGCTAAACCTGGCCCCGAGCGGGCCTTGACGGCTAACTGGCCCGAAGAGACCAGTTTAGCCGAGAAACACCTCGTGGCGGCATTGGCGGACCCGGAATGGACCGAGTTTGTCGTTGCGAGAATTAAACCAGAGCTGTTGGAAGGTTTGTCCACGGCTCCGATTTTTGAGAAAGTTTTCGAATTACTAAAACAAAATCAGAAAATTAGCATCATTAGTCTGCGGAAGCTGTTAGAAGAGGGTCAATCTCTGGACCTGCTCGATACAATCGCCATGCGAGCCCCCCAACCGCCGATTTCCGAGGACTTGATTCTCGGTAGCATTCGTGCTCTGGAGGCCCGGCGAATAGAACGACAAAACTACCTCAAGCAGGAAGCCATCAGAAAAGAACAGGAAGTGGACCCCGACTCCGTCAGACTGAAGCAGTGGGTGAAGGAGAAGGAGGAGCTCCGACGCAGGCAAAATCTGGCTTGATTTGGGGGAACTAACAAATTTACACTGTGGGTTTCAACCCGAGAGGGAAGGAGAGGAAGGTTTTGTCAATAGAGGACAAATATGATGGTGTTAAGGAACTAATTAACCTCGGAAAGGAGAAGGGATACCTGCTCTATGACGAGGTTAGTGACGTGCTTCCGGACGACATCCATTCCTCGGAGGATTTAGACAGCATATTCTACCTGTTCGGGGACGCGGGAATCGAGGTCATCGATTCCGAGCAGCAGTTTGAAGCGGTTCAGAAGAAGATCGGATCCAAAGCGGACATCGACGACGAGGAAGGCGATGTCGACGCTGTCAGCGAGAGCCTCGAGAAGACGAACGACCCCGTTCGAATGTACCTGAGGGAGATGGGGACGGTTCCCCTCCTGACTCGGGAAGGCGAGGTCGAGATCGCCAAGCGAATCGAGAAGGGTCAGAAGACTGTTCTGAAGGCCCTTTCACGCTCGCCGATCGTGGTTGCCGAAATCCTGCGACTGGGTGACGATCTGCGCGAAGGCCGGATCGGCATCAAAAACCTGGTCAACTTCAGCGAAGAAGAGATCACGGACGAAATCCTGGACGCACGGGCCGTCGACGTGCATTCGCGGATTGCCGAAATCTCGGACCTCGAGACCGAGGCGACCAAAGTGCGCAAGCGTCTCAGAAAGGCGCGTAAAGAATCGTCCGAGTATAAGCGGATGCTCTCGCAGCTGGCCCGCTATCGAATCCCGATCGCGCGACATATCCGAGACCTTGATCTGACCAATGCAACTCATGATGAGCTGGTCAACGCTATTAAGCGGACGGTCGATCGGATCGTGTCACTCGAGCGAGAGAACAAGCGGCTCAAGAAGCTTCAGGAATCACCGCTCAAACTGGAAGAATCGAAGAAGGTCAAGCTACGTCTGAGAGAGGCCGAAAAAGAGCTGAAGGACATCGAGGAGGAAACTCTGACGAGTCCGCTCGAGCTCAAGCGCACCCTGGCGACCATCAAGCAGGGCGAGCTCGAAGCCGATATCGCGAAGAAGGAACTGGTCGAGGCCAACCTCCGTCTGGTCGTTTCCATTGCCAAGAAGTACACAAACCGTGGGCTCCAATTCCTGGATCTGATCCAGGAAGGCAATATCGGCCTGATGAAGGCTGTTGACAAGTTCGAGTACCGCCGCGGCTACAAGTTCTCCACGTATGCCACGTGGTGGATCCGCCAGGCGATCACACGGGCCATTGCGGACCAGGCGCGCACGATTCGAATCCCGGTCCACATGATCGAGACGATCAACAAGCTGATCAGGACATCGAGGGCACTCGTTCAGGAATACGGCCGCGAGCCGACTTCCGAAGAGATCGCCAAAAAGATGGATATCCCGGTCAGCAAGGTTCGCAAGATCATGAAGATCGCCCAGGAACCGATTTCCCTCGAGACGCCGATCGGCGAAGAAGAGGACAGTCACCTTGGCGATTTCATTGAAGACCGTGGAGTGATCTCGCCTGCTGAGGCGGTGATCAACATCAACCTGAAGGAGCAAACGGCTGCAGTCCTGCAGACCCTGACACCCAGGGAGGAGCAGGTCATCCGGATGCGGTTTGGGATCGGCGATGGCAGCGAGCACACCTTGGAAGAGGTCGGACAGCGCTTCTCGGTCACCCGGGAACGAATCCGGCAGATCGAGGCCAAGGCGCTGCGGAAGCTGCGTCACCCGTCTCGAAGTCGGAAGTTGAAAGCCTTCCTCGAGAACACGGGAAAGGAAGGACTTTAGAACCATAGGGGCGCTAAATGCGCCCCTTTTTTTTGCCCGGCGAGTGGTTTAGCCGGCGTGGATTCGGGGACACGATACCTGGCTGGAAGCCAACGGCTCATCAGCGGTCGGGGCGGGAAATCGGTTCAGGTGGTCGAGCCCCTGATTGGCCTGCGAGTGGCGCGTCGTCGGGCGACGGAGTAAGATTCTTACTTCGAATCAAGTGGGCCCATAGCTCAGTTGGTTAGAGCAGCGGTCTCATAAACCGCGGGTCGTAGGTTCAAGTCCTACTGGGCCCACCATTTGAGAGGCATGAAGGACCGTCCAATGGGGGATAAGATAGCAAACCTGGACTTACAAACGTTGGTTCGGCTGCAGGAGCTTGATCTGGCGATCAGGCAGTTTAATGATCGACTTCGCAAGATTCCGGAAGAGATCTCAGCCCTTGACCGCGAGCTCGCCGGCTACCATTCACGTTTTCAGGAAGTCAGGGAGCAGACCGAGGAAGGCGGGCGGGAACGGCGCCGGCACGAGGGTGAGGTGGACACCCTGCGGCAGAAGCTGCACAAGTTCAAAGACCAGCTGATGGCCGTCAAAACCAACAAGGAGTACCAGGCGGTCCTTTCGGAGATCGCCAATTGCGAAAAGGAAATCGCCTCGAAAGAGGACCAGATCCTCGAAACCATGATCATGGCCGACGAACTGAGCACGCAAGAGGCGGCTGCCCGGCAGGAACTCAGCGAGAAGGAACATATCATCCAGGCCAGGCGAAAGGAACTGGAGGCGTTCAACGCCGATTTTGAGAAGCAGGTGGCCGAACTGGAGGGCCGGAGGGATCTCATGCGTGCCACCGTGGCGCCGGCGCTGCTGGGGCAGTACGAGCGGATCGCCACGGCCCGTCACGGGATTGCGGTCGCCCCTGCGCAGGATCAATCCTGCCAAGCGTGTCACGTCAGGCTCAGGCCGCAGCTGTTTACCGAGGTGAAGACCAACCAGCAGATCATTTTTTGTGAGAGCTGCAACCGGATCCTCTACTATCCGGAGCGGCTGCAAACGGCAGTGCAGTAGCGAGATCCATGTTCTTCCCCTTTCGGAATCTCCTGGACTTCTACAGGGAAGCTTACTGGGCTATCACCGACTTCACGTTTTACCGGTCAATCCTTAACCAGCCCTGGAGGAGGACTCTTGTTTACCTGCTTTACCTGTCCGCTCACCTGGCCCTTCTGCTCGCCGTGACCTACGCCGTGCAGTATGCTTCCGATTTCAGCCGGTTCTCCAAGTGGGCGCAGAACACTTTTCCCCCGTTGGAGGTCAAGAACGGTGAACTGAGCATCAACGGCGAGCAGCCTGCAGTGCACCGGTACCAGGGCAAGCAGGATGTGACATTTGTGTTTGATACAACCGGCAAGTATTCAACCCCGGATGGGTTCACTCAGCCCGTTTTTCTCCTAACCCGACGCAACATTCTGTTCAGCTACGAAGGCCAGACACAATCGCACAGTTGGACCGAGTTCGGCGCCTTCAAACTTGACCGGTCGCGCCTGGAACAGTTCGAACGCTTCGCAAAGATCGCCTATTTCCCGGTCGCGTACTCGGTTTTGCTCGTCTACCATATGCTCGCTAAAAGCTTTACCGCCATCTTCATCAGCACATTTGCGTTGTTTTCGGCGGCACGCTACGGTTTGCGCCTGCCGTTCCGCAGCACTTTCACCCTTGGCCTCTATGGTTTGACGCCTGCAGTCGTCATCGCTTTGGCCGTTACCGCAACCGGGATCTATATTTCTTACTTTTTCGCAATCTACCTGGCCATTGCCGCCATCTACACCTTTATGGCGACAGCGCGTTCAGTGGATGTCGAATAACCGGAGGAACGATGAAGATTCATGGTGCAATCGCACTTCTCATTTTGTTGACGGGGGCGGGATTCGCGGTTCTTCCGCAGCAGTCGGACGACAAAAAGCCGTTGGTTAGAGCGCAAGTGGATGTGGTCAACGTCCTGTGTACAGTCCGGGATCGAAATGGCAAGGGGAACTACATCGAAGGCCTCAAGAAGGAGGAATTCGACATATACGAAGACGGAGTCCGACAGAACATCCAGTTTTTCAGCTATGCCAAGGGTGAGGAGGCTGATCCGCTCAGCGTCGTCCTGCTTATCGACGTCTCGGGCAGCGTGAAAGACAAGCTGGCATTCGAGCGGAAAGCCTCGATGGAATTCCTCGAGGGAACGCTCCGCAAGAACAAGGACCTGGCTTCCGTCGTCGAGTTTCACGAAGAGATCAGGCTTATGCAGGACTTCACCTATGACCTGGATCGCCTGGCGGCGGCGATCGACGACACTCGTGCGGGTGGCGGTACCAAGCTTTACGATGCCCTGTTTTTGGCTGCCGACGAACTGCTCAGGAATGAAGTCGGACGCCGTGTGGCGGTCGTCGTCTCGGACGGCGACGATACCTTGAGCGAATACCCGAAGAAAGAAGCGATCAGGGTTGCCCAGGAACAGGATGTCGTCATCTACGGAATCGGAGTCCGGAGTGCCCGTTTTGACGCAGATTTCGGCGCTTTGAAGGATTTTGCCAAGGATACCGGCGGCTTGTTCGTCAACTCGGAGTCACGGCTGGACCGGATCCGGGAAGCATTTGGCCATATCAACCAGGCAATCAAGAATCAGTACAGCCTCGGCTACATCTCCACAAACAAAGCGCGCGATGGCGCCTTCCGCAAAGTGGAGATTCGCGCGAAGCGCTCCGGGTTGAACGTCACGCATCGTAAGGGTTATTATGCGGACCGAAGTAAATCATGAAGCGAAAACACCCGGAATTTGAAGATCTTCTTCCTATAGAGCTGAAACTACGACTGTTACAGGCGGAAATCGACAGGCTGGACTCCGATCTGGAGTGGTTGGAACAGCGCAAGCAAGAGGTGTCCGAAGAGATTCGCTACTACGAAAAACTGCTTTTCAAGACCCGCCATGAGCGACGCTTGCGCCGCGTAAAGTAAGAAAGACCTTATCCACGAAGGCCAGGAAGGGCCACGAATCAAGGCACATACGAAGGACGACTTAATCCTCTTGCCTTAATTCGTGGCCCTTCGTGGCCTTCGTTGGATAAGGCCTTTCTTACTTCACTCGTCAGCTGGCCGGCTTGACGCCCGCCAGGGTTTCCCCGCGCAGCCGGCTCATCACATGTAACTCCACCCAATTTGGATCCCACCATTCGACCGGGTTGATCTGAAGCCCCTGCAGGACCATGCTGAAGTGCAAATGGTCTCCACCGGCCAGCCCCGTCATCCCGGTTCTGCCCAATGTCTGCCCGAGCTTAACCCGGTCTCCCACTTTGACGTCTATCGAGCTCATGTGCCCGTACAGGGACTGCAGACCGAGCCCGTGGTCGATGATCACACAGTTGCCGTAGATACCCAGGAAGTCGGCGAAGGCAACCACTCCGTCATTGGCGGCCTCCACCGGGTTCTGGGCGGAAGTGGCCAGGTCGAAGCCCAGGTGCGTCTGCTCGTCGATCTTCTTGTCCTTGTAGAAGTAACTCCGGCGGTCTGCAAAAACTGCTTCCACCTGCGAATTCGTCAGCTGGAGAAACGGCTTGGACCAGAGAATATTGTCGGCCGATTTCAGCGATAAGTCGGAAATCTGCCGGTTGTTTATGTTGCGAAGCACCCGATTGATTTCCAGATAGGAATCCAGCAGGGTCGCTTTCTCGGAAATCTGGTCGGTGTTGGCCAGGATTTGTGGCACGACCGTCTGCAGGAACTCGTCGCTGAGCGGAAGATCACGTTTGCGAAAGGCGGTCGGGAAAACTTTTTTCCAGAACCCGGTTTTGGCCACATTTCCAGCCTCGTCGCGTGCGTAAAGCAGCATGGGTGTGTCGACCGGCTGGTCCCATGCGAGGGCGAAAAAGCAGATACGAAGATCTTTTTGACCAGGTACCGGGTAGCCTCGGAACTCCGTGTTCCCGACGATCACGCCTGAAACCTGGGCGTCCTCGGACACGCGATAAAGGATGGTCTCCGACCCGCCCTGTCGAATGTAGTGTTGCTGCGAAAGCACCGAGACGGTCGGCGGGCGCACATCGTGGACGAAGTTCCACGTCGCGATCGTTTCGTTGTCAAAGAAGAACAGGTTGGGGTGGTCCACTGCCCGGACCTCGATTTGCAGGTCTCCTTGCTTGAAGCCTTTTTGGGCAGGTGAGACGGTCACGACCCGCCGGGCCTCGGATTTTTCCCACGGCCAGCGAAGGGTCGGCGACGAGAGGGACGCGAGCACTTCCCGGCGGCTTCCCTGTTTGCCGACCACCTCGAATTCGCGCAGCCCACGACCCTTGTCGCTGATCTCGATCTTCAACTGAGCATTCTTCCCGAGCGAGCGAGGCGCTTTGAGGGCGATGTCCGGCGGGGTGGAATCCCACAGGAGTAAGAAGCAGCCGAGTGTTGCAAGGAACAGGATGACGAACAATAAAAGCAGTTTCTTCATGGCGGCGACAATCCTACCAGAGTTGGGCGGACCAGCGATCAGGTATCAGCAGGCAGAAGGCAGCGGGCAGACATCAGCCGGCAGACGGCAGCCGGCAGAGGGCAGCGGGCAGAGGGCAGCGGGCATGGAGCGCGGACGGCCTTCTGGAGCACGACATCCTGAGGGTGTCGAAAAAGTCCAAGAGCATCGCCGTCGACCGTCCCGGGGCAAGGTCAGGGGCGGAAGCGTGATCCAAATGAAGCTAGACATGCCCGTCGCTTGTGGGATTGCGACCCCTGGAGCGGAGTGCTTTCTCTCCCGCCCTTTCAGGGCTTGAAGCTCGTTGCTGGCCTGGCCCGGGGCTACGCAAAAAGCGCTCCGCCCCGGGCTATTATGTCTCGGCCTTTCAGGCCGAAGGCGGTCGCAGCGGCCTGAAAATGTAAAAACTCCGAAGCGCGGACGTCCCGTCCGCGCTTCATGACCCCCGCTGCCTGCTGCCCGCTGCCTGGTGCCCGCTGCCCTCTGCCCTCTGCCCGCTGACAGTTCTCCGCTTTTAAGGTAGGATGCCTAGACTAACCTTATGGACTGGCTGGTGGAGCTGTTCGTCACGGACTCGGTCGCGCATGCCCTGCTCATCCTCAGCATCGTGGCAGCCGCAGGCGTGGCTCTGGGGAACATCAAGGTGTCCGGGGTTGGACTGGGCATCGCCGGCGTCCTGTTCTCGGGACTCTTTTTCGCCCATCTCGGTGTACGGGTCAACCCGGATGTCGTCGAGTTCGCACGCGAGTTCGGCCTGGTTCTCTTTGTCTATACGATCGGGATGCAGGTCGGCCCCGGGTTTCTGGCCTCGTTGCGACGTCAAGGCCTTCCTCTGAATCTGATGGCTCTGGCCGTGGTTGTTCTTGGAGTCGTGATCACGATCCTCGTTTCCTATGCCGGGATTGCCGTACCCGTGGCAGTCGGCCTGTTTTCCGGCGCGACGACCAATACACCGAGCCTGGCTGCGGCTCAGCAGGCGCTGAAGTCGGTCGAGGGAACGGGCGACGCGATGAGGCAAATGCCCGGGCTGGGGTATGCGATCGCTTACCCTTTCGGCGTCATCGGCCTGATTCTCGCCATAGCCCTGACGCGTCTCTTGTTCCGAATCGATCTGAAGAAGGAAGTGACGGCGTTGGAGCGGGAACGGGTTGCCACGGCGGGGCGCCTCGCGACCATCAACCTGGAGGTCAAAAACCCCAATCTTGAAGGGCTCGAGATCCGTCAGATCCCGACGTTGTCATCGTCGGGCGTCGTCGTATCGCGGATATCTCGTGGGACTGGCGTGGAAGTGGCGACGCCTGAAACCCGGGTTCGTATCGGAGACATTCTTCACGCAGTCGGCGCGCAGGAGCAGTTGGAGCAGCTGCGCCTGGTCGTCGGCAGCGAGAGCAAGGTCGATCTGAAGGCCCTGCCCAGCAAAATCATCACGAAGCGAATCATGGTCACCAAGAACGCCGCATTGAGGCGCTCCATAGATGAGTTGGACGTCGCGCATAACTACGGCGTGATGATCACCCGGGCGACACGTGCCGGAATCGAGTTTACCGCCGCCGCCGATTTCCGCGTCCAGTTTGGCGACATCCTCATGGTGGTAGGAGAGCCAGACGCGATCCGCCGGCTGGCCGAGGATCTCGGGGACTCGCCTGAACACCTTGATCATCCGCACGTCGTTCCGATCTTCGTCGGAATCGCTTTGGGTATCCTACTTGGCAGTCTGCCGCTTGCAGTGCCCGGAATGCCCGTGCCGGTGCACATGGGCTTGGCAGGGGGACCCCTGCTGACCGCGATCATTCTGAGCCGGCTGGGGCGGTTGGGGCCATTGATTTGGTACATGCCGGTCAATGCCAACCTGATGTTGAGGGAGATCGGGATCACGCTCTTTCTCGCCTGCGTGGGCCTTCGCGCCGGCGACCGTTTCGTGGAAACGTTGACGCAGGGAAGCGGCCTCTACTGGATGGGGATGGCCGCGGTGATCACAATAGTGCCCGTTCTGGCTGTTGCTCTCTTTGCACGGGCGGTCCTCAAGTTGAATTTTCTTTCATTGGCTGGTCTTTTGGCTGGCAGTATGACGGATCCGCCTGCGCTGGCATTTGCCCGTTCGCTCGCCGACTCGGAGGGCGCTTCTATGTCGTACGCGGCCGTTTACCCGCTGGTCATGCTGCTTCGCGTCTTCGCCGCCCAGGCGCTCGTGCTATTTCTACTTTGACCGGTTTTCCGTGGAATCCGTCTCATCCGTGGAGTCCGTGGCTAAAAAAGCACAGGAGCGACGCCGTTGTCCCGACGGCCTCGCTCCTGTTCAGGGGGGAGGTTTCTACCTTCTGTCTTCTTTTACGGAGGCGGCGTCGGAATTGTTCCCCGAACAATCAAGTTTGGTGCGGGACCTCGGGCGTTTGTGGCAGAATCTCGCCTCAGGAGGATTCATGATGCGTCGATTTGGCTTCTTCTGTCTGGTCTTGATTTCTTGCGTTTCGGTTTACGCCCAGGGGAGCTTACCTGCCGAGTGGTCGGGAACCTACCTGACTGTCGCCGGCGACACTGGGCCCCTTACCTGTAAGATCACGGCGGCTGGGCCGGATAGCTATAGCGCAGTACTGGTCGCGGTCCAGCACGGGATCCAGTTCGAGCTGACGGGGAAAAAAGAGGCGGACAAGTTCCTTTTCGGCGGGACCACCAGCACTGACGTCGGGCCTTTTGAATTCCAGGGGGAAATAGTTGCCGGGAAGTTCACAGGCAGCTTCAAGAGTCAGGCGTACAACGGCACGTTTCAGCTGACTCCGGTTCCGGAGATTGTCGGGGACTGGACGGGTTCATTCCAAACAGCATCCGGAGATTCGGGGCAACTCACTGCAAAGATTACGACGGGCGAAGGAGACGCGTTAAAGGCCCTGATTACAGTGGTCGACCCAGGTTTGAACTTTGAATTGCCCGGAAGGAAAGAATCAGGCAAAGCTCTGTTTGCCGCTTCGGTGACCCCTTCTCCGGAGATGGGAACGATCGAAGTGAAGGGTGAAGCAGCCGACGGTAAATTTGCCGGTACGTTCACCGGCACAACAGTTTCGGGAACGTTCGAGCTTACGCCAGTGCAGAGGTAGCTTTTTCGCGTGTCAGCCCTCGACCTGCTCCGCTGCCGGGATGCGGCCAACGCCCTTGCAGCGAGCGCAACGACCGCTGCCGGCGGGATTGCAGTAGGTGCACTCGGCCCCCCGACCGGTGCTGCCGAACTCGACCTGGGCAATCGCGTAGCCACGATGTCCGCGCCCGTAGCATTGACGGCATCGTCCGCTGCCCTCGCAATCGGGGCAGGTCACCATTTTCGGCTCGTGTGCCATAGCATTTCTCCTAGGTCATCTCCCGGGTGGGAACCGATGGATCCAGACTACCACCCAGTCGTAGCACTATAATAGAAGAGTGATGCCAAAAAGAAAATGGTTAATCCTCCCGGTAGTGGCGCTGGTCGGAATTCAGTTCTGGCGGCCCGATCGCATCAACTACCCCGTCGATCCTCAAGTTGAATTCTCGGCTCACCTCGACGCTCCCCAACCGGTCAGGGCCCTCCTCACCCAGGCCTGCCTGGATTGCCATTCCAACCAGACACGTTGGCCGTGGTACAGCCAAATCGCACCTATGTCCTGGGTCATCGCCGACGACGTCAAGCGGGGAAGAAGGGAACTGAACTTCTCCGCGTGGAGGCAGAACAAGCCGGAGCAGATGACGCATCTCCTGGAGGAGGCCTCGGAAGTTGTGTCGGAAAGAGAAATGCCTCCCTGGTATTACCGTCTGTTTCACTCCGACGCCCGCCTGTCCGACAGCGAAATCAAGACGCTGTCCGACTGGGCCTCGGGCCAGAGGATAAGGCTTCTCCGCGGGCAAACGCCGAAAGACCAGAGCGACTGACCGACTGCGCGCTGCGCGATGCCGACTGCGCACTGCCCACTGCCCGCTGCCCGCTGCCCACTGCCGACTGCGCACTGCCCACTGCCCACTGCCCACTGCCCACTGCCCACTGCCCGCTGCCCGCTGGTCACACAAACCTAAAAAAAACTACCCGGACACCTGTCTCCTATGTGATAGAATCCTCGCAAGTCCCGGATAATCAAGCGAGGCGGATGGCTGGCCTCGGACGCTTGGCGTCTGTTTGCGGCCTCCATCGCGGTCTCGAAGTGTGGAGTTATGACATCCGTGGACCAGAGTGCACCGATTGGCGTCGCTTCAGAGACCGTTCTGGAGAGCCTGTCTGACGCCGTATTCACCGTGGATCTGCAGAGGCGGATAACCTATCTCAACCGTTCGGCTGAGAATACCCTTGGCACTTTGCGCACCCAAGTCCTGGGGCACCCGTGTGCAACGGTGTTTCGCTCCAGCTTGTGTAAGAACGGATGCGCTATCAGGGAGGCGCTCGAGACCGGACGGCCGGTGATAAATCGCCAGGCAGTGTTGCTGAACTCGGCCGGCAGACCGGTGCCGGTCGCGGTTTCAACGTCGTTGCTCCGAGCCCCGGACGGCTCCATCGTCGGTGGAGTCGAGACGTTCCGTGACCTGAGCGAGTCGCCCGCTGTCGCCGATCCTCTGCAGGAAGGCACATCCCCGGTTCATTTGGTGGCCGCCAGCGAATCAATGCGGGACATCATGGCATTGCTCCCACAGGTGGCGACGACGGACACCACCCTGCTCATCCAGGGAGAGACTGGGACAGGCAAAGAAGTTCTCGCGCGCACGGTTCACGACCTGAGTCCCCGCCGAGCCAAACCATTTGTGGCGGTCAACTGCGCCGCCTTGCCGGATACCCTTCTGGAATCAGAGCTGTTCGGATATAAAGCGGGCGCTTTTACAGGGGCGGTCAAAGATAAGCCGGGCCGCTTCGCGGCCGCCGAGGGAGGCACAGTCTTCCTCGATGAAATCGGAGATATCAGTCCAAGCCTACAGGTGCGTTTGCTGCGAGTCCTGCAACACAAAGAATATGAACCTCTGGGTGATGCCCGGTCGGTAAAGGCAAACGTGCGGATCATTACGGCCAGCAATCAGGATCTGGCCGAGCTCGTCCGCCAGGGCGCGTTTCGGCAGGACCTTTTTTACCGGGTGAACGTATTGCGCCTGGAACTGCCTCCTTTGCGCCAGCGTCGGGAGGCCATCCCATCCCTGGCTGAGCATTTCATCCGCAAATTCAACGCGGCCCAGGGGAGGAAAGTATCGGGGCTTCACCGGGATGCTATGAGAGCGCTTCTTGCCTATGATTTCCCGGGGAACATCCGCGAACTGGAGAACGTCATCGAAAGGGCATTTGTCTTTTGTGCCGGAAACCTGATCATGCCGCAGCACTTGCCCGACGAGCTCCGGATTATAGACATCCCGGCTGTTCGGGCGACCACCTTGAGCCAGGCAGTCCGCAACACAGAAGCGCAGGCGCTGGTCCGGGCCTTATCGCGGAATGACTTCAACCGGGAAGCGGCTGCCCGGGAGCTCGGAATGCACAAGAGCACGTTTTTCAAGAAGGTGAAAGCACTTGGCATCGTCCTTCCCGAACAGGACGGGCGATCCTCCCGAAAAGAGCCGGCTCGGCGTCCCTTGACGCGCCGCTCGCTGAAGGCAGTGTAAGACAGGGAGACAAAGAGAAAGCCGATTACGTCACGATCACGAGCGCGAGCCGACCAGGGTAGCCCGCCGGCGGTTTTTCCAAGCGGTCTTCTCTCGCTCGTGATCGTAATCGTAATCGTAATCGTAATCGGCTTTCTCCTCGTCTCCTTCTCTCCTTGTCTCCTTGTCTCCCCCTCTCCCCCTCTCCCCGTCTGTTTTTGGTATTTCCAAAAAAAGATGACAACCGCTGATCGACCTCGGTACAAAGGTACCGGTTGTCCTCTTACGGCCGTCATTCGAAGAGGACCCAAAGGTGGGGCATGGGGGGCGATTTAAAGTACCGGGAGTCGGAATGTGCCGGGAATGCTGATTTCCTCTGGCTGTTGAACGGGTGCTATCAGGCCGCAATCTTCGGCACCAGCGGCCGAGACTTATTCGAGCGAGTCTGCCGCGCAGCGGTCGATTGCGCACAACTTCCTCTAGCTTGGGTGGGCGTACCAAATGGCTCCGAAGCCGATCTGAAGCCATTGGTCGTAGCCGGCACCAAGTCTGACCTCATCGGCTCATGTTCGATGGCCATTCCGTCCGATAGCTCGGTCGGCAGTACGGCCCGGCTGGTGAACTGCGTCGTGCGCCGAAATGGTGGGCGGCTCGAGGCGGCAGCTGAGTTCGAGGCGCGAATCCTGGAAGGGGGAATCCGTTCGTGGGCTTCGGTGGCCCTAAGTGCGCAGGGTCGACTCCTGGGGGTTCTGAACTTCTATGCTGACACAGATGACTTCTTCCCGCCGCAGGCCTCGGTCCTTCTCGGCGCTGCGGGTCGGGCTCTCTCGAAGGCGTTCGTGGATTTGGAGCCCGGGCGGAACGGCGCGGGGCAAGACCGGAAGAAGGCCGAAGCAACAATGGACCAGGTCCACAAACTTGAGCGACTGGGGTCCTTGGCCGGGGGTATCGCCCACGATTTCAACAACATTCTGAGTGGGATCCTGGGATTTGCCGAGATTTCGATTCAGGAGCTGCCTAAAGACGCGGAGGTGAGCCAGCATCTCGAGCAGATTGTATGCGCCGCCAACCGGGCCAAGGAGCTCGTCCATCAAATCCTCTCCTTCAGCCGGGCAGGAGAGCCGTCCCGCAAACCGGTTCACCTGCGCGAAGTAATGAAGGAAGGGTTCCGCCTATTGCGGGCATCGGTCCGTGCCAGCATCGAGATTGAATGTAACGTGCGCAGCCACGCGGATCTCGTCTCGGGCGATGCGACTCAGCTCCTCCAGGTCGTGATGAACCTCGGTACCAATGCCGTTCAGGCAATCGGGGACCGTGCCGGCAAAGTCACTCTGACACTGTCCCAGGTGCGTGTCACTCTGAACGAACTTGTCCACTTGCCTGACCTGAAGGTTGGCGACTATCTGCAGCTGCGGGTTCAGGACACCGGGCCGGGAATCGACCCCGCCATCCTCGACAGAATATTCGAACCGTTTTTCACCACGAAACCGGAAGGGAAGGGAACAGGGATGGGCCTCTCGGTCGCGTACAGCATAGCGCGCGCCCACGGAGGAACTATCAGTGTCGACACCCAGGCCGGCGCCGGTTCGACCTTCATTCTGTACCTCCCTCTGAGCGAAAACGCGGAAGAGCAGAAGAGTCTAGCTCCGTCCCACCTGCCTAAGGGACATGAGCGTATCCTGCTCCTCGACGATGAAGAGCTGGTCGTCGAAGTAGGGCAAAAGATGCTGGAGAGAATCGGCTACAACGTAACGGCGTTCGACAACAGCAACGAGGCTCTTGGTATTTTCCTGGCCAATCCGAACGCCTTCGACCTCCTGATCACCGATCAAACGATGCCGGGAATGAACGGCATCCATTTTGCCCGCAAGTGTCTCGCCGTCCGACCGACTCTGCCGGTTTTATTGTGCAGCGGCTATCAGGATGTCATCGGTTCGGAGGAAGCGCGCTCCGTGGGGATATCGCACATACTGACCAAACCGTTCTCGGTCCACGAGCTCGCCACGGCGGTACGGACGGCCCTCTCGAACAAGCCCTCCTGTTCCTGAGGGTTCACGGTTCCCGGTTGTACCGTTACACGGTTCAAGGTACCGGGACCTCGAACCCTGAACCGAATAACCCTGAACCGGGTGACCGTGCCCCCAAGTGATAGAATCAGGGCCTATGCGAAATCCAGCACAAGTCATGGGCCGTCGACTCACCAGCGTTGCCCTGACCGTAATCGTCCTGGGGATTGCGGTTGCGCCTTTGGCTGGCAAGGGGCGAACTGCCTTGGACGATTACGTTGCCAAGGCCGATCCTGCTTACAAGTATGAACTTGCGAACACGATCGAGGGGCAAGGATACACGACCTATGTGATCGACATGGTCTCGCAGAAGTGGCTGACCGAGAAGGAGGTCAACGAGCCGACATGGCGGCACTGGCTGGTCGTGATCAAGCCTGCGAAGGTCGAGAGCCGAATAGGCCTCCTGTTCATCGGTGGAGGGGCAAACGGAAGGAAGGCGCCAGAATCGGCCGATCAGGGGCTTGTTCGTATGGCACAGGCAACAGGCACGGTGGTGGCTGAACTGCGCCAGGTGCCGAATCAGCCCCTGCTTTTTACGGGAGAGACGAAGCCCCGGCGGGAAGACGAGCTTGTGGCCTACACCTGGGACAAGTACCTCAGAACGGGGGACGAAAAATGGCCGGCCAGGCTCCCGATGACCAAGGCTGCGGTTCGCGCGATGGATACAACGACCGCCTTCTGCCGGTCTTTACCGGGCGGCCCGGCTGTCGAACGGTTCGTCGTTGCCGGGGCGTCCAAGCGCGGCTGGACGGCATGGACAACAGCAGCCGTGGACAGAAGGGTTATCGCCGTAGCCCCAATGGTGATCGACCTGCTCAACGTCAAGAAGTCATTTGAGCATCATTTCATGGTGTACGGATTCTGGGCACCGGCGGTGCGGGATTACCAGGCCATGGGAATCATGGACAACTGGATGGGAACCCCGGAATTCGACAACCTCATGAGATTGGTCGAACCGTACTCGTACCTCGACCGTTTGACGATGCCGAAGTTCCTGATCAATGCATCGGGGGATCAATTTTTCCTTCCCGACTCCTGGAAGTTCTATTGGCGCGATCTGAAAGGTGATAAGTACATCCGGTACGTTCCGAACACCGATCACTCAATGAGGAACTCGGACGTCCGGGAGAGCCTCCTTGCCTTTTATGCGTCGATTGTCCGCGGGTCGGATTTCCCTAAGTTCGACTGGTCCGTTGAAAAAGACGGAGAGATCCGCGTCAGAACTAAGACCCCCGCACGAGAAGTGAAGCTCTGGCAGGCGACCAACGCCGAGGCGAGGGATTTCCGGCTCGACCAGATTGGACCGGCCTGGACGAGCTCTGAAATCAAAGCGGTCACGAACGGCGATTACCGGGCTCGCGTGCCGGCGCCGGCGAAAGGCTGGACCGCTTACTTTATTGAGATGACGTTTGAAGGGCCTGCCGGCGTCCCCTACAAGTTCACGTCGGGTGTGGTGGTCGCACCGGACACCACCCGCTTCGCCTCGCCGCTCAAGAAGAAGGCGAGTGACTAGGCAGACAAGGAGAGGGGGAGACAGGGAGAGGGGGAGACGGGGAGACAAGGAGACAAGACAGAGAGAAAGACAAAAACCGATTACGATCACGAGCGCGAGCGCGAAGATCATGCATGCCAGTGGCCCAGAATTCTGTTGGTCCTCCTGCTCGTGATCGTGATCGTAATCGGCTTTTTTGCCTTTCTCCTTGTCTCCCCCTCTCCTTGTCTCCTTGTCTTCTTATGCGGCTCCCTTCGGCTCAATCTGGCGCAGTTGCTTCTTTGCCAGCACTGCATAACAGTCCGGCAGGTCGAGGCTGGTCAGGATGTTCGGCACCAGGGCAGAGAGTGGCCACTTGTAATCCTCGGATTCCGCCACCTCGGCGTAGGATCGGAGAGCGTTCTTCAAAGTGACGGTTGTTGCGTGGTCGGAGAGGACGGCTGCGAACGTTGCAGCCAGAGCCCCCCATCCCTTGGCCGCGAGATGAATCTCCGAGTACCCGATGGACCGAAGCCATTCGAGCACGGTCAACACGTCCGCGGTTTTGCCGCCCAGGTATGGGCGTCCGAGCATGATGGAATGAACCGCGTAGAAGTAGTCGCTGCCGTAAGGATCGAGAAAAGTCTTCTCCCCGCAGGTCTCGGGCCGCGACTCGCCGATTCCACGAACGTCACAGGCGTAAAAGTCGCTGTCCGGTTCCTCCGTAATCAATTGAGACAGCAAGCTCTCTTCACGAAGCTCGACATCACTCGACTGGTGAGACACATACAGTATCGCCCGCTTCTTGCCGCGGAGCGGGCGGGAATAATGCGTTTCGTCCGAGAGCCGGTAGACAATTGCGTGGATGCCCGGTTCGGTTTCGATTGCATACGTCGTTGAAAACTTCTTCGGATAACCGCGGTACCTGAGCGGCCGCAGAATGCGGTATTCGGGGGCGGACGTCCACTGTCCGAGGTTCAGTGCGGAAATGACCGCCTGGCGGAGGTCGTCCGGTTTACCACGCCCTGCCGCCAGTTCTTTCGAGCGTTGCGACGTGAATGAAAAAGCCGACCGGGAACCAGCGGCTGCAACCTGCCCGTTCGGGGCACACAGCAGGTCTGCCTCATTCTCCAGTTTGAGCGCCGGCTCCTGGGATTGTGTCGAGATTCCTGTGACCTTGTTGAACCAGCCGTACATTGCCTCCCGGATTTCCTGCGAGTATCCGTGGTACGTCGGCCCCATTGAAAAAGCGATCCTGTCTTCCGCCCCGAGGAGCGCGTAGAGCTTCTTGAGTCGTGCGTATGCCTCTTCGGCTCCCCGCGCATCGAAGAAATCGCGTTCCTTGGCGAGGATGATGATCGGTTTAGGCGCCATGGCGGCCAGGAAATCGGAATGATCGAGACCCACGGCAAGCACCTTCGGAGGGCATTGCTCGATGTCGGCGGGGAGCTCGTTCTCGAGGTTACGGCGGAACGTCGTGACGAAACAGCCGGGGGCGGCCATGGTCCAGCGCGGCTCCAGTCCGCAAAGCCACGTCGTTATCGTCCCGCCGCCCGAGTTTCCGGTGATTCCAAGGTGCTTCTTGTCTACTTCCACCCGAGTGAGAAGGTAATCCAGCGCGCGGATCCCGTCCCAGGTGCGCCACATCGCCAGAGATTCCCCGACGAGCAGCTGCTGGTTGCCCATGTAGTTATGCTCGCGGGTCCCGGGGCCGATTCGCGATTTACCCCCGGCGTCCGGATACTGGAATCTTTCTCCCTGTCCGATCGGGTCGTAGAGAAGAACCACATAGCCGAGCCGGGCCAGCCCCTGGGCAAACGCCTGGTAGGTCTCACCAGCCTTCCCATTGTCTGTGTGCCCGCAGCTTCCGACGACCCCGGGAAGAGGAAACGGGCGGTTCTTGGGAACGTAGAGATTGGCAGTGACCAGCAGCCCCGGCCGGCTCTCGAAGATGATTTTCTCGACCGTGTACGTGTCCCTGTCCAACTGGCCGGTTTTGCGCGGATTCAGTGGGGTTTTGGGCGGCAACGGACCAAAGCAGGCAGCGATCCTCGCCTGTACGTCCTTGACGTATCGCTCCGCCTCGTCGCGCGTTGTCAACTTCGCCCGTGCCCCGTTGGCCTGCCGGTCCACCTCTCGCACCTTTGTCACGAAGTATTCCTGAACCATCCGGGGAAACCGATTGAGTGGCTCGGTCTTCGGGGCGGCCTGCACGGGAGCAGTCGCCTGACCGCTCTGGGATGGCACAAGCGGCAGAGCCGGAACTCCCGCCGCGGCTCCCAGCACCTCGCGTCGGCTGAATTTGGTTTTCATTCACGGCCTCCACAGATTAGGTTAACGTCCCGGCACTGTTCGAATGACTCCCAATTCTCCGATCAGGAAGTGAACGAAGAGGAACGCCAGGATATAGGCGACTGCACAGGTTAAGAAGATAGGCGCGAAAGACGACAGGTTGGCGACCACCCACCCGATCGCCAGTTGCGTGAGGACGCCGGCCAGCCCTCCAAGCGCCCCTCCGAAACCGGAGACACTTCCCACGACGTGACGTGGGAAAACTTCGGCCGGCAAGGTGATATTGCCCCAGGCAGCGTGCCCGAAGAAGAGGGCGGCGACCAGTGCGACTGACAGACCGGCACTTTCTACCTGGGTGATCAGGAGGCAGATGACCGGCATCAGGCAGGAGACCGCGAGCATCGTGCCTTTGCGGGCCCGGTTCAGCCCCCAGCCTCGGGCAATCAGGAATCGGGGTATTGCACCCGACGCGATGTTTCCAGCGGCGAGGGCCGCGAATGGAATCCAAACGTAGTAACCCAGGTCACGAAGGCTGAAACCGCGCTCCTGCTGGAAATACAGCGGAATCCAGAAGTTCAGGAAGTAGGAGATGGGATCGGTGAAGAAGCGGGCGGCGATGCAACCCCACGTTTCCTTCATGGAAAGGAGCGTTTTCGTCGAGACTTTTGTGGCCGGCGCCTCGGTGGCGTGCCCGGCTTCGATCAGCTCCCTTTCTGCACTGGTGATGTTCGGATGCTGGGAAGGGAGACGGAAAAAGAGTAACCAGGCGGTCACCCAGACAAAGCCAAGGGCGCCGGTGACGATGAAAGCCTCACGCCAACCCCAGGCCAGCGCAATGGCTGATACAAGTGGCGGGGCGATAACTCCGCCGATGGCAGTCCCTGAGTTGAAGATCCCTACCGCCAGCGCGCGTTCCTTCATCGGGAACCACTCGGAGACCGCCTTGACCCCGCCGGGGAAGTTTGCGGGCTGAGCGGCGCCGAGCAGAAAACGGAAGATGGAGAAATGGAGCGCGCTCCGGGCAAGGGCGTGAAGCATGGTGACGACCGACCAGGCTGAATGGAAGACCGTGAAGCCTTGTCGTGTACCGAGTCGGTCCAGCAGCCTCCCGCTCACCGCGTACATGACCATATAGCTGGCGAGGAAAGACGAAGTAATGTACGAATACTCCTCGCTCCCAAAGTGCAGTTCCTTCTGGATGGTTTCAGCAAGAACCGAGAGTGTCTGCCGATCCAGGTAGTTGAGAGTCGAAGACCCGCACAGCAGGATGGCGATGTACCAGCGAAGGTGCTTGATCTGCGTCGTTTTCATGTCGGTGGGGCGAGGATATACAGACCCGCCAAAGGGGTCAACCGGATTCCACGGGGCGACCACGAGCTCAGCCAGTGACAGAATCGCGCTGAGTGAGCAAAACAGAACCGCACCGCTTTCCAGCGGAGTGCGCGGATTGTCACCGGAAGCAAGCAGTTCCGGGCCAGGTGTCGCTTACGGCCGAAATCCGCGCACTCCGCTGGAAAGCGCTGCGGTTGCGGTTCTGTTCCGCTCGGCATCGGCTGCAGCGCGCTCCGGAGGTCGATCAGGATGTCCGACTTGGAAGTCGGACCTACGGTGTTGTCTTCAGGATCAGGACTCCGTCGTGGTCAAACGGAACCGCGAAATCGAGCAGCGGGCCCCGGGGAACGGAGCTTTCATCGGAGTACTTGTTCTCCACCGGATCGAACCACTGTGCCCGGTACTCCAACAAGCGCGGATTCCGGATCCGGAACGGCAGTTTCGCCGGAACATAGGCCAGAATCGTCGAGCCGTCGTCATTTCCAAGAAGCGGGATGAACTGGCTGAAATCAGTGAGCCCGGGCTGCTCCGCCAGCAACTCGCGGTGGCGAGGTCTGAGGTCCCACCACTTCTGCTCGCGCATCATCCGGACCATGTTGCTCACCTGCTTGACTCCGTTGAACGCCAGGCTGTCCTGCCAGGAGTTGGGAGAAGGCGCGCCCGAATGGTTGAGTGCCTTTTCGCCCCGTTTCAACCAGGGCCAGGTGGCATGGTTGCCGTAAGTGATCCCCGCGACGGGTGTTGCGAAGAGGCTCCAGTAGCAGGCTTTCCGCACGTCGTCGGAGTTCGAGCCGGCGCCGTTCTCGTAAAGCGGTTCGAGGTTGATGAGCGGGCGGGCCGGAAGCTTGTCCCATCTTTCCGCCATCGGGCCGCGGTTGATCCAGTTCACGGTCTGTTCTCCGGTGCCATGGCTTGACTGGTACCCGACGATATCGAGCCATGCCTCGCCGGCATAGACGTCTCCAATCCAAGAGCGACCCTGCGGGTGCTGAGCGACCAGTCCCTGGTGCTCGCCGCCCCCAAAAACCGCCTGCCCGATCGTCTTCCAGCGCTGTTCGTACTCCTCGATATACTTCCCGTCGCCCCCCAGAAACCAGACGACCTGGTTTCCTCCGTACCGCGCAACCATGTACCGGGCCAGCAGGATGGCTTCCGGCTCGGGCAAGAAGTACCCGGGGCTCAGTTCCTTCCCGAGCGATACGGGCAGCGCCCACAGCAGCACAACCGCTGCGATCAGTCCCTCGTCATTCACCATGTCGATCTTACGATCGAGGCGCTGGAAGAACGCCGGGTTCAACTGGATCTTCCCGCTTCCCGTAAATGCCGCCTCGCCTGTTGCATCCCCGTCGGCGCCGCGCCACTGGGTCGAAACCAGTTGGATGGCATTGAATCCCAGGTTCGCCCGGTCTTTCAGAAATAGTCGCCACTCCGTGTCCGAGGACTTCAGCGCACCGTTCCAGGCAGTGTCGGCGAACCAGAGGAAAGGGGAACCGTCGGCATGAGTCAGGTGATAACGTCCGGGCGGACGCACAAGCGTCCCCTTGAGGTAGAGCGGGTGCGGGCTCTGCTGTGGAGTCACCATGAGGTGGCCGGTTTGCCCGTGAAGCCCTGTGTTGGCCGTATCCGAGCACTCGGTGCGGAAGCTCCACTCTCCGATCTCGTCGGCGGCGAAGCGGACTCTCCAGGAGGAACCGCCGTCCCAGAAGCCGAAGACCGTCTTGGATCGTCCGGTGGGCGACTGGAAGGTGACTTCGAGCCGCACGTCGTAAAGCGGGTTGCCGTAGGACTTGCTCGATTCGAAGCCAGATTCGAACTTCGTCCAGAGTGGGACAGGGGTCTGTCCTTGAACAGTTGCGGGCAACACGGTGATCAAACAGCCGAAGAGCAAGAAAAGGAGCTTCTGCATCGAGCGAGATTATGCCTTGTCGCAGGTCCCACTGCCAAGTGGGACGTCCGACTTGGAAGGTTACTGCAGATGCGCCTCGCAGTCCTGGCTGGCTATCACTTCTAGACCCGGGCCGGGCACGAAATTCATACCCCGTATTCGGCAGCCAGCTCGTAGTTTTTCGGCAAGCGGCCGATCAGGTACGCCGCTGATGCGGGGAGCAAGTCGCGGTTCGGCCACTGGCACGTACGCCAGGTATCAATCGCTTGACCGACGTACAAAATGTCGTGGGAGCAGGAGCAGGCCGCGTCATTTTTGATTGCCTGTGCGCACAGGGTTCGAAGCACCTCCTCACGCCTGTCGTCCGGCATCCCCAAGCCCGCCAGCACGGCGGTGGCCGAGGCATGAGGATCGCTGTGACTGACCACGCTCCGGAGCACGCCTATGGGGTCGGTCGGGCAGACACGGGATAGGACGTCGTCGACCGGGCGGTTTTCGGTGGTTTCGGCGCTCCCCCGGGCAGCCTTGTTCAGGAGCAGTGCTGTCGTGCGCAAATATCTGAGCGGCTGCCCGGTCGCCGACTCGAGCCCTCCGCACAAAAAGATCAGCTGAAAGACCCGGACGGGATCCGCCCAGTTGCCGGCGTTGGAATTGATGACCGCCTGTGCACAGGCGAGCAACAGGGCATCGTAAAGCTGTCTCGCTCCGGCCCCGCTGGCGGCCAGGGCGTCGACTGCTGCCGACGCCTGCTGCGCCGACCCCCACAGTAGTGACTTTTCAGTCTCCTGGTATTTTTCGAGCCCCAAGGATTTGTCTACCTCGGCTGCACGGACGGTTGGGCCGGCATCGTCCAGACGTTCGTGGTCAGCAAGAACCATGAAGTGCAACGCGGGAAAGAGGCAGTCAAGCGTCTGACGCCATTCGCCACGTTCAGCCAGACTCCAGGCGAGAGCGAGAAAAACAGCCTTGACGCCGAAGTGTGCGGTGTCCCCCAGGGCGAGCTCCACCGATCGCTTGCGGAACAACTGCCTGTCGGTATCTCCGGACAGGAACCCGGCGGCTGCCTCAAGAGCGGAGTCGAAATCGTGATTCAGGCAGGCTCTTTTGAAGTAGTCGAAGCGTTCTTCGGGAGTGCCTGTCTGATAGGGGTGGACCGACCCGGCCGGGAACGGAGCACGCAGCCGGTCTTTGGCTATCGCCCACGCCTGCCGGACAAACAGCCGCCACCTCAGGTCTTCCGGAATATAGCAGGCGGCTGCCGCCGTTGCTTTTACTCCGAACGAAGCGCAGGGAGCGGCGATGTAGAAGCGTTCATACAGGCGCCGGGTGGTGGCGGCGTCGAGATCGACAAGAGAGGTGAGAGGATCGGGTTGCGCCTTTTGGAGCTCCTTAGCTCGTTGAGTGAATGCCTTGAGATCGGAAACAGTGGTCAACTCCTCGATCGGAACGTTCATTTGTCCTCGCGTTGCCTCGCGGTGCGTGCGTTCAAAGTCCAGCAGAAACTAGGAGATCAAGAGAAAGGTGCTACGGCCAGTCTATGTGAAAAGCGGGGATTCTGACAAGCGAGGGGGGAACGAGGGAACCGAGGGAAGGGAATGCCAACCGGGTCGAAAAGCGGCGGATTCTGAACAGCGAATCCGCCCTACGACCGCTCGCCGTGCGGAAGCGGTCAGTCGTAGGGCGGATTCGCTGTTCAGAATCCGCCGCTTTTCGGCCCGGTTGGCAGAATTTATCTTTGGGCTTACCGGCCAGCCTTTTCGAGCCGGATGTTCCCGCCGGACGTGCGCAAGTGAAGTTGCGGGCCGCCGCCGTTCACGGGGCCGCGAACCGCGTTCTTTTCGATGAGGTCGGCGGAAATCGGAAAGTCGACACGGACGCGGCCTCCACTGGTCTTGGCATCCACGTCGAAGCCGATGTTTTCAGCCATGCGGACTTCGATTCCGCCTCCAGAAGTCGATAACCGGCAGTCGCCGCTCGGCTGTTGCATGATTGTCGCCGACACGCTGCCACCCGATGTAGAGGCATCGATCTCACCGAAGACCTCGTGGACGTCGATTCCCCCGCCGGAGGTTCTCGCGTGCACGCGTCCCCGCGCCTGCTCGATATTGATTGAGCCGCCGGATGTCTCGGCCGCCACATTGCCGTCGACGTCTCCGATGTCAATGCCGCCACCGGACGTGCGGATATCGGCACTGCCTCGACACGCCTGCAGCTTAATGCTGCCGCCCGAGGTCTTGCCCTCGACCGGTCCGACGATTTGCCCAAGGTCCAGGCTGCCGCCGGAGGTCTTCGCGAGCACTCTGCCCTCGAGGTCCGCGACCTTGACGGATCCTCCGGACGTTTTCAAATCGACGTCATAGGTCCTCGGCACCGTGATGAAGAAGGACAGCCGGAGACGGTTGTGCCGAAACCAGTTGGATCCGTGCGGGAGCTTCGCCGACACCGTCACGTTGTTCCCCGACTGATCGATGGAAAGGTCCAGGTCGTCGAGTGCCCCGGCGTCACGAGCCTCGCGGATCACTTCAACGTTGACCTTATTTGAAGTCCCACTTCTAACGTCAATCGAACCCAGGTCCGCATCGACGGTCAGTAACCCGCCCGGTGAGACTTCAAAAGACTTGTTGACCGTGTCCTTGGGTCCATCCCATGAGGCGGCCGTTTCCACGATGTCGCAGCCGGAAAGGAAAAGAACCGAAACCGCCAACGGTGCTAACAAGAACTGAAGTGCCCTGTTCATGCTGAGTCTCTCCCATCCTTTTGAGGTATAGGAACAATAACGGATGAGAGCCCCGGAATGTTCGGTAGACGGGTGGAAAAAAGCGAAGTGTCCAGAAGCCGACCAAAAGGGAGGCCCGCCTCTCGGCGGATTCGCTTTCAAGAATCCGCCGCTTTTGGGCCCGGTTGGCTGGCTTAGTGCCTCGTTTCAGTAATACGGTAACGTTTGTGGCCGATGCTCTGGCATCGACTCCTCCTCTCTTCTCGACCTCGCTTCGCCATGGCCTCGGCAAACGTCGCCGTATTTCTGAGACGAGGCACTTAGCCACGGGGTTTCCGACCGCCCCCCAGCCTGCTGTATCATAGAGGTTCTTTAATGAGGAGTCGCTTATGACGATACGTTCTGGACTGCTGGTGCTGTTAATGCTCATGCCGGCTCTTGCGCCGGTGACTGAGGCGGGACCGATCCAACAGCCCGCGAACCCCGCTCAGGCGGAGCCGCCGCAGGGGCAAAGCACGGCGCCCGCACAGAAGGCCGATGCCTCGGCGATCGTGCCCGAAAATGCCACCGCCACCGCTCCGGAGACATTCCGTGTGCGCTTCGACACGACAAAGGGACCGTTTGTGGTCGAGGTGATCCGGGAATGGGCTCCGAACGGCGCCGATCGCTTCTACAACCTGGTGAAATTGGGCTACTTCACTGATGTCGCATTCTTCCGCATAGTATCCGGGTTCATGGCCCAATTCGGGATTCACGGCGATCCCGCGATCGCAGCGAAGTGGAAGAAGGCGACGATCCCGGACGATCCGGTCAAACAGTCGAACCAACGTGGATTCATAACGTACGCCGCGTCTCGCGCACAGAACAGCCGGACAACCCAGATGTTCATCAATTACACGAACAATGCCCGGCTGGACAATATGCGCTTTGCACCTTTCGGCCGCGTCATCCAGGGGATGGACGTGATCGATATCCTTCACGCGGATTACGGGGACGGGGCGCCCAGGGGACGCGGGCCCAACCAGGCGCGTATCGAGTCCCAGGGGAACCAATACCTGCGCGAAGCGTTTCCGCTGCTCGACTACATTAAGTCGGCAAGCCTGGTCGAATAAAGCTGCGTCCGTGTTCGTCCGTATGGTCCGTGCAGGTCCGTGTCGACTATAATACGCACTTTTTGGCGTTCCAACCCCAAGAAAGAGGATGAACAGAATGAGTGCCGAGATTTCCGCATTGCAGAAGGAGCGTGCCTGTTACAGGCCAAAACTGCCAAAGGCGCTGCGCTCGCCAAGAATCAAAATACAGCTTGGAGCGCACACCCAGCCCGTCGCCAATCAGGAAGAGATCCAGAAGCTCTTCCCAAACACCTGCGGCCAACCGGCAGCCACGATCGCCGAAGGCGAGGGGAACCTGAAGACCGGACCGATCAACGTCGGAGTCGTACTTTCCGGGGGGCAGGCGCCCGGTGGACACAACGTAATCGCTGGACTTTTTGACGCTTTGAAGGCGGCCAATCCCGACAACCGGCTCTTCGGCTTTCTAAAGGGACCAGGCGGTGTGATCAAGGGAAAGTACAGGGAACTGACTTCCGAGATTATTGACAAATACCGGAATACCGGCGGTTTCGACATGATCATGAGCGGCCGCGACAAAATCGAGAAGCCCGAAGACCTGGCCGCCTGCAAGCAGAACTTCGAAACGATGAAGCTCGACGGAATCGTGATCGTCGGGGGCGATGACTCCAATACGAACGCGGCCGTGCTTGCCGAATACCTGCGTGCTCAGAAATCCAAGACCGTCGTCATCGGGGTTCCAAAAACCATCGACGGGGATATGAAAAACGCGCAGATTGAAGCGTCATTTGGCTTCGACACCGCGGTCAAGACTTACTCCGAGCTGATCGGAAATATCTGTCGCGATGCGACTTCGGCCGTGAAGTACTGGCACTTCGTCAGGCTCATGGGCCGGGCAGCCAGTCACGTGACGCTTGAATGCGCTCTGCAGACTCATCCGAACGTCTGCCTGGTCTCCGAGGAAATTCAGGCGAAGGGTACGACGCTCGAGGAGATCGTCGATTACATCGTCGGTGTCGTCGTCAAGCGGTCGGCGGCGGGTAAGAACTACGGCGTAGTCGTCGTGCCCGAAGGCCTCCCCGAGTTCATCTCGGATATTAAGAGAATGATCGACGAGCTGAGCTCGATCCTCGGGAAGGACGAAGAATACCTTCGCAGCTTGCCCGACCACTCGGAGCGGCTGCAGTACCTGAACACGCGCCTGAGCGCCGCGAGTGCCAAGGTGTACGGATCTCTTCCCGAGAGCATTCAACAGGTGCTGCTCACGCGGGATAGTCACGGAAATGTGCCCCTTTCGCAAGTTGAAACCGAGCGTCTGCTGATCGACCTGGTCTCCGACAAAATACGACTCCTGAAGTCCCGGAAGGAGACCGAGGCGAAGTTCAGCTCCCTGGCTCACTTCTTCGGCTACGAAGGCCGCTGTGCAGCGCCGTCGAATTTCGACGCCGATTACTGTTACTCGCTCGGCTGCGCCGCCGCGCAACTGGTGCGAGCCGACCTGACCGGTTATACCGTGAACGTGCGGAACCTGACCAAGCCGTCGGACGAATGGGTTGCCGGGGGGACTCCTGTCACCATGATGCTTCACATGGAGACGCGCAAAGGTAAACCGACACCAGTCATCCGCAAGGCACTCGTTGAGCTCGATGGTAAGCCGTTCAAGCATTTTGCTTCGAACCGGGAGAGCTGGGCACTCAACGACGAGTACCGCTTCCCGGGTCCCATCCAGTACTTCGGTCCGAGCGCAGTAGCCGACGCTCCGACGATTACACTGGCACTGGAAAAAGGGCAGCAAGACCCAGCGTAGAGAAGTTTTGGGCAGTTTCGGGGGACACAAAACTTAATTCCTTCGCTTGCGCCTGATGGTGCTGGCGGCTCGGGAATTAAGTATCATGTCCCCGAAACTGCTATGACCAAAAAAGCCACTTGGCTCATCCTTCTTCTCATCCTCCTTGGTTCGCTTGTCCATTCGCAGAATCAGCCGCCGGAACGCCGGAAGAACACGATTCTTGCCATTGGAGCTCACGCCGGAGACATGGAAATCACCTGCGGCGCGCTGCTGGCAAAACAGGCGAGGCTGGGCGATCGGGTGGTCATCCTGCATCTGACTCTTGGTGAGGGCGGTAATCCAAGGATGACTGCGGAGGACTACGGACGTCAGAAACGGAAGGAAGCGGAAGCGGCGGCTGCCGCTCTGGGCGCCGAGGTCATATTCGGGAAATATCGGGACGGCGAACTGCCCAGTAATGCAGAGGCGATCCGATACGTCGTCGACACCATCCGCCAGGTTCAGCCCTCCTACATCATCACCCACTGGAAAGATGGACTGCACCGCGACCATATCGTAGCCAATCAATTGACCAGGGAGGCCCTCCTTCTTGCCTCTCTCCCTTCGTTCCCGAGTCAGCACCCGGCTCACCGGGGCGTCCGACGGGTCTTGTACACGGAAAACTGGGAGGACAAGGACGGCTTCACGCCATACACCTATTTTGACATCGCGGATTCGCTCGACGCCTGGGAGAAGTCCGTGAAGGAATACGAGTTGTTCCGCGGCGGAATCTCGTCTTTCCCGTACCTCAACTACTATCGGTCCCTGTCCGTTGTCCGTGGAGCGGAAAGCGGTTTTGCTCACGCCATTGCCTTCGATGTCGATTCCTGGGGCAAGAAGCAGACGCTGAAGCAGCTGCCGTGAAAAGCACTGCCAACTGCGCACTGCGCACTGCGCACTGCCCGCTGCCAACTGCGCACTGCGCACTGCGCACTGCCCACTGCGCACTGCCCACTGCCCACTGCGCACTGCCCACCCAACAGCCGGTCAGCGGGTCAGCTGGGTCAGTTGGTCAGTTGTCAGTGGTCAGTTGTCAGTGCGACGCTAGGGCCGCGACTGGGGTCCTGGGGAGGTGTTCGGCATGAGGCTCATCACGCGTTTGGAT
>Ga0105092_10000211_pt1 | contig 29328 bp, 21 predicted proteins | sample PPLLak2March2015_FD_87021 | JGI IMG/M metagenome (GOLD analysis project Ga0105092, IMG submission 87021) | Freshwater sediment microbial communities from Prairie Pothole Lake near Jamestown, North Dakota, USA - PPLs Lake P7 Core (1) Depth... | ecosystem: Environmental > Aquatic > Freshwater >... | reverse complement strand
TCGCGACTCAACGCATCGGCGCCAACAACCGCGCCGCAACTCCAGCCGTGTGAGGTCAGAACCTCGGCCAGCGTATTCGCCTCGTGGGTAAGCCTCGATCCGAGGAACCTCCTGATGCCATGGCGGGGCGGCGTCAGTCCCGTGAACAACGAAGCATGGGCAGCCGGAGTGAAGGGAGCCTGGGTCACGGCCTGATCGAAACGAACGCCGTTCCGACAGAGACGGTCGATATTAGGCGTGCTCGGCGAAGCGCCAATTCGCGTGCGCAGCGGGAATTGCTGCGGGTAACACCCGAGGGCCTCGCGGCGAACGCAATCCAGCGACATGATCACCAGGTTTCGAAAAGGCCCGCGCCGTTGCGACGACAGCATCAAGTCCTCCTTACTGATTAACTTAATCTCCCACCGCCTGTTTCCTGAACCGGCCGGCCAGCTGAGCTTCGCTGGACGGGCAGCATCGACGTCCGACGAGTCTCGACAACTTGGCGGCGCCTGACCGGTTCAGGTGGTTGAGATCGGCGAAATCCTCATCCGTCAGATTCTGCTCGCTCGGAAGGTGCTCCATGTCCCAGAAAGGGACACCATACGCGTGCGCGATATCCGAGATCGTATCCAGGTAGGTTTTGTAGTCCGCGGGGTTGTCGAAATTCCCGTAGTAATCGTCGGCGAGGGGCATGTTCACTAAAATCAGGCGGATGCCCTTTTCCGAACAGAGTCCCATCAACTTCTTCAACTCATCGAGTTGCTCCCCCTCGGTCGAATAATTCAAAACCCCGGCGCGGTTTCTCAGCCTGACCCGTTCCGCTCGATCGAGCTGGGACAGGCGTTTTCGAATCGGATGGAACCCCCGCTCATCGAAATACACGAATCCGTCACCTCGCATCGCACCGCCACGAAGAAGAAGCTGGTGGAGCACGTAGCGGTAGCGATAGAGATGTGAGAGGCGAAGCAGCCGGGCGTAGGTCCAGCCCAACAACCCTCGCTCCGACTCGGCCAGAGCCAGGATGGACTGTTGAACCCGTTGGGTTACGTCTCTGGCCCAGGGGCTGGCCGAGTTGATGTCCTGAGGAGTGATGCCGTAGATGATCACCCGGGGGCTGCTGTGCCGGAGGTAAATTTCGAGAAACAGCCGAACCCCGTAAGGCGGCAACCCCTCGATGGCGGCATTGAACGAATCCGGTTTTGCAGATTCCAGTCGCCGGCGTTCGGAATCGAAGACGGTGGGATTCACACCGGCCTGGACCGCCGAATTACCGATGAAGAGAACGTCTATTCCGTGGTCCTTTTCAAACTTCCTAAGATAATCGAGCTTGGTCTGGATCAACGGGGCGTGCCAGAGCGTTGGTTCAGGCCTGGGCAGCGCTGAAACCACAATCGGTGCCCTCAACAGAAGCTCACCAGCGACCAGCAAGGCAAGCAACAGGGCAAGCCACAGCAGAGAGCCGCGGATCGCCCTGTAGGTGTCAAAACTGAAAATAGATGAAAGGCGCATGCGTGCCAAACCCCAGAATGACCAAAAACAGCAGAGTCGCGTATATGCCGTGGCGGACAAGCCTCGGCCAGGACAACATCACCGTGTGGTCGCCGGAGAGGTGTTGAGGGATGTCGATCAGGAACACGAGCAGCCACGGAACGGCGATCAGCGGGAGGACTGACAGCCAGTTCTCCATACCACGAAACGACAATATCTGCTGTAGATAAACAATCGCGGAGCCGAGGCCTGAAGCGCGGAAGAAGAGCCAGGTGAGCAGAACCAGGTGAAACGTCAAGAACATGCCGATTAACCGGCCCAGGAACGGGAAGGAGCCGGCGCCTGTACCCGCGACCCGCACCTTCTTCCGCAGACTGCCGAAGAGCCGATAGCCGACCAGGTAGAGCCCGTGCAGTCCGCCCCACACGACGAACGACCAGGCCGCCCCGTGCCATAACCCGCCAAGCAGCATGGTCAGCATCAAGTTGCGATAGGTCTTCAGCTCGCCGTTGCGGTTGCCGCCCAGCGGAATGTAAAGATAGTCACGCAACCAGGTGGAAAGAGAAATGTGCCAACGACGCCAGAAATCCGAGATGTTCGACGCAAAGTAGGGATGGTTGAAATTGACCATCAACTCGATGCCCATCAGTCGACTGGTGCCCCGCGCGATGTCCGAATACCCTGCGAAATCGCAATAAATCTGCAGGGCAAAAAGGTAAAGAGCCTTCAGCAGAGCAGGAGTCGAGTGGGCCCCCGGGGATGCGAATACCGGGTCGATCTGAGACGCAATCCCGTCGGCAATAACCACTTTTCTAAACAAGCCGACCAGAATCAGTACGCAGCCCGTCGCGACCATTTTGCTGGTCACGACCCGGCGACTCTGGATAGCGGGCAGGAGGTTGGTCGCACGCTCAATAGGACCGGCGACAAGCTGCGGAAAATAGCAGACGTACAACGCGAAATCCAACAAGTCGTCCGAGGCCGGCAGGTGCCGCCGGTAAACGTCGATCGTGTAGCTCATCGTCTGGAACGTGTAGAAGGAAATGCCGACGGGCAGGATGACGTAAAGGACCGGCATGTTGGCCTGCAGTCCAAACGTCTCCAGAGTCCGAGCCGCACTGTCGATGAAGAAGTTGTAGTACTTGAAGAACCCCAACAGCCCGAGGTTGGCTGTCATGCTGCAGGCGAGAAAGAGTTTCCTCATTCGCGGGCGTTGTTCGCGGTCAATAGCCCGCGCCGCCCAGAAATCAATAAGCGTAGAAATTGCCACCAGCGAAAGAAAACGATAGTCCCAGTAGCCGTAGAAAAAGTAGCTCGCCCCGAGGAGCATCGCATTCTGAGCGCGACGGTTCAGAACGTAGTAGAGCGGCAGGACTACGGCCAGGAAAATGAAGAATTCGAGGCTGTTAAAAAGCATCGTCCCTCAATACAGGTTCAGGACAGGTTCGGGAGGACCCAGGTAGCGGGTGCCAGGGCCACCGGGTTAAAACCGGCAAGTTACCGGGTCGTCTTTCCGACGGCATACAAAGGTCTTTGCGCCGCCCGCTCGTCTTCGTGGCTCCAGCTGCGGTTGGGTTCGTAGACCCCGTTCATTTCCGAGAAAGTGTTCTTCGAGCCGAGGACGGAGAAGAAAGGCGAGGAAGAGGTGGAGATGCTGAAGAGATCGTCTGCATCCCGCAAAATAGCCTGCACGAAATACGTGCCCCCTCTCAGTTGGAGAGGCTCAAGGAGCAGGGAAACGCTCCCTTCCCCACGCTTCAGGGTCAGATTGACCCCATCCAGCTTGGTTCTGACCATACAGCAGGTCAGCCCATCGGAACGGATGATCCTCAGAACCAGTCCAACGCGAATGCCGTCCTCGTAGCTGACATACTGAACCTGAACTCGCGCAGGCCGATCGGAATGGAGCCCGATGGCAGGGTCGTCTTCTTCCGGCGTCACTTCTACGCCGGTTATCTCGCAGATCCCGCTCGGTTGGTTCTCCCCGGTTTCCCCCGACTGGAGGGTGGCGGCGCGTTTCTTGTGCAGATCGTCTTCGTAGGCTTCAACGACTCGGCCTGTTTCCCCGTGCAGTTTGACTTGCCCGGACTCAAGGTATAAAGCCGAACGGCAAACCGTCTGGACGAGCCACAGGTTGTGCGAAACGAAGACGATGCTCGTTCCCGTCGAAAGCAACTGTTGAATGCGGTTTATGCATTTCTGCCGGAATGCCACGTCACCCACGGCCAGGACTTCGTCGACTAGCAGGATTTCCGGCTGAATGCAGGACGCAACCGCGAAACCCAGGCGAACAATCATCCCGGAAGAGAATCTTTTCAAGGGAGTATCCACGAAACGTTCCAGCTCAGAGAACGCGATGATGTCATCGAACTGCCGGTCAATTGCTTTCTTGCTCATCCCGAGGATTGCGCCGTTCAGATATACGTTTTCTCTTCCAGTTAACTCCGGGTGAAAACCGGCACCCAGCTCGATTAAGGCGGAAAGCCTTCCGTGGGTCGAAACACGTCCCGAGTGCGGCCTGGTTATCCGGGCGAGAAGTTTAAGGATCGTGGTCTTCCCTGCCCCGTTAGAACCCACCAAAGCGAGCGATTCCCCCTGGTCCAGCTCGAAGCTAACGTTCCTCAAAGCCCAAAGGTACTCTTCGGAACGGCTGGAGCCGCCGTTCCTGCGCCTCCCCCACAACTTTTGGGAGATGAGGGTCGGTAAACTCGTCTGTGTCAAACCAAGGCGATACCGTTTTGAAACCTCTTCAAACTTTATAACCACGACCTGTTGCCGTAACCTTTCTCAATTAATCCGTCATTCGTCGCACTTATTTGCGGAAGCGAAAGACGCGAAGCGCGTAACGACCGGATCGCGTACCCTTGCAGCGCGGCAGGCACCGCTGGGAGCGTCGCCTGGACCGCAAGACGGTCCGCCAACCCGACCAAGGAAGTGACCCTCGAAGGTGATGCGCTCGCGGTCACTTCCTTGGGAGGGCACGCGATCCGGTCGCTACGCGCTTAGCGCCGTACGCTTCCGGCTCTGAAAGCGGCGCGTGACGCTGTCAGGCCTGCCCCAGCCCAACTCAGACCGTCCTGTACCTGCGCGCTCTGCGATAGACAGAGCCGCTCAGTTTCTCGATCAACCTTAACTGGCGCTTCGTGAAATTGAGCTTCTTGGCGAGACTGGTGGAACGGATCTTGTGCAGATATTCGGGTTTGAACGTCAGACCGAGAAACTCAAACACCCTGGGGAGAAGCCGCTGCTTGTGGAGCACCAACTCGTCGTAGTCCACAATCATCATGACCGACGGCCCGAGCCTCTTGTAGAGTTCAAAGACCTGCATGGTCTTGCCGTTGTAGCCCCAGCACGCACGCCTCAAGAGGCTCAGGCCTTTCAACCCGAAAAGCTTATAGCGCCAGCGGTCAAGGCCCCTGATTGACTGCGCGCCGCACGAAAGGAAAAGCCGGTCCGGCTTGTATCCGCCCCAGTTGTGAAGCATGGAGTGGACGACCGAGGCAGGGTTTCGCAGGAGCCATATCATCTGGAAGCGGCCGTTCTCGAAGTACTCGTTATACCTGTCGTTGAGATAGGTCGTCTGAAAGCAGTACCGACCGGCGGGATTGTGGTCGACTATTCCGGAAAGGATAAGGGCGCCATCCAACTCGCTATCCCTCCCAAAACGGTAGTCCGTGAGACCGTCGCTTTCCAGCAGGATCTGTGTCAGCATCGTCGTGCCGGATCTCTGGCAACCGGTCACGAGAACCGCCTCGGGATACCGGGCGAGCCGGTTCAGAAGGGTTGGCCGGCCGTTGTCACTAACGCGGTTGAAGTCTTGCCAGCTTGTGATGGGGCTGGTCCGGTTGGCCACGCCCGCAGCCGTTTCCTGAATCATGCTAGCCTGCTCCCTCATTTGTCTGTTCCAGTTATCTGCCAGATGAGCCCTCTGATTACCGTCCTGAGGCGGTTCTGAGCTGAGGCCACTCGATCCTGTTTAGCCCGGCGGGGGCTGTCGGGGGAAAGCGAAGGGGACTGTGCCCATGCTTGCAGGCACTCGGTTGTCTTCATGAACGAGAACTGCTCTTGCGCGGATCGCAGTGCGGCTTCGGCCAGCCCCTTTCTTGCCTCGGGGTCGCTTGCCAGTTCGACCAGTTGATGCCCGAGTTGTCGCCAGTCTGCCACCTCGAAGGTCTTGGCCGCACCGAGTCGCTCGAGGAGAAAGCTCAGTTCGGTTCCCGTTGTCGTAATGATCGGCAAACCGGCGGCGATCATCTCAACGACCCGGGTCCGGGTTCCGTAGATTGTCTCGTAGTGCATCGCGTCGATATTCAATCCCACATCGCTTTCACGATAGTAATCGGGGATCTCCTGCCACGGTTGCCATCCGAGCATGTGGAAACGATGCCGATGCGCCGAATCCTCGATGCGAGACAATAACCGGGCATACATGCTGTCGGGCGAGGCGTACGTGCTTGCTCCGACAGAGACGTAATGCAGGCGGGGATGGCGATCCATCGCCCATTCGAGCGCTCGGAAGAGCGTGTCCACGTCGGTCCAGGTGTTGTAGCCGCCACACCAGAGAACGACAAAATCATCTTTGCCCAGGCCGAGCCTGGCTCGAACGCTCTGACGGTCTTGCGGAGGCGGCAGTTCAGGACAGCCCGGGAGGAGCACTCGCGTGAATTCATAGCCGAAAGTGCGGTGGTTCAGACGCCCGCACATCGCCAGTTCTCCCACCAACATGTGCCGCTGAGGCTGGCCGCAGACCGAGAAAATATCCCCGTAATTGAGCACCCGGCGAAGAAACGCCAGCGTGGTCGGCATTCCTCGATTTGAGCCGACCCTGTGACAGTACGCTTGCTGGATGGTCACCATATCGCCGTAAATGTCCATCCACACCGGACGGGTGGTTCTCAGTTTGGTCGCGTACAGGCAGTGTGAGAAGTTCACCGCAACTACGCATTTGGGGCCAAAGTGATCATGCGCACGCTGAAGGCTGGAGATCCATCCTCTCTTTCCGAATGGGATGTGGCGATACTGGACCCTGGCCTTTCCGAACGCTGAATCAACAGTTGGCAGCGGTGTCGCCGTCTCCTGGCCGCCGCCCGCACACAGAAGCACTTCATGCCCTGCGCGAAGGAGTGGTTCCAGGAATTGCCACACACGAAAATGAGCCGCCTCAATCTTCTGGTTTGGAAGCAACTGCGGCGGGTGGCAGGAGATCAGTTGAACTCGTGACATGAGATATTTGCGACTTTGATTGGGAAAGGACCTGAAGGACTTCAAGGACCTCAACGACAGCAAGGACGGGGCTCGTTACCTGATGTCGTCAGAGTCCTTGAGGTCCTTAAGGCCGTCGAAGTTCCCGGTTATTCGGCTGCTACCGGCTCTCCGAGGTGATCGAACAAGTGCAGGTGGTGACTGGCCCAGGCAAAGAGGTTCCCAATTCCTTCTTTGACGCCAATCCGGGGGCGCCATCCCAGATCGCGCTCAGCCTTGCGGATGTCGCTCACATAGACCGGCTGGTCGCCCGGGCGCCAATCTCCAAAACATGCCGAAATACGGTGGCCAGCCAGTTTCTCCAGGAGGGGTCTGAACTCGGTCCAGATACTGATCGTGTTCGCCGCCCCCCCTCCCAGGTTGTAAACCTGGCCGGCCACCCGATCAATGTTGCGAACAACGGCGTCATACCCGTCAAGCAGGTCGTCAATAAAAAGCACGTCCCGAACCTGCTTCCCGTTTCCGTAAATCGAAATCGGGAGGCCTTTGAGCGCGGCGATGACAAACCACGCAACCCATCCCTGGTCTTCGATTCCGAACTGACGGTAGCCGTAGATACAACTCTGCCGGACAACGACCGTCCTGAGGCCATAGATCCGGGCGTAATCGCGGGTGTACTGGTCGCCGGCGCCTTTGGAGCAGCCATAGGGGGAGTGGAAATCCAGAGGCTGGTCTTCAGAAACACCGAAAGGAAGATCCGCGTACTGATAGCGGAGCCGGTCCTCCACGATCCTGACCCCTTCCATCCCCCCGTACACCTTGTTCGTGCTGGCATAGAGGAGGATGGGATTGTCAGCCACCTGCCTCGCGGCCTCCAGGACGTTGAAAGTGCCTAGGGCGTTGGCTTGGAAGTCAGCCCGAGGGTCGGTAACCGAGGTGGTAACCGCAACTTGTCCCGCCAGATGGTAAATGCGTTGGGCGCCTTTGGCGGCCTTTACAACGACTGAATAGTCCGAAACGTCGCCGCGAATCAGCTGAAACGAATGAGGTCCGTGAACGCTGCGCAGCCAATCGAGATTTTGTTCGCAGCCTGAGCGAGTAAGGTTGTCAAGTATCGTGACCCTGTGGCCCTCGCCGATCAACCGGTTGACCAGGTTCGAGCCGATAAATCCTGCTCCTCCAGTCACCAGTACGCAACTCGATTTCATAAGCCTAACACCCGTCGGTCTTTTGGAATTGTTAATCTTGCTTGGTTAGCACCAAGGAAGGATTCACCATCGAACCCAAGGCCTGTTCGATATGGTCGACCATCCTGGTGAGTGTGAATTGCTGAACGACAATCTTGCGGCCTACGTCTGCCAGCTTCCGCGCGTCCTGTGGCTCTCGGGCAACAGACTCCAGGTGCCCCGCCAGCTCCTCGGCTTGGCCCGCGCGAAACGCCAATCCTGTTTCGCGGTGGCGCAGGATCTCGGGCGTCCCGCCGGTCGTCGTCCCAATGACGAGCAGTCCGGCTGCCATCGCTTCGAGAACGGTTCTCGCAAACGGCTCCTCCCATTCAGAAGGAAATACCAGCGCGTGGTAGCGGCTTAGAATGTCTGGGACTTGTGCCCGTGAAATGCCACCGCAGAAGCGGACGGTAGTCGTGAGCCCCTGACTCTGGACGAACGCTCGCAGCTCTTTCTCGTAGACTTCGTCACCGCCCCCGTAAATGTCGAGACACACCTTTACCGGGCAGCCGGACAGGATACGAAGGGCTCGAAGCGCGGTGTGCACCCCCTTGTCAGCTGTCAGGCGTCCAAGGTAGACGAGCCTGAGTGGATCTTCCTTTGCTCGCAGCAACCTGTTCGGCGTGAACTGTTCGACTTGTGTGCCGCCGTAGATGACTTCTGCTTTTCCGGGCCGAACGCCCGACTGGCCGAGCAGACGGCCAATAGCTTCGCTGACGAAGATCGGTTTGCGGAGCTCGAGCGTGTGGCGGCGCTCCTTCCTGATCCGTGGAACGATCAGCCTGGCCAGCAGCTGCTTGGGAATACCGGTGATTCTGCGTGTGGCCGGCGCCTCCAACTGCTGTTCCATAGCATTGGGCAGACTCGGCCAATAGTCACAAAAGTAGTAAGCGGTGCGGTCCGGCAGGAGAGCTTCAACCAAGGCAGGCACCGACCGCGGGATGTTCCACATTCCCCATATCATCGCGGCATCGGGCCGGGTCTGGTCGATAACCCTCCTGGTTTGGTCGAGGTTCGCATTCTCCAAGGACTTTCGTTTAAGAAAACGTCCCACCGTGCTGGCGGTCCCACCCACCACTTCAGGTTCCAGCACACGAAAAACCTGAAATCTCCTCTTCTCGGCGGCTTCCGGGCGTGCCGTAATCACGGAGACTTCGTGGCCCCGGTCGGTCAACGCCAGCGCTACTTCCTCACACCACTGCTCGTATCCGCCTCGCGTATGAGGTGGGAAGTAATTGGATAGGAAAAGGAATTTCATGAGACTGGTTCAGGCTCCGAGCAGACTTCGCTTTCCGGGCGGCTTTGAGCGGACGGTCTCCCGAGGTGGGAGTGGACCCCTGTTTGTTGCGCCATCAGGCGAATTGCGAGGAGACCGCTTCCGGTCGAGTTTCGGCCAGGGAAGCCACTGCCCGCAGGTGCGATTCCATGCCGTCAACGGTCTGCTCGATATCGAATTCCCCGAGAATTTTTGACTGCCCCTGCCTGGAAAGCCGGTCAAACAGGGCAGGGTCTCGTTTCAATTGGAGGATCTTCTGTGCCAGGCATTCCGGGTCGTTGACTTTGAAGGTCAGGCCGGTGTCGCCATCGACCAAGATCTCTTTCGTGCCGCCGGTGTTGGTTCCGACGACCACCATGCCGCTGGCCATCGCCTCCTGGGTGACACGGGCGAGCGGCTCCTCCCAGATCGAAGGAAAGACGAGAACATCAAAGCGGCGGAAAATAGAGGGTATCTCGTCTCTTTGAGCCCTCCCTCGAAATTCAACCAGGTTTTCCAGGTTGTAGCTCTTGACCAGACCGCGAAGCTGCCGCTCATAGTCCGGATGGCCTGATCCCACGATAGTCAAGTTGATGCCTTGCGTTTCGCCCCTCGCCGCCAGGACCCGCATTGCCTCTATCGCGGTGTGCACGCCTTTGTGCCAGACCAGGGTGCCCGCAAACAGGAGGGAGAGATGACCGTTTGGCGGGACTCTCCCGGAGGCCGCCAGGGAAAAACGGCTCGTGTCAATCCCGTTGTAAACCACGTGAATATTTGCTGGGTCGAGAACGGCGCGGTCGAACAGCTCCTCACGGATAGACTTGCTGACACATAGAACCCGCTGAAACTCGAGACGGAAGTCCCGATTAGAGCGTCTAATCCATCTCAAGGCAAGGGGCGCGACGACCCGTTTTCCCGCAGATCTCAGGTTATCGGTGGCCGGCTGTGTCCAATAATCAGTGTGAGGGTCGGGTGCCGAAGGCCAGTGGTCGGCCACGTAGTAGACCACTCGCCCCGGGCACATCTGCTCCGCGATCCATGCAATTCCGCGGGTCAGATTCCACATGATGTGAATGAAGACCACGTCCGGCTGGAACCTCTGTATGGTGTCCCGCGTCGCCTCGAGATTCTTCTCCAGGCGGCGACTGTAGCCGAAAAGCGCCAAGGGGGAGTAGTGTTCGAGATTTGCCTCGAGAGTCAGGATTCTATCGATTCCCGAGGGTTTTGAGCCCGGTGTGAGAAACGAGTCGGAGTGAGACTTCGCTTCTGACATCCCGTAGTTGCTGGTAAGCACGTGCGTCACGTGCCCACGAGTTTGCAGACGGCCGTTGACTTCCTCGACCAACTGCTCCCAGCCGCCGATTACAAACGGGGGATAGAATGTCGAGATAAAGAGGATTTTCATGCACGCCTAGGCTGAGAGTGAGCGCTTCCGGGCGGTCTTCCGCCGGCCCCTGATATCGTGGGCGGCGGGAGTGGCTCTAGCCAGCAGTTGGCATTTGAGCAAGGTCAGCAGGAAGGTCCGGCTCAACGCAAGCCGCGAGTTGAATCTGACTGCCTTCACGAATGCAGTCCGCGCATGGCGGAACTGGTCCTTGGCATACAGTAGCTTACCGAGAGCGTAATAGAAGGCCGAGTAGCCGAAATCGTGATAGTGCCCGGGAACTGCTTCTCCGTCGGTAAAGAGCCGCCGCAACATCGCGCCCACAACACGCTCGCTATCTGCAATCTTCAGAGTTGCGACGTATCCGCTGTATCCCCTAGGCTGGATTCCGCACAACAGCTCGTAGAAGGTCTCCTCGAAGGTCAGCAATCCGGGGGCAAGCCGGCACATGTATTCGAAGTACCGATATGCATTTTCCTCGTCGCGACACTGCAAGTACTCAACCGCCGTTCTGAGGTAAGCCGCCGCATACACTGCATCGCTGTCGATGCCCGATCCTTCCGCCGGCAGGTACTTGTGGAGAACCGCTTTCCTATTTTTGAGCATCTTGTCGGGATCGCTCGACATGCTGCCTCCCAGAATGCGATACCGTACCAGCTTTTCCCTGGTTCCCACGACCTTGAAGGTCTGCGAGAACCGGAGCCACATGTCCCAGTCCTCCGCCGCCCGGAGGGTGGTGTCGAACGGACCGGAAACCTCGTAACACCGCTTGTATGCGAGCACGCAGGCAGGAACGAGGAAGTTACCGAACAGCAGCGTCCGAAACAATGAATCCGGGGGCACGGTCCTGCTCGAGCTGTAAGGAAGGGGCTGATCCGAGTCGTCAACGAACTGGTAACCGCAATAGAGAGCATCCACGGCTCGCTTCTCTTTCAGAAGCCGCACCGTTCTTTCCAAGAACGTAGGCTCGTAGAGATCGTCGGCATCGAGGAGCCCAATGATCCTCCCCCTGGCCTCCCGAATCCCTGTGTTGCGCGACGCAGAAAGCCCATGGTTCTCCTGCCTGATATAGCGCACCTTCGAGTTATTTCGCGGCACGACACTCGGCGTGTCGTCGGTCGACCCGTCATCGACGACTATCACCTCGAAGTCCTTGTAGGACTGGGTGAGAACACTCGTTAACGCCTTGGATAGATAGGCTGCGTGATTATAGGCTGGGATGATCACACTGACTTCAGGCATTGCCCTCCCCTCCCGGAGCAGCAGGGACGCCGGCAGATTCGGCCGGCGGCCTGCGGAGAGTCCTCTCCAGATCGGGTGACCAGACAGGGATTGTCGTCGCCCGTTGAATCGTATTCACCGACAGAAGTCGATTGAAAAGTGAGACGAGCTCCTGCGCGGTATGCCTCCAGCTGTGTTGGAGCTCCGCTTCAAGCCGGGCTTCTCTACCCAGCGCCCGCCTGGTGTCCGCGTCCTCGGCCAGCCGTCTGATCGCGTCCGTTAACGCACTCTCATTCCCAGGCGGCACGATCCAGCCGGTGCGACCATGCTGCAGGATCGCCGGCTCCCCGTCGCGCCCGGACGCGATGATCGCGAGCCCGGCTGCCTTGTAATCCAGAAGTTTCAGGCCTGAGTACTCGCATCGGCCCGCATAGCACGAAACGCCAATGTCAGCGCTGGCGAGCAGTCGAGCCAGTTCCTGAGCGCCAACCGATCCAGAAAACCGAACTTCTTCTCCCAGGCCCAGTTTTTCGGCTTCTCGCTTAAGCGGGACCTCGAGTGACCCGCGCCCAGCCAGGAGAAGCTGGACCTTGGCGCCTTTCCGGATTGCGGCTGCGACCGCCCTGAGAAGAATTGAAAGCCCTTGCCAGGGCTCCAAGGCCCCGACGTAGATGATCGTGACCGGACCACCTTCAAGCTTGGGGGACCCGCAAAACGACCGCAACTCCGACCGCCGGAGCAAATCGACCATGACGGTCCCATTTTCAATCACGGCAATCCGTTCGGCAGGCACGTTCCAATTGCAGATGTGTTGCCTTCGCCAGCCTTCTCCCGTTGCTACTGCGTAGAGAGCCTGATTGACGGCCCATCGAACCAGTGACATCGAGAGCTTTCTCTGCAGGCCTCGCGGCGCCACGCCCAGCATTTCCAGTTCGTTCAGGTGATCGCCATTAATCTCCAGCACCAACGGGATATTCAGGCGACGAGAAACGAGGGCGGCACCGTAGCCTACCCATCCCATTCTTTCGTAGAGAAGGTCGAATCCTGCGAGCTCCTGCACACAGGCTGAAGCAAAACGAAGACTCTCGAAGAACGCCGCATACGGGAGGGTCAGCTCGTACTGAGCACGCCGGACAACACGCTCGACCAGCCTCGGGACTCCGCGGTCCATGCCAACCTTGATAGCCACAAACTCTTCGAGGTCATCCGATTTGAAGATGTTTCGACCGGAGAGCGTGATCAGTCGAACCTGGTGGCCCAGACTCTTCAGTTCTCTGAAGACATGCTTGACATGGTTGGCAGGACCGGAGGACGGACTGCTTCGCAAATCCGGGGCTCCAGCCTGCATCAGATAGCCGATTTTCATGGGGATTCAGGGGAGCGACAACGCCTGCTCCCTATACGTTTCTCTGCACCGGTGAGCGTGGGGCCGACGCCCGGTCCAGAGTGCCGTGAGCGCAGCGTTGTTTGCGGAGCGATCCGGCCCGAACCGTTCACACCCGGTTCGAATCGCGTGCTGAGATATCCGTTCGGGCCGGATCGCTCCGCAAACAACGCTGCGCTCACGGCACCTGGGCCGGGTCGGCCCCACGCTCTCGGTTAGTACGCTCCCCGGCTTTTCATTACGGCCGGGAGTGTTTGAACGAACAGAATCTGAAGGTCAAGCCAGAGGCTGTAATGACGGATGTAGTACATGTCGAGCCGGACTCTTTCTTCGTAAGTCAGATCGGAGCGGCCCGAAACCTGCCAAAGACCCGTGATTCCCGGCTTTACGGTCAGGAGGTTCACTTTATGACGACCATACTTATCTCCCTCGGCGGGGCAAATCATCCGGGGTCCCACCAGTCCCATCTGGCCCAGCAGCACGTTAAACAACTGAGGGAGCTCGTCGAGGCTGTACTTCCGCAACCAGCGGCCCACACGTGTGACCCGCGGATCCTCCTTCAACTTATGGTTCGCCTCGAACTGTTGAGCCAGTTCGCGATTCTGCGATAGCACGGCATCGCCGTCCTGCCGCATCGTTCGGAACTTGAAGGCATCAAACTCAGAGCCGCCGACTCCCAGAACCCTCCTGCGATAGAAGACGGGCCCCGGAGAATCGAATCGAATCAGCAAGGCTATAACGATCAGCAAGGGCGAGAGCACGATCAGACCCGCCAGCGCCAGGACATAGTCGAGCAGTGTCTTGACATACACTTCTTGCGGCGCGAGCCGAATCTTGTTCATGCTGATCAGCGGCACCGTTCCCAGGGTCTGCACGCTAACCCTGGTTGTCAGCAGCTCATAGAGACCGGACGAGAGTCTCAGATGGACATCGGGAAGGTTATTCACACTCTCGCAAAGGCTCAGCAGTTCCTCCCGATTCAACGCCGTGATCGAGACGACGAGATCCTCAATGTCGTGATCCTGGACTATCTCCCTGATTTCCTCCAGCGAGCCCAGAACCGGCAGAGTCATCCGGTGGTGGCTCGGCCGGGACTCACTGGCTACGAACCCCAGGATGCGGAGACCAGACGACCGCCATTGACCAAGATCGCTCGCCAGCGCTTCGGCTTCTTCGTTAGTCCCCACGATGACAGCTGGAATCAGGAGAAAACCTCGCGACCTGAGACCATAGGCTACGCGTCGCCAGAAGAAGCGGGTCGCAGCTATCAGCACGAAGGACAACGCCCACGCGGAAACCACCCAGAATCTGGAGACAACGAACCTCGGTTCGATAAAGGTGGCGAGGATGACGAACATGGTTGCCGCCGTGCAGGCGTTGAACGTCCGGGAATACTCGGCGATCCCGCCCAGAATCAAGTGGGGATCGTAGAGGCGGAACAGGATGAATATGGCGACCCATAGAGGAACCAAGAGGGCAATCAGGGTCGGATAGAACTCAGCGTCGGGCACGACTTCGGGCGCCACTGTCCACCCGAGATCGAAGCGGAACCAGAAAGCAAGTCGAAACGCGAAGGCGAGCGTGACGATATCCGACACCGAAAGAACGCTTCGCAGCAGGAAACGCTGAGCTTTTAACGACAGGACCGGAGTGTGGGGATAGGGCAGTATTCGGGGTGCTGCGAGGGTCCCCGATGTCCCGATTCTGTCAACCTGGCTGCTCATAGTCCACTGCTCCCTTCTGTTGCTGGGTTTCGCCTGGCCGGAGCTCGGCCGGAGCTCAGGTGCGACAGTCGTCTGGCCAGAGAGCTGACGAAAGAGATAAGCCCGAGAGCCACGAAAGGCATCGTGACGGCATCAACAGGAAGCCGGTAGCGAACCAGCGTCCAGGTGAGAAGATGAACCAGGGTGTACAGCCCGGAGAAGATCAGGATCAGGGTTATGCCGCAATTGCTCTGCTGGCTTCGCGCCGAATGGTCTGACTTCAGCAAACGCATCAGAGCCACTCCGAGGCCGCCGAGGAGGAAAGGCAGGCAAAACCCGAATGACAAGACTCTAGCCAGGTTGCTGACACGCCCTGAGTCTGCGGATGGCCAGAACTTGAAATACTCCTTGATGCGGCTAAAGGACAGCCGGATGTAGCGGGCAGGATCTTCAGTCACGAACTGCAGGCCTTGCTTAAGCAAGAGGCGATCAGTCTCCGCCTCGTCCCTCCCGCGCAAGTTTCGAGGAATCAGCGAGCCATAACTCCTTCCACCCTGTTTCAAGATCGGTATGAACTCTGTTCCATGAATCGGGTGATTGCCCCAGAAAAAGGCAAAGCCCGCATTCGTGTTCAGGAGTACGAACCGGCCGAATGCCTGGTAGTTCCGAATCGTCCACGGCAGGATAAGGACGGCCAGAACAGCGAGAGTCACAAGCCCGCCTCTTAATCCCGAGATCAGACCGCCAGGCCGCTGGAACGACACCCGCCAAATGACATAGGCCAGAATGACTGGAACAAGAAGCAGGATGAGCTGACGCAAGAGTGCAGCCAGACCCGCCGCAACTCCAAGAAGAACCCAGGGCCACAGGCCTCGTCGATTGGGCTGCAAACGAGTCATTCCGATTGCGACGGCGATGTCGAGCATCCCCAGAACCGTGAGAATGTAGAACGTCTCTGTTACCAACGCACCGGCATAGAAGACAAAGTACCCATACCCCGAAAAGATCGCGGCCGTTACCAGGCCGACTCGTTCGTTGAACAACCGCTTCCCGAGGCGCCAGGCCAGAATCGGCCCAATGATTCCGGCCAGAACAGCCTGGATCAATCGTGCCGCGAGCGGATGCGGGCCAAAGACAGCATAGGTGCCGGCCAGGAAAAGAACATAAAGATAGCTCCAGTGAGCCGTCGGCTGACCAGCCGGGGTCGCCGGCCACCATCCAGTCGCGAAAGTGAATCCGTGGCCGTCGAGAACTCGCAAAGCCAGTTCGTGGTAAGACACCTGGTCGTACACTCCAGGGAGGACCTCAATTCGATCTCCCTGATAGACTGCTGATCCCACCCTAAACAGGATGGCTACTGCCACGACTATTAGCAGCAGTCTCCTATAAAGGGGCAAAGGGGCAAAGGGGTAAAGGGGCAAAGTGAAAAGCGCGGCGTGGGATCCTGCTTCTCCCTTTGCCCCTTTGCCCCTGCTGGAATTAGCTTCGGGATCGGACTGATAGTTCTGCATTGGCTTCGCCGTAGATGGACGTGAGCAGGGTGGCAACCGCCCTCCAGTTGTGGTTGCGTTCAACAAAACATCGGCCGGACTGCTGCAGCCTGACTCGTTTCGCAGGATCATCCAGTAGCGAAATGATGGCCGCGGCCAGGTCCCTGCTGCTTTCCGCCACAAGGAGATCCTGACCTGGGCGCGCCGTGATCGCAGCCACTGCTTGCGGAGTTGTCACCACCGGCGTCCCGCACGCCATTGCTTCAAGAACCTTGTTCTGAATTCCTGCACCGTATTGAATGGGCGCTATCGCAATTGCGGCTTTTCTGAGGAAGGGGCGTATGTCGTCAACAGTTCCGGTTACGCAGATCGGTTTTCCCGGTGCATTCCCGTTGCCATTGGCAGGACGCCAGTTCTCGAGCTCACGCACTTCGGGCGTCGGGTCCTTGCCGACGATCCAGAGACAGACACCGGGTCTTGCAGCCCACAACTCGGGCATCACTTCCTTCACGAAGGATGTAACAGCGGCGACATTCGCGTGGTAACTCATCTTCCCGGTGAACACCAGAGTCGACGGTTCGCGCTGGTCCTCGGAGGGAGAGAAATAATCCAGATCGACTCCGTTCGGGAGGACCCGGATCCGAGCCTCCATCTTGCGCCGGGCTTGATTGGCCGAGCCATTCTGCAGGAAAGCGAGATCCAGGAGGTGAGCCCGGTCGACTTGAGAAGTGACCAGTACACGATTGAAGCGGCCAAGAGCCCATCCTTCATAGCGGCGGGTCCTGGGCAACTCGAATCGTGCGATCATCCGGGAGGCCAGGCTCGAGCTTTCCTTTCCTGCCCTGGCAAAGAGCTGGCTGATGCAGTCGACACTGTCCCAGATTACCGGCAATTGACGCCCCGTAATGCTCAAAAACCGCGTCAGATAGAGCGCGTAACGGACTCCGCGCAGATGCTCGACGTGAACGGCATCCACGTCGGCTGTCTGGATCAGCTCGCCCAGCTTAGCGGCAAGCTTCGGCTGCCAGCTGTACGAGCTCTGCAAGGGGCTTTTACCGGGGAGTGTTCGAAGGCAGTTCCACAGGGAACGGTAGACAGAAATTGGCTCTGCAAGAGCAGGTTCGACCCCGAGACCGCATTGGAGCTCCTCCAACTCCTCGGGAGTGGTCCAAAGCGTCGCCACCAAAACCTGATGCCCCTGTTCCTTCAGGGCCTTTATCAGGTTGAAAGGTCGAGTTCGTATCCTATTGGGAACGTAAGGGACGATGAACAGGATTTTCACAGTAGATCGAATCCCAGGAGCGGTAGACTTTCCGCCAATCGTAGTGCGATTCCACGGTGACCCGCCCGTTTTCACGAAGTCTGCGGGCGGTCGGCGGATTCTGGAGGACCTCCAGAGTCGCATCGGCAAAACTCGCCGGTTGGTCAGCGAGCAGGACGTTCTCGCCATGAACGGTCTTGAGGCCCTCGGCGCCGATGGTGGTTGAGATCACTGGCAACCCCCAGCACCAGGCGTCGAGGATCTTGACCCGCATCCCGCCCCCCGAATGCAGGGGAACAATAAAGGCGGCGGACTCGGCAAGGTACCGGTCCAGATTGGCGACAAAGCCGGGCGTGTCGATTTTGCCCGGAAACGATCCGGGGGCCAGGCGCGGAGGGTTCTTCCCTATGATCGTCAAGACCGTATCAGGTCGTGATTTCGCAACTGAAGGCCAGACCTCCCGAATAAACCAGTTGATACCTTCAGCATTGGGAGGCCAGTGCATCCCGCCCAGAAAAGTTATGCGCTGCCGTGCTGAATCCGCTGGAATCGGCTGACGGTCACACGGGTCCACGCAAATAGGAATGACCGAGGATCGTGTCAGGGTTCGCCCACCCTGGCGACCGGCTCGCCTCAAGGCGTCCAGATCGTTATCCGATACCCACACGACGTGATCGAATTGTTCACAGGTCTCTTTCTCGAAGGCGATAAGGGTTCTCGCTTCGCGCTTGAGAATCCACCTTTTCAATGCGTTCTTCTCACTGATCGCCAACCGACGGGCAACCTGAAAAACCGCATTATGTTGATCAAGAACCGCCTTCATTCCGTTGCGAGCGGACAGGGCGTAGGGCGCCATCCAGAGTTGGTCGGCATGCACCGCGTCGAAAGACCTCGATCCCGACAGACGCTCAATGGCCTGTTTCATCCCTTTGGATTGATCCCTGACCACCAGGAATGGCTCGCCGGAGGCCAGGCTGCGAAGACCGCTCCAGACGTCTCTTCCCGCCGACCGTGTCATTTGAACGATGTCAACCGAGTGGCACATTCTTCGCAGGCTGCTGATGGCCTCAGTCGGATCTTCCGGACGGACGAAACTCAGCAAAGAGACTTCGTGTCCCGCTTCGGCCAGATAACGAAGGACAAAATAAGCCCTGACTTTTGGCCCCGCGTTTAACGGCAGCGGCAGCACCTGGGTGAGGAAAAGAACGCGCATGCGGAAGCTACAGCGTTTTGAGCTCGAGAAGAAGCAGACCGTACAGCCGGGAAACTGATCGCAGCTTTTCCCGCTGCAGGGATGAGAATGGCCAGGCGAGAGGAGCGACCGTGATCCTGGGCAGAATCGCGAGCAACAGGATCAGCTTGTAGGCAAAGCCACCAACGACTCCGTAATGCTTCCTGAAATATTGCAGTTTACTTCGGTAGAGTTGAATGAACATCTTGGTAGCCGCCTGCCTGGTACTCTGGCCGCCATAGTGGACCACCAGCGCGGTTGGCAGCCAGTAGAGCGCCCAGCCCTTCGATGCCACTCTCCGACAGAAATCGATTTCTTCGGTGTAGACGAAGAAATTCTCGTCGAGCAAACCAACCTGTTCCAAGACACTGTTCCTGACCATCAGGCAGGCCCCTTGAACAGTCTCTACCTGGTGAGGGTTGTTCGAATCCCATGTATCGATCGGGTAAACAGCAAGAGGACGCACCAGGTCGAGATGCAGCAGACGCCAAAGCTCGCGGAGAAGAGTGGGGACGGGGTAACAGGACAATTGCAGGCTTCCATCGGGGTTGGTCAGCCGGGGGCCGATCGCTCCCGCTTCCGGATGCGTGTCGAGGAAGCTGATCATCGTCTTCAGAGCACCCGGCCGGATCTCCGTATCCGGATTAAGAAGGAGCACGTACCGGCCGTTTGTCAGCCGCACACCGGCATTGTTGGCGGCTGCAAACCCGCTGTTTCGCCGTCGTGCATCAAAGTGAACCCATGGGAACTCGTTGCTCACCATCTCGGCGCTTCCGTCAGTCGATCCATTGTCCACGACGACGACCTGTACCGTGTCACCGGCCAGACTCTCGCACTCGTCTGCCAGGGAAGCCAGGCACGCACGCAGCAGGTCCCGAGTGTTCCAATTGACGATGACGACCGACAGAGCGAATTGCTTCGATTGAGACGACACTTTTTAACCTCCGGTGCTCGGTTCAAACAAGGGACGAAGGGACCTCAGGGACAATCAGACTCACTGATTGTCCCTGAGGTCCGTGAGGTCTCTGGGGTCCCTTGGTCCCTTCGTTGCGCATAGCGTCCTCCCGACTCAGGCTTTCCTTGGTGAGACGATCGAGCGCGACCAGACCTCCCAGAAAAAGCCACGGGAGAACGCTGGAACGGAATCCGGCAATGCTCACGTTGTACACGAAAGGTATAACCCAGTCTCCCAGCATGCCAGCTATCAGTGTCGCCACCAGCCCGCCAATGGCCGAGACGACATAGGCGTAGGGGAACCCCTGCGGCACTCTGGCTCGCATTCTCCAAGCCATACGACCGATCGCCCAGGCAAACCAGAGGAACAACAAAAGCCCCACGACGCCTGTCTGAGCGAGCAGATCTATATAGTTGTTGTGCGAGTTGAAAGTGACATACCAACCAAGAACCGGGAAAAGGTGTGTGTAGCAATAGTAGTTGGCGGGGCCGAACCCCAAAAGCGGACTTGTCTTCAGCATCTCGAAGATGGCTATCCAGGCGGCCATGCGGGTGTCGGCACTGTACCGCTCTGTAGACCAGAGCGTTTCAGCGAGAGAGCCTTGATGAACCATTACCAGTGGCAGCGCCACCAACCCAAAGACGATGAAGAGACGGGGGTATCTCAAGCCGGCAATGACGCCAATGGCGATCAGTGGAGGAATCCAGCCCGATACCCAGGCCCGGTACTGAACGAGCGCGACGCAAAGAAGAAAGCAGGTCAATATCAGCAGAGCTGCCCGGACGATGCGGCTCAGTTGACGATTAATCAGTGCCTGTCCGAAGCTCAGAGCCGTTAACCAGGTCCAAAACATGCTCCCGATCGTCCCAGGCCTGGTGTGGAGGGCAAGACTGCTATCAAGGGATGGAACCACCCGAATAACGGCCATCACGGCGCCGGTCAAGATGAAGACCCAGGTAAGGCGACGCAACTGCCTGACGTTCGGCAGCAGGTAAGCGAACAGCAGGAAAGCACATCCGGACAGGATGAACAGAGCCAGCCCCCCCAGTTGGGCCGGAAGGGGAGCTCTGGCGACAGGAAACCAAGGATACTGTCCGACCACAAACGACAGAACGCATGCCGCCATGAAGAGCAACAGGACCCAGACCGGCCTCGGAGCCGAGCTCGGAATCTTGCGCCAGATAACCATCTGAGCTATCCATCCACACGTCAGGAGCGCCACCAGCAACATAGGGGCGGTCAGTCTCGACGCCGTCCCGGTGTCGATATGCACCGGAAGGATCACCGAGGTGAACATCAACAGGACTAACGCCGTGCTCCTCCCGCGCCCAACAACCTGGGTAAGCAGCACCAGAGCGGCTACGACCGCAACCGCGACCAGCGCCAACAACAGGAGATAGGGTCCAGGCGGTACGCGCACTCCGACCAGCACCGCTAACGGGACCAGAGGCACGAGCCAAAACGCGGTCGGAATGCGAGCAATGGTGTCGACCAAAGGCGATTTAAACATCCCTACTGCGACGCCGAGGAATAATAGGTCTCGTCGTGGTACCGTCCTGGATAGCCGGAATAGGACCAGGCGGTGGATTCGACTTGATTAAGGGCCAACCCCAATACCTTTCCTCCGGCAGTCTCCAAAACCCGCCGAGCCCGGTTGACCAGGTCGCGGGAAGTGTTGTGGGCTTTCGCAACCAGCACTACTCCCTGCACTCTGGAACTAAGCACTCTGGCGTCCGCAACAGTGAGAACCGGTGGGCTGTCGAGCAAGACGAACCGGTATTCGGTCAAAAGTCGCTCCAGGAGCGCGCTCAGTCGATCAGAACTCAGCAGCGCCATCGGGTTAGGTGGGCGTGGTCCGGCAGGCATGACGAAGAGGTTTTCGATGTTTGTTGAAAGGGCCTCCGGAGTGGCGGCTCCTTGCATATGGCCGGCGAGAAAAAGACTGAGCCCCGCCCTGGTCTCAACACCTAACAACTTCGACAAGGCCGGTTTGCGGAGATCCAACTCCAGAACGATTGTCCGGGCCCCACTTTCCGCGAACGCCCGGCCCAGTTGGGCAACCATCATGGTCTTGCCTTCCCCGGGGACGGCGGACGTCACCAGAATCGAACGCGGAGATCGCCAGTCAGATAAAAGGATCGAAGCACAAACCGTGCGGAAGGCTTCAGAAACAATGGGCGAGAGCGGCTGGCCGACACCGCTATGCCCGTTAACACCCGCTTTCCCGTTTCCGAGCACCACGATACCGTTTGGCGATACGGCCTTCCCATTGTGGCCGTTCCCGTTACCGAGCAGCGAGAGGCTCGTTTTCCGCCCCCACGGGAGGAGGCGCCGGGTTCGAGGCGCGGCTGTTCCTTCGATCACGGGAACCATACCCAGAGAGGGCAGAGACAGCAGTTCCTCCGCTTGTTCGCCGGAACTCAGACTCCGATCCCAGAAGTCCCTCACGAATGCCAGACAAACGCCCAACGCCAATGCAAACAGCGACCCAAGACCCAAATTCCATGCAACGTTGGGGCTGTAGACCTTCCGGTTGGGTCTGCCCGGTTCAATGATGTGGATGTTTCCGAATTCCAGGCCCGCAGTAACACTCGTCTGCTTCAGGCGTTCCATCAGCCCGTTGTAGAGCTGCTGGCTGGTTTCCACTTCTCGCTGCAGGATGTTCAGCTGGATTGACCCCTCGTTACTCTTGCGGATCAGGCTCTCCTGTTCGCTTTGAGCGCTGGCAAGCATCTCATATCTTCGTTCGGCCGTACGGAAGTCGACCTCCGCATCGGCCCGCGCCTTCCTGAGCGCCTCTGTCTTCTCCCGTTCGTATTGTTCCCGGGTCAGTTCGATCTCCTGCTGCTTGCGTATGACTCCGGGCCAGTTCTCGTCGTACTTCGTCCGAAGCGTGCCGAGCTCTTGTTCCAACACAAGCAGCTTGCCCGCCAGGCTGCTGATATTTTCAGTCATCAGCCGGGCCGGCAGGTTTGCTGCGGTGGCCTCGTTTAAGGCGTCCCACCTGGTCCTGGAGGCAATCATTTCGGTCTCCAGATTGGAGATTTGCGAGGCGAGGTAGGCGAGTTTTTGCTGAACGACTGTGATCGTGCTGGGTTCCAGGTTGTTCGTATGGCGATACTCGACGAACTCCTTCTCTGACTCCTCGATTCGTTTCTTCAAACCCGCCAGTTCGCGGTTCAGAAAGTCGATCGCTCTTTCTCGGGTTTTCTGCTTCCCTTCGAAATGTTGCTTAATGTACTCTTCGGCAAACAGGTTGACAGTCCTCGCACTGCGCTCCGGATCCGGCGAAACGTACGCCAAAAGAACCAACTCGCTGTTTGGCAGTCTCTGAACTTCGATCGGACCCGGATACTGCAGCACCTGGTTCGCACCTCCCCCCGCCTGCTCCTCCTGGAGGCGATTCGCAACCCGGATCCCCAGCGAGGGGCTCCTCAAGATCTGATCCTGAGTCTTCATGTACAGCTCGTAATTGCTCGGACCTCCGACCACATCCGTCACGTCCTTGTATGGCAGCACCCTGGTCGGTTCGGGATCAATCTCCAGAATGAGCGCTGATCTGTAGAGCGGGGTGGCAAGATAGGTGGATACGGCCACCGGGATCACGACCAGGACCATCGTGACGAGTATCGTGACCTTCCGCCGCCACAAAGCGTGGATGATCTGCTGGAGATCAAAGGCGGTTTCAGGTTCAGAAAAGTCAGCGCTCCCGTACCCTAGGGGCTGACGCCGGGCCGGGAACGCGGCATTCTCATGCTGGCCTCGCTTGGTGATATCTGCCACAGTTTAATTCCTCTCTATTTCTGTCCGGTAACGCGTAAGCGCGTTCACCTGGGTGATCTTCGCTTCCTGTCCTCTCCGAGATCCTAAGCTTGCGAAACCTTCAGAGCCCAGCCCAAGTGCTCCATCCCGACTCGCACGGCACGCTTGAAAGTTCGAAGATCGCTAAAGAGCATCTTGACGTAGACCAGGAACGGTCCAGGCCTGAAGGCCCACTCGCGGAAAGCCCTCCTCTGCCAGTAGATGAGATCCTCCGCGGAGAGATTTTCGTACTGCAGGACGGTCCCCTTGTCCATGTCTACCTGTTCCCACTGGGTGCCCTCCCGGAACCAGCCGTTTTTGACGACCTCGAAGAAGAATGGAGTTCCCGGGTACGGTGCAGCAATGTGGAACAGCGCCAGTTCAAGAGGCAGGCTTTTCGCCAGGTCGATGGTTTCGCGTATGGTCTCGACGGTTTCGCCCGGCAGCCCGATGATAAAGTAACCCCAGTTCTTAATCCCCGCAGTCCTGGCCCAGGTCAGCGCCTGGTGGGCCTTCTTGGGGTTCGCTCCCTTGGCCGCTCTCCGCAGGATCTGTTCGTTCCCGCTCTCGATACCCCACGAAATCATCCAACAACCCGACCGCCCCATCAGCGTCAGCATCTCTTCATCCACGAAGTCCACCCGGCTGTTGCAGGTCCAGCGGATCTTCAGGCCCTCTTTCAGGATTAAGTCACAGATCCCCATTACCTGCTCTCGGTTTACGGTGAACAGATCCGCGTACATGTGAATGTTGCGAACGCCGGAATCGTAGAGCTGGCGAATTTCGTCGACCACCCGCCGGGGAGACAGCAATCGAACCGTGTTCTGATAGGAGACGTGCTTGATGCAGTACTTGCAGCCGGCGGGGCATCCGCGACTGGTAACAATAAAGCTGAAAGGCCCCTTCATGAGCGGCATCCGGTATTTCTGAAGAGGCAGGAGTTGGTACAGGGGAACGGGAAGCTCGTCAAGGTTTGGGAGGAAGGGGCGATCCTGGTTTAGCCGGATTTCGCCCGCCTGACGCCAAATCAGCCCTTTGATGCGCGCCAGGTCGACCGGCGCCTGATCGTCACGGGGCGGTTGCCAACTCGGATCGGTCTTTTTCAATATCGTGGTGATCCACTCCGGGCGTGCCGTGCGATTCTCCAGCCCGTCGATCAACTCCCGAATCGTCAGTTCCGGCTCACCTCTGAGGACGAAGTCGAGCGCGGGATAGTCGCGCATCGTTTCCGTGGGCATCGGAGTAACGTGAGTCCCAAATGCCATGGTTTTCGCGCCAACGCTCTTGGCCAGCATGACACCGTACATGTCGTTGGTCAGGGTGGGGGCGGTCAGTTGCGTCAGGTAGTATTTCGGAGCCTTCGCCCGCAAGAGCTTCTCGAATTCTTGCCAGCTCATCCTCTCTGCAATTGCGTCTACAACTTCAACTTTGTAGTCGGGATGCAGCATAGCCGCGATCTGAGCTAACGAACACTGCGGCCATACCATCTCCTCCCGGCTCCGCCGGCCGACCCGATGCTGGGTGCGGATCCAGATCCCGCCATCAGGGCTGGGGGGATTAACCAGCAGGACGTCGACCGCCCCCGGAGGGCGGGAATTGACCAGGTCACGAACAGCGGCTCCCGCGTCCGGGAAATTGGCCATCTTCAGAGGCTTGACGGCTCGAGTGCCGAGGTTGATCCGCAAATCAGAGCTCATGATCCTTCTTCTCGCTTATATCTGTGTGATCACCAGGGACCAGCCGAATCACTGGTGCGCTTGGTTTCGGTTTGGATTCTGGTTTCTAGCAACCTGGCATGGCGCTGACGAGTCCGAATTCTCAACAAAAACCAGAACCGGTAAATCTGAACGTAGAGTGTCAGGCGGGACGAGATTCAATCGTCGGAACGTCCAGGGCCACGTCCTGAGACCCGGCAAACTCCACACGCATCTCGGCGTTAACGCGCAAAGGCCTTTCACTGAGTCCTTCCATCACCCTCATGACAATCCAGGAGACGAAGAGCTGAAGGCCAACCAGGGCAAAGAGGGCACTGCCGAGGAGCCAGAGCCAAAGCCGGGCAACTTCCCAACCCTGGAGAGCCAGTACCAGGCTGGTGACAGCGAGAAGCAAGCCGCCCAGGAGCACAACCGACCCGAGCCATCCGAAGTGGTGGTCGATCGGGCGGCCCAGGAGCATGAAAATGCGCCGGGGCGGAGTCGGGTCCCGGTGAAAAAGCGCGGTCAGATAGTTGAAGGTGATTCCCAAGGCAAGGGTACTGGCACCGGCCACCGCGAGTACCAGGGCTGCAAACACGCTGAAGGCTCCCCACGGGCCAAGTTCGGTCACCCCCTGGAGCCGAAGCGCCACCAGGCTGGCTCCAATGAGCCCGGCGATGCCGAGCTGCCCCAGACCGCAGGTTCCCAGGATGCGAACCGAGTTGTATTCGAGGGCGGTCCAGACGATGGTTTTTAGGAATCGCATCCCATCCCTGACGACAGACAGCTTTGAGCGGCCGGCTCGTTCGCTGTATGGGATCGGCACTTCGAGAACCTTCAGTCCTTCGTGGGCCGCCCTTGTGCTCATAACCGGAGTAAAGTTCAGCCCATCCGGCAAGGGATACAGGCGCGGCAGCGCTGAACGGTGGATCATGCGCATGCCGGAAGCAGGATCGAAGATCTTCTTCTTGCCAAGGTAGGAGACCAACGACGACCAGATGAAGTTGCCCAGCCGTCTCACCATCGGCATTTGGGTATCAGCACCGGAACGACGAGATCCAACGACCACATCCGCATGTTTTTCCCACACTCTTCGGCAGAAATCGGCGAAAAGTTCCGGGGGATAGGTGCTGTCGGCGTCCAGGAAGGCCAGCCAGTCACCTCGTGCCTGGGCAAAACCGGTCTTTATGGCCGCTCCATAGCCGCGGTTGCGAGGATGACGAATCACCCTCACGCCGGGGAAATCGCCCGCAATTTTCGCGGTGTTGTCGGTCGAGCCGTCATCGACAACGATGATCTCCATGTGCTCGACTCCCGACAGTCGCAACTCCGGCTCTACGCTCAGTACTCGTCTGATGATGTCTGCAATTCCGTCTTCCTCATTCAGAGCCGGAATGACGATCGACAGGCTGCCGACAGGTCTTCCGACCGGTTTGAAGCCCTCACGCTTATGTCCATTTGTCTCAGCCTCCGCTGGCGGCACGCCTGGAGCAGGAGGAGTTGAGTTAGAAAAATACACGGGAACCTCCCTTTTCGTAGTCTGCTTCCCAACACCGATTTCCTTGATCACGCGAGCGGGGACTCCGGCGACAACCGAGTGAGCTGGCACGTCTCGCGTCACAACCGAACCAGCCGCCACAACCGAACCCCTGCCAATCCGCACACCGTCCAGAACGACACTGCCCGATCCGATCCAAACGTCGTCCTCGATCACGATCCCTTCGGCAGTAATTCCTTGATCAACGAAGGACCTCCCCGGATCCTCGAACACGTGATTCACAGCAATGATCTGCACCATCGGCGAGGTGTAGACGCGGTTTCCAATAACGACTCCCCCTTGTCCCCTGATCACGTTGTACTCGCCGATAAGGCAATCTCGGCCCATGCGGATTCCGGAATGCGGGATCTGCCGGAAGTTGTAGACGTGAAGGATGGAACCGTGCATCACCAGGCTGTCAGACCCGATCTCGATGCCGTTAGGACAGGCGTGCAAGTAGACGCCCTGATCCAGGTAGGCGCGATCGCCGAGGCGAACGTTACTTGCAAACCGGATGCGGACGCCGCTTTCGATGGCCGGCCATCCTTTGGTCTTTAGAATCAGGCGGTAAAAGATGCCACGCACGATAATTCCGAGTATGGTCGGGACCCAGGCAAGGCTGGCCAGAATCGCCTGCTCGAGCAGGTAGCGGAACGGGCTTGCTGCCTGGCGCGAAACGTAGAGCCGAAGGCCGTCCGAAAAGTTACGGCGTACTTGTTCCGACATAGTAACCACGTCGTGGGTGAGGTTTTCGAGTTGCGAAAAACTCTGGAAGGGCCTTAGGGAAGACGAAGCTTCGCCGTGTCACTCACACTGTCGACCTGAGAAGACTTACCCGGCCCAATAGTGAGGAAAAGCTGAGGCTCTTCCGGTTCGGAGATGAAGTGAGGCCATGTTACGGAAATTCACGAGGCAGGTCTTTGCCTTTGTTTTGACATTCTGGTCCGTGATCTTGTAAAAGGCGACGAATCTTTGGCAGTCGAGAAGCGCCGGGATGGGGCAGGGGTTGCATCCAGCCCAGAGTACGTATGAGGTGTCCTGAAATTTGAATGGCTCGTCGCAAAAGCTCAACCAAATGACGAGACTTGTCGACGTCCGACCTTTTAGTATCGAGGTACGACTGGACACTCGACCGCCGAACACTCCGCAAGTTGGACGAAATCTGATGAAGCAAAACCATGCCGAACCTGCAGGCCGGAAGCCGAAAAGGTCGTTTGAGCTCCTGATCGGTTTGTCCCTGACCGCCCTTTGCCTGTACCTGGCCCTTCGCGGAATTGATCCGCGGGAGGTGCTCGATAGCCTCGCCCGCGCCAGTTACTCAGGCGTTCCGCTCTATCTCGCCTTCCTTTTCACTTATTTCTGGCTTAAGGCGATTCGATGGCGGCTGCTGCTTTTGCCGCTCGGCGAATTTCAGACCTCCGCGGTTGCTTCCCCCCTGATGATCGGTTTCATGGGGAACAATATTCTCCCGGCTCGTATGGGAGAGATCATCAGGGTTTTCTTGTTTTCTCGCAGGTTTTCCTTGCCGGCTGCTGCCGTTCTCTCCACCGTCGTGCTGGAACGGCTTCTTGATACCCTTGTCGTTCTACTATTCCTGGTCATCGGGGCGGTTATGGTCGGCGGCTTGCCCGCCTGGATCCATTACAGCGCCTGGGTTGTGGGCACTCTCACTCTCGCTCTCACAGCTTTGGTCGCCGCTCTCACCATCGCCTCGGACTTCCTGTCGGGAATGGCACACAGAGTCGTCGTGAAGCTTCCCCGAAGGCTATCCGACTGGCTCCCGAGTGTGATTCAGTCTACAGCGCAAGCCCTCCGGTGCTTGAGAAGCCCGAGGCTGGTAGCGGCGGTGGTGGCAATTTCGGTTGTGAAATGGTCGCTTATGGCCGGGATGGTCTACGTGTCGCTCCGGAGTCTCTCACTGGAGCTCCCGCCCTGGGCTCCCTTCCTGGTCGTCGGCATCTGCGCGCTCGGCGTTGCCATCCCCTCCGCACCTGGTTTCTTCGGCGTTATTCAAATCGGCTTCTGGGTAAGCCTGCAACTGTTTGGCGTTTCCAAGGCCGACGCGTTCGCTTCATCTGTCTTCTATCACCTCGGGCAGTACATTCCGGTTACCTTTGCCGGCCTGTATTACCTGAACCGTCAAAGGATCTCTTTGGGCGACATTCGGCGCGTTGGTGCCAGATAGTGCCTGTCTGTTGGGGGGTGTGAGGTGGAGGCACCCAGCCATATGGAGCGGTGCGGCGGCGCGACACTTTATATGCAACTCGTGCGTAGCCGGGATCTAATTTGGAGTGCGGCGGCAGAAGCGACACTTTATACACATCTTCGAGACCGGGACGGCGGTGCGGGGGAAATCCGACAGAGCCGCAAGCGCAGCGCTTTTTGCGGACCGTCAGCGGACGGGTAGCGCGTCGGATGCGTGCCTCCAGCACGAATGGGTCTCGCTCCGGCACGCGTCCGACGCGCTCCCCGTCCGCTGACGGTCCGCAAAAAACGCTGCGCTTGCGGCTCTGT
>Ga0105092_10000210_pt1 | contig 29399 bp, 14 predicted proteins | sample PPLLak2March2015_FD_87021 | JGI IMG/M metagenome (GOLD analysis project Ga0105092, IMG submission 87021) | Freshwater sediment microbial communities from Prairie Pothole Lake near Jamestown, North Dakota, USA - PPLs Lake P7 Core (1) Depth... | ecosystem: Environmental > Aquatic > Freshwater >... | reverse complement strand
GAGAAACCGCGCCCATCGGACCGCCAAGGAAGCGGAGCCTCCAATCTAGGGTTGCTGGCTTTAGGTTTCCTGAGCGCGGGCTTTGCCAGGAAATGGGGATCGGCACCGAACCGCGCATTCGGCGGACCAAAACAGGCGAAAGGGGAACGTTCCGGGTGCTTCATCTCTTCGATGGCGGCGGAATCCGTGCGCAGTCCCAACCAACCGGCGATCTTTTCAAGGTGATGGTCGGGATCGCTCAGAAGATCCTCACCCCTAATGCACAATTGCCGCTCCTGGGGGACACTTTTGAGGAAGAGCAGAATATTCAAATGTACCCTGTACCACCATTTCTGTGGGTCCAACGTCGGAGGGTTGGTACCGTAATCGAAGGAGTCTCGTCGCGAGAGCACCAACTCGCCGAAGGTTTCCAGGATGGATCGACCCACGGCCAAAGGGTGGCGCAGCAGGTGAATAAATCGTGCATTGGGAAAAGTTCGCTGTAAGCGGCAGAGCGCCTCGATGCGCTCGGCTGTTTCGGGGCTCTTGTCAACAAGGATCGCGCCATTGGCCTTCTCGACCAGTTCTTTGAAAACTGATCCGGTATCGCAAGAGAGCCGCCTCTTGACCCAATGTTGGGCGAGCATGATCGTTTGCACGGTCTGCTCACCAGAGTAGAGCTGGGCGACTGCCCGTAGCAAACCCGCTCGTCCATGCTGGCGCCATTGGGAGTAGAATCCCCACAGCTCCGCGAGAGTCTCGGCATTGAATAGATGGATCTCAGGCAGCCCGTACATTTGCGGATGCTGCCCCAGCATGGCGCTGACCACCGACGTGAACGACCGCGCCGGCGCAAGAATAAACAGAGGATCTGAGAACCTACCCTCGACGTTCGGCGAGGGATGAGCATCTGGTCGCGAGGCGTCTGGCGCGCTCGTTGGTATTATAGCGTCGCTCATTCTGGTCGCCCCCACCAGACTTCCGCTCCACCCTGAGGATTTGGCTCGTATCGCCACCCCGACTCCGTCCGGGTGGCAATCTCCGGTCCGAAAGGATTTGCGGTTCCGACAAAGAGGCCGTAGGGTGTCGAAACCATCGTCCGGAGCCCATAGTTGTAGGGATTACCGAAACCGTTCGTGGTTACCGGCGTCCAGTGCGCACCGTCCTCGGTGCTCCAAAGATCAAAGCCACCCTCAAACTTTACAAGGTTCTCCGGTCCGATCCAATGCATTAGATCATTGAAGATAACGGACAAATCGGCATCCTCGTACGATTCAAAACTGGTGCGAACCTTCGCAGGCCTGGATACAGTGAACGGAATCAGCGTGCTCCAGTCGCACGTCCCAGCGTATAGGCAGCCAGCGTGTTCCCTCATTCGCCAGATGTAGCCATTGAAAAAATTCCCAAAGCCTGGGCCCAAGCGGCTAAGAGGAAACTTCCGACCCTGCGGTGTCGGGCGTTCCATCCCAACAACCAAGTCCCAGGAATCATCGGGGTAAACGCGGATGATCTCAGCTGCCGCAGGTCCAACGCCATAAGTCCGGTCATGACCACCGTTCTGAATGCCACTACCAATGTATAGCGCGTCCCGAAATACCCGCATCGATACCACAGCCTCGTTGAGATTGCCCCGATAAGCGCCATCGCCGATCACTAGCGTCCACTGATATGGAGGTTTCCCCGCGGCGTCTGTCTTCCATACCTGAAAGCCACGGACCGGATTAAGGGTGCCGGCGTATAGCCAGTCATTAAACACTGTCATCTCGAAGATTGTTTTGTTATTGTGATCGCCGAAACCCGGCGCGCACGCGACCTGCCATTCATCCTTGACCGGATCGTTGGTCACCAGCACTACCGGAGATGAAGGGACGTTCGGGGTGACTCCAGCATGGCCTACGGGTGAAGTGAAAAGAAGGTCGCGAAATGGCACAAGCGATCGGAGTGTCGTAATAGTGGAGTCTGCCAATCCCGGTTGCGACACCGGAACAAATTCGCGCCCATCCTTAGAACGGAGGATCTTCGCCACCTGGCCTCCGGCTCGGTTTGCCCAGTTTGCAACGTAGAGATAAGGCGAATCGTCGCTGGGTCCCTGGTAGACCGTCATGCCGCGGTAGCCAATTTCTCGAGGCAGCTGCCGTCCGTCGGGGTTTGTCACCCAAGGCGCCACATACACGTTCTCCCAGGTGTCGCTCTCGGGGCTGTAGCGCCAGATTTGGGCACGCAGGTCAATATCAAACAAGTTCTCGGGGCAATTCACTGGCCAGGTCGACATAGAAACGGGGACACGCGCCTTGATCAGGCATAAGTTCGCTCGCGTTGTCCCAACGTAAAGTCTGTCGCCAAACCATGTCATGGTGTGAGCGTAAGCGTTCAGTGGATCGCCGAACCCATTAGCCGCGATTCGAGTGAAGTTTCGCATTCGAAGTGGCAGAGCTGACGGAGATAGGTCGGTCGGCGTGCCCAAGGACTCTTCACGCGCTTCGATCGGGTTCTTCATTGACAAGTTTCATTGTCCGGAGACCGTCCGATTGCGGGGCGCGCAGCAGAAACTCGCGCAGCGCCGTGACGAAGAGCCTGGGTCGTCGGAGTGGGAAGAAGTGGCCGACTCCTGGGATGATGACGGTTTGACATCGAAGCGCGTTCTGTAGGCCGCGGCAGGTTGGCAGGCAGTGCGAGCGCCCGCCGAAAATCGAGAGCGTCGGAGTGGCCAGTTGCTGCAGTCGTTCGAGGCTGGGGCCCCGTGCACGAAAATCAACTTTTGCTGTTGTTGATTCGAGCAGGCTCCGCCACCGCTGCGCCGCACGACCCTCGCGCCCGGGCAGCGCCGCGGCAACCCGCGCCGGCGCACGAGTCAGCGGATGAGTTGCTCGGTCGGAAAGCCGTTCGTGTACCAAAAGGTGAAAATCAAGCTCGTCCTCCGGGTCTGGCACAGGTAAGCCGGATCGCTGAAGGCGCTTCTTCCATGTCGCGAAATGTGGCCAATCCTTCAACGGCAGCGCCGGCTGAAACGCGTCAAGCCGCGCATCAGCGATGGTAAGGCTGGCGACTCGCGCGGGTACACGGAGAGCAAACTCGAGAGCAACGATCCCGCCGAAGCTATGGCCCACAATGTGCGCCCTCTCGACCGCGAGGGAGTCGAGCAACGCCTTAAGGTCCTCTGCCATCGCCGACGGCGTGTAGCCATTCAATGGCGTTTCGCTCCGCCCATGTCCACGGAGATCGTACATGGTGACGCGAAACTCGCGCCGCATTAGGGGTGCGCTCCTCAAATACCAAAACGCCAGATTTGTTCCCAGGCCGTGGACCATGACCACGTCCGGGCCGCTGCCGATACGCTCGCAATGGATCCTAACCCCGTTGGCCAGCAATGTCGGCACGCCGTTTTCCTATTCGATGTACCCGAGGTTTTTCAGGCGGGATAGGACCGCGGCCTCTTCGTCCTCCGGCAGCGCGCTGTCTTTCGAACTGACGGGATAGGCTACGACAGGCTGTGTCGGCTCACCGAGGTTGACCGGGTGCGCGCGGCAAAAGTCCGAGGTGAAAATCTCCACCGGGACTCGGCCCTCCAAATCAGAGGGGACTGGAAGGCCAACACTATGAACAAGCAGCGAAGCGACATCGACAATCGACAGGATCGAGGCTGAGAAGCCGGACCGAATTCCGGGACCCGACGCCAGAAAGATTCCGTGCGGGTGGTGACCACCGACCGGCTGATCGCGACGCCAGAGCACTGTCGGGGCATTCAGAACCGACACAAACCCGTGATCCCGGAGTACGAGGGTCAGATCGGGTGCGCGGAGGGTCTCATTCCCTGGAAATGCGTCCTCGCGCGTCATCACGCGCGTGACCACTTGCCCGCCGTCGGGTGCCCGAAAAGCGAGAAGCTTTTCAATCAGTTCTCCACGGAACCGCTCGTAGTCCGCAGTCGCGATGCCCGGTTGTCCGGGCTGATGGGCGACCCGAATGTAGATGCCGTTGCTGCTCGGAGCGAGGCAGTACGCGAGAGTCTTGCTCCAGTCGATCAGACCGTACTGAATGCTCATACGCTGAGGCAGATGTCGTCCCGTTCCATCGACTGCATTGGCGCTGCTGCCCCATTGTAGGTAGCCGTGTTGGGCGAGAAATACGTTCACATAAAAGATCTCTTCTGAGGTGCCGAACCCATGATCGGACGCCATGAAGATTTGGCTGTCCGGACCCGCGAGCTCCACGAGCTTTGCTAGGTAGCCGTCGAGATCCCTGAAATATGCGAGGCAGAGATCCCGGACCCTGCGCTGCCACGGCGAAGGGGCGATTGGCGCGAGCGCAGGATTCAACATAGGCCAGACCACGTGCTGCAACTTGTCCGTACCGTCAAACAGAACGGCTGTCAGATCACACGGCTCGTTCATCATGAGATAGCGGGTAATCTCGAACCACTGTCGCTCGCGACGGATGTGGAGTTCGATCCATGCCTCGTACTCCTCGGGCTCAAGCCCCTGGATCGACTTCTTCTCCTGGTCCAGGTCCATTCCCAGTTCCCGGTGGTTAACTTCGGGCAGCGTTTTCAGGGTGTCGTAAAACTCCGGAGGATAGGTTCCGCGTCTCAAGTGGCGCCACGAGACAAACCCGGAGACCAGATAGCCGTTCACCGGTCGAGCCGGAAACATGACCGGAAAGTTCAATGCGGTGACGCGCCGCCCCTGTCGCGAGAGCAGGGACCAGATGGTTTCGCACCGGATATCGCGTGAGTCCACCAGTTTGATGAACACCCTGTCATCCTGATACACGGGCCACATGAAATCGAATATCCCGTGGTTGCCCGGATTGCGGCCGGTCATCAAGGACGTCCAGGCGGGGGGCGTCAGCGGATGGGGCGTCGACTGCAACAACGCGCGGGTGCCGTTTGCTGCGAACTGCCGCAGGAACGGCATAGTTTCGTCGCGCATGAGTGCATCGAGCACCGTGAAAGTAGCCCCATCCAGCCCGATGAAAAGCGAGCGTCCCACCGTTAGCTCCTATTTGTTCAAATGCCGGTGAAGAAAATCAGCCAACTCCCCCAGCGACATGTCCTCGACATAACGATTATCCACCATGACGAGCTTGGCAAAGGGAAGATCCTGGCGCTGGTAGTGTTCCTCGATCGCAACGATAAACCCCACCACATCGATCGATTCCAATCCCAGATCTGAGACCAGGAGCGTGTTTGGTCCTAACTTACCCGAGAATCCAATCTCCCAGTCCCCGATCAACCCATCGATGATCTGGATCAGATCCTGGAGGATTGCGTCCTTTTCGTATACCTGGCTCGATTCGCTCACCCTGATCGCCTCCGGTAAACGTTCCCTCGTTCTAATGGCGCGTCATAAGTCTCTTGATTTTGATTGTGACAAGTAGGAAAAATCTCTTTCAGCATCTTGCTGATGTAAAAGAAGCGTTGGATTTACTACTCCGGGATGTACGGAAAACACCCGGCGGATAGTGACGAGCGGCTCTCTGGCAAGTTTACTCGCTCCTGCATCAGATGTCGCCCGACTGACAAGTATTCTGCTATCGGAATAAAAGCCCCGGCCTCGGTGCACACATCCCGGCGCTGTTGCTAAAACAAAAGGAATTCGGATTAGGGCTAAATGCTTGCTACGGGGCTTGCGGCGAAAGATACGAAACTCGCGGCTACAAGACCATGAGTCTAATAAACCGCCACGGATGATCCATTTCTTCACCCAAACGATGTGATTAACGACAGAAAACCGGTTGGCTGTCCCACGTCTGCTGGCGTGGAACAGCCAATAAGGAAGTATCCTACTTTGTCTGGCGTTTCGCTTTTATCTCGTCCTTTTGCTCCGGAGTCAGACCATCCCACTTCTGCTTCAGAGCTTCTTTCTGTTCGGTAGTTAACTTCTGGCGCGCATCGACCCGTTTGCTTTTCAGCTCTTGTTTTTGCTCGGGAGTCAGGCTTTCCCATTTCTGCTTGAGAGCTTCCTTCTGCTCGGGAGTTATCTTCTCGCGCGCCTCGGTCCTTTGTTTGCCGCGATCTTTAACCCCTTGTTTTTGCTCGGGAGTCAGGCTTTGCCATTTATCTTTTCCCTCTTGGCTGACTTGGGGCTTGGATTCCTGCCCGATGGCGCTACTAGCGACCCCGGCCCAAAACACAAGAGCTAAGGCTACAGTTATTGTTTTTCTCATCAGGTCACCTCTCCTTGATGTTATTTGCCGCATCCCGGCACACGAGGCGTTGGATAACGGCCTATATTCATTAGACGCCCTTTTTTAGAAAATGTTCAATAGCCTATCAGAAAAAAATGGTGCAGGCGATTTTTGCGACTTGTCTTGTTTCTGACATCTCTTGTTCCCGTGGAGAACGGGGTTTTGTAGAGTACACAGATCTCCCGGTTCCTTTATCGGCTCTCCTCAGCGTCTCCCGCTTCTGGCACGCTCAGATGACTCAGAGCTGCCCTCGCTTCCTCTGCATCCGGATCGAGTCTAAGGGCTGCCTGATATTCGGCCGTGGCTTCGGAGTATTGTTTAAGCCTGAGATATATCTCTCCCAGTCTAAGATGAGCATCCGTTAGCTTCGGATTCATGCGCAAGGCTGCTCGATAGGCCGCCAGGGCCTCGTTGTAACGTTGCTCCTCGAAACAGAGATTGCCGAGCTTAAGATGTGCCAGAGGGTTGTGGGGGTTTAGTTTTAAGACCTCCTGGTAGGATTCTTCGGCAACGCGATTTTGATTCTGCTCGAAATGGATGTCCCCCATCAGGAGATATGCGGCGCTCAGGGTGGGATCGAGTTGCAGTGCTGCCTGAGTGGCAGCCACCGCCTCTGTATGTTGCCCAAGCTTCAGCTGGCACTCGCCCAGTTTCAACTGGGCCCGTGCCAACTCAGGGTTGCTGCGGGTCGCCGAAGCATAGGCATCGGCAGCCAGGGCATATTGCCCTTGCTTCGAATAGTTCTCCCCGAGCTTCATATGAGCGGCTGCCAGTTCTGGATTGAGCCTAAGGACCTCTTCGTACGCACCCGCGGCCTCAGGGTAGCGATCCAGCGCGCTCAGAGCGTTGCCAAGCTTGAAGTTGGCCATCAGTGTGAGCTTTTCCTTAGGATTTAGTTCAAGGGCTTTGCGGTATTCGGCCAGGGCAGCTTCATACTCTTTCTCTTCAAAATAGACGTTCCCGCGCTTCACATGGGCGATGGCCGAATTTGGATCCAAGCGCAACGCAGCATCATATTCTATCATCGCCTCCGGATACTTCTGCTGTTTGAAATGGATATCCCCGACCTTGACACGCGCCAAGGCAAACGTGGGGTCAAATCCCAATGCTTTTCTATAGACGGCGATTGCCGTGTCGTCATCCCCCTGTGCAGCGTGAGCGTCGCCTAACCGAACATAGGCAAAGATCAGTTGAGGATTGATCGAAAGAGCTTCTTGGTACGCGGCGATGGCTTCCGGATAGCGTTCCTGCTGAGAGTATGCGTTTCCAAGCTTGAACTGGCAACTTGCTAGCTGAGGATCCAAACGTAGTGCAGTCTGATAGGCGCTAGTGGCTTCGGCGTATTGCTCTTGCTCCAAATAGACATTGCCGATCTTTAGATGACCAATCGCCAGTTTTGGGTTTTCCCGCACCACGCGCTGATAAATCTCCAGCGCTTCCGGAAATTTCTCCTCGCCGAAATAGACGTCCCCTACGCGGATCTGGGCGAGCGTCATGCGTGGGTTAAGCCGCAGCGCCTCCTTGAACTCACGCAATGCTTCGTCATACCTTTTCTGCTCGAAGTAGGCATTGCCCATCTTGAGATGAGAAGGTGCGCCACCGCCGACCTTCTTAAGTCTCAGAACCGGTTTTGTCACGTACGCCTCCTTGATTAAACTCTGTTACGCAGCTTGCCGCGAAAGTTGAACGACTTGTGGCGGAGTAGCTCATACGGGTCACCAGTTTCGCTGTCCCCTGTAAAGCCAGAGTCGTTTTTGGAATCGCATGGGTTGAATCATCGCTGGATCCGTAATCACCTTCGGTTGCTTTACGGCAACGCCATCGCTCCATCTACCCATGAATCGCTGCTCCGGGGTGTTTCCGAACGCGTACTCACGATTTTTTTGATAGAAGGCGGCGTCTGTGAGCGCATCGAGGAGCTTCCAGTAACCGTAATAATGCATCGCATTGGCCGGCCTCAGATCTTTCTCTCTCACGCTGCTAGAGGTCAAGTTCGCAGCCCCGGCGGAATTGTGATTGGCGACTAAGGGAGGCGTGCCGTGGTAGTCGGAAACCATCACGACGAAATTCTTGTTCTTAGCTGGAATCTGAAAAGTCCGACAAAAGATCTCACGGCCTTTAAGATCTCCGGCGTTTTTGTCCGCTTCACAAACAACGACTAGCATCATCGTCGAAGCAGGAATCGCACTCAAGTCCACCGCCGGCAAAGGCCGGCCCCATAACCCTTGGGCCGGAACTATCGGCATGATCGCCTTGGGATCGGGGAGACTGTTTTTGGCCGCCACCGCTGCGAGCTGTGCCGCTAGCGTTCCTCCAAGAGAGGTGCCCAAGATCGCGAATCGATCCAGATCAGGACGAACGTGAGGCTGTGACCGCAAGCGCTTGATAGCATCTTTCACTGAGGTAATCACGTTGTGGAGGATTTGTGTTGGAGGAGTCCAATCCCATGGTCTTTGCCAGGGGTTCATTGAACCTTGGTAGACCGGATAGATTACGATGTTGCCTCTCTTCACTAAATGATCGAACCAAGCGCTGAACCTGGAGGGTGATCCACCGCCGCCCCCGTGCAAAAAGACCATGAGGGGGGCGGAAGATTGGGGAAAAGGGTCAGCTGGTTCGAACATCCAATAGGCGAGGTTGCCCTTGCCATAGAGGTTGCTTTTGATGGATCGGTGGTCGTAATGCGATCCACCGGGACCGGACTTTGGTTGTTCCGGCTGTTGGGCGTTGGTCAACCCTGGACGGTCTTCGCCGTAGGAACTGAGCCGTCTTCGCTCTTCTAGGCGTTCCAAAAGCTGCTCAAAGGGGATCCGCTTTGTTTGCAGCCTTGGGGCGACCTCATCATCCTTCTTTTTAACCATAGCTCTTAACGACGGCTCGCCGAAATCTTGACCCTAATCGCTTTTCTCGATTGCTGTCTCATTAGTACGACTAAATCAGAGAAGTTGCAAAGATGAAGCTCGATTCTCGCCCCGTATGAGCATGAAACACGGCCCCGGCAAACTCTGGGTGTCTACGGCGCAACTCGCCGGCGAGGCTCACTTCGACCTGGCCGGTTTCTGGTTGCAGCGCCTCGACGACTAAATTCAGCGGGCTTCCTTGCATACCCCCACCCAAAGCTTTGGCCACAGCCTCCTTGGCACACCACAACCGTAATAGCCATTCCTCTTTGTCGTTGGAGTTTACGCTGATCGAAAGCCGATTTCTTTCTTCGATCGTCAGCGCGTATTCTTCTAAATCCGTGCCGTGTGGCTCCCAGAACTCGATGTCGATGCCGACTCCCTGATGGGCGTCGGAAGCCCCGACGATTGCCACTGCCTCTCCTCTGCAATGCGCGATAGAAAGGAACAGGCGCAACTTCCGTCTCTCTATAGCCTCTGACTTGACCATGGGCCGACCGTTTTTGTCAGCGACTATCTCGATATCCGCTGGACACAGGTCGATCGCGTGGCGCTCCTTCAGGAAGGAGCGGACCGCGTCCTTGGCTGCCAATCGCCCGAGCAACCATTCCTTACGGCGCGATTGCGGCCCGGTCATATTAAACCAAGTCTCTTGTTCGTCTCTGCTCAGAATGAGCCGGGCCCACGCCCGAGGCCAAACGGTCTCTTCGGTCTCAAAGAGCGCGTCAGGTAATCCCTCCAACCGATAGCACCGGAACTCTGACGCCGCGGGGAAGTGAGAGAGCGGCGCTAACCATGGAATGCTCAGCACAACATCACGAGGAGAGAGAACAAAGCGGACGAATCGGCGTGGGAAATCGAAACGCATATCTTTCCAGCCAACCAACCGCGCAAGCAATTGATCACCCGTTAGCAAAAAATCTATTTGGGAACGAATATGACCGTCGTCCAGCAGCGTCGATCGGGCCTGGCACTTGATTGGGTCGTGCCCCAGGGGCCATGGCCCGTAAAGATCAAGCGAGTCAAACCCGATTGGGAACACCACAAAACCGGCTTCCAGACGATCGGCGGTCCAAAAACCTACCACCTGTCCAGCGGCATCAAGCAAGACCGGATCGGTAAGGAGTCGCGGATTACTATCGGAACGGAATAATTGCAGCCCGGGCGGCACTCGAACGGTGGCCACTGCACCATTTTCCCCTGAACGGTCTATTGACATGACGCTTTGGAAGGAAGGGCCATGGAACATGACTTCTCGATAATATTGGTCGGGACGGAATCGGTAAGGTCGTTCGGACTGAAGGGCAAAGGCTTCCATTGCTGGGCGATCCGCGTATTCATCTCCAAACACCATGGTTCCTTCGACGATCGATGCATCTTTCTCGGCCTTTCCAGTGTCAATCGGGTCGAGAATCTTGACGACAATTTCTTCCTGGGTCCCCAGACGCCGGTATTTTGCGGCCAGCAAAAGCTCGCGCTGCTGTTCTTCAACGACAATCCAGCGACGGGCTCGCACATTCCTCATTCCCAGCAACCGTCGATCCGGAGATAGAACCGAAGCCGCCTGCGCCATAATTTCCAGCATCATCGAGAGCGGAACGATAGGAAGAGCGGTCCGCGTCATATCTAGGCTGGACGGTCGGCCGCCTATGGTGTGGTGGCGCAGGAAACAATGTTCATCCAAATCGAGTCGGCAAGTTGCAGCCAAATCTTGACCGGGCCTCAAGGATGACAGGACCATATTGAAAGGTCCCGGCAACGCTCGGAATCCTGAAGCCGTCGAGACGCTTGTCGTCGGATCTCCTTGGCCATCTTGGGGTTGGCTTATCGGTGTTAACTGCGCCGCAGTCCCATGCCTGTGGATAAAGCCTTCGATAATTTGCGCTTGCGTACTCAGAAATTGTTCCATGGTTTGCAAGTATTCTTGCATGACCAAGGATCGGGACCCGCGCAGGTCTTTGGAGGACGAATCGGCTTCCTCGAATAGAGTAGCCAAGCTCTGAGGGTTCTCCGCTATCTCAGCGAAGGAAGTTGATCGCACATTTTGAGTTTCTTCGTGACGGCTCAGATCCTTGGGATCAACTGCGCGACCGTTGATTGACCCGTTTACGGTTCCGAGGGTCGAAAAGGCTTCGGGAAGAACCGGCTCCACATGACCGGCGACGCTCTCGCGCCTTTGGCCAATGGATAAACGTGGCAACGCCAAGGCCACCCTCATGGTATTTTCCCTCTCCTTGTGGGATACGGCGCGGTGGCTCTGCGCCTCTAATGAAAGACGTTGAGGAGCCCGGCGTCCATAGAGATAGTCCAGGCTCATGGGGACGCCATGGGCCGCCAGCAACCCGATCAAGTAATTGAGCTGGGTGATTCCGGAGCGATGAGACAAGTTGGATGGAACCGCAACGTAATTGCGTTTTCGTAGGATATCGTCGACGAAACCTGTAAGATTTCCCCTGGGTCCAACTTCTACGAAGATCCTCACCCCGTCATCGAACAACCTTTCGATCGTCTCGCGGAAGCGCACCGGCATGGCCCATTGATCGACGGCTAGCTTGCGAATCTCTTCCGGCTTCTGAGGATAAAGCGCTGCGGTGGCGCATGAGTACATCGGGATGCGGGGAGGCGCAATTTTGATTTGACCAAAGAAATTCGAGAGTTCCCTACAGACTGGCTCGAACGAATCGGTGTGATAAGCGCGGTCAAATGGCAGCAGAGTGCAAAGCGCGCCGTGATCTTGTAATCGATTCCGAGCCCTGGAAATAGTCGCTTCGTCACCGCAGAGCACGACCTGATTTGGGCAGTTATCCATGGCGAGTTGAAGAGATCCCGCACTGTCGGCGAGCAAAGAGGATAATAGGGTGCGATTGATACCGCCCACCGTCATCAGTAGCGCCTGCGGAATCTGATCGACCAAGGAATCGTAAATCGTGTTTAAATCGAGACCGTACTGCAGGAGTTCGTCTTCTTCCTCCTCCATCTGTACAGCTCCCGATGCGGCGAAGGCAGAGTATTCTCCGCTGCTATGGCCGAGCACAGCATCGGGACGGACACCCAGGCGAGTGAGCAACTTCCAGAGAGCCCGGTCAGCGGCAAACACTGCTGCCACCGCATTATCAGTCTGCCACAACTGGTGCTCTAGCTCATGTTTGGCGGACTCATGAAGCAGAGTCGGAGGAAAAACAGCCTGGCTCGGAAGAATGTTGCGCCGGTTTTGCAGGAAGACGCGGTCAGCTCGGTCAAAACAATTTCTTACCTCGGGGAAATGGAGGCAGAGATCGGCGAGCATGTTGGCGTACTGTGATCCCTCGCCGGGAAACAAAAAGGCTAGAGTTCCCTCCCGGCTAAGGGGTTGCTCAAAGAAAAAGACACCGCTGCGGTCCTTGATCCTTGTGCATTCGGGATCGGCAAGTCGTTTGAGGGCATAAGCAAGTTTATCGCCAAGGTCTTTCAATGTACCCGCTACAACGGCGAGACGATAAATGTCGCTGCCAAGTCGGGAGTTCAAAGTGAAAGCCAGGTCTCTCACGGTGACTTCAGGATTGGTCGAGAGGTAACGGTGGAGTTGCTCCGTTTGTTCGACTAGCTTTTGGCGGGAGTCTGCTTCTAAAATCAAAACTTCTGTCTCCCAGACACGGAGGTAACTTGATGCCTGGTCGGGATGGCACTCCGCGTATTCCTCAACGATGGCATGGGTGTTGATTCCACCGAATCCGAAAGCGTTTACTCCGGCGCGTCTGGGCTCACGGCTGCCGTTTATCCATGGCCTGCACTCGGTATTGATATAAAAAGGAGTTTTTTCGAGCTCGAGCCTGGGATTGGGCTGATCGCAGTTGATAGTTGGGGGCAGTAATTTGTGATGCAGCGCTAAAGCGACTTTGATCAGGCCGGCGATGCCTGCGGCTGGAATGGTGTGGCTGATCATCGATTTCACTGTTCCAAGCGCGCATTTAGGGATCGATTGCTCGTTCCGACCAAAGACTCGAGACAAAGCTTCGATCTCGACCTGATCGCCGACGCGCGTGCCCGTTCCGTGAGCTTCTATCAACCCTATTGAACTGGGAGAAATCCCTGCCGCTTCATAGGCTCGTCTCAACGCCAATTCCTCACCGTCCACTTGAGGGGCCAGTACCGCAAGACCGCGGCCGTCGCTAGAAATACCCACACCTTTGATAATCGCGTAGATCCGATCCCCATCCCGCTCCGCGTCAGCTCGGCGCTTGAGAACCGCCATTCCAAGTCCTTCGCCAAGCAGTGTTCCATCGGCGTCCTTATCGAAAGGGCGAATACGACCGCGTCGAGAAAGGGCGGCCAGCTGGCAAAAAACCATAAAGACAATCGCGGGGGTGGAAACACTTACCCCGCCAACGAGGGCTAGGTCACAACGGCCGCTGGCCAGCTCCCGCACCCCATGATCAACGGCGATAAGTGAGGAGGCACAGGCGGCATCGATTGCGTAGTTCGGACCTCGCAGGTCCAGGCGGTTGGCGATCCGGCCGCACATGATGTTGGAAACCAAACCCGGGGCGGTCTCGGCGTTGAAAGGAGGCAGGCTCGCTTTGAGTTCCTGTCTGATCCTGTGCAGTTCCTCGTCGGAGTATTCCGGATGGAGTTGCTTGAGAACTCGGACCGTTTGGTCCACTACCAGACCGTGCTGAAGGGCCGTGACACTGCCCCGATTAAGAAAGGTTCCTCGCCCTAGAATCACGGCCGCCCGATCTCTGTCGAAGGGCCGCTCGGAGTAACCTGCATCGCCGAGCGCCTCGTAAGCGACTCGCAGAGCTAAAAAATGTTCCGGCTCTCCTCCATCCACTGTTCGTGGCATGACCCCATAGGCCAAAGGATTAAACTGGGCCAGCTCGTGAAGATAACCACCACGTTTGCAATACACCCGGTCACTAGCCGTCGAATCCGGGTCAAAGACAATGTCGGCACCCCAATCACTCGGAGGGTCCGAGATCGAGTCCACCTTCGAGACAATATTTTCCCAATACGTCTCCAGGTTCGGAGCGCCGGGGAAAATGCATGCCATGCCGACGATGGCGATGTCCGTTTGGGTTGGATTCAAGCGAGTTCTGTCTGCTCTGAGACTGTGTCGCAATTCCGAAATCGTGGGGGTGGTGGGAGAACGAAAACATTTATATGGGAAATCAGCAACGGTGTCCCTAAATTCACTCCGTACGATGTTCGAAGTGGGATAAGAATATGTTCATTTCAATCCATCTCCTAATTGCGACACAGTCTCTCTCCGGAGAGATATCCGGCCAGCCGATTCAGCGATCTGCTGCACGAGAACTCCATCTCCTCGAGCAGTCCAAGAATTCGACCACTGCCATCGGTGAAGATGATGTCCGTCAAGAGTGTGTGACCTGCATTCGTGGCCTTGGCGTGCAGGAAGCACCGAACGTTGGAATCTGAAACGGTTGCGAAGCGTCGATAAGAAGTGAAACGGGATGGAAGAGGCGTCATATCGTGGTGATAGCGTTCCCACAGAATGGCGAGTTGGAAGCCGCAGTCCATAAGCACCGGGTCAATGATCCAACGCCCTGGTTGGCCGTTGCCGGAAAGACACTTGCCGGGAGGACAAGATGAAATTAGGGCGACAATGCCGTTCTCATTAATGCCTTCAATCTGACCGATTCCCTCAAAGAAAGGACCATGGAACAGCCAACGACTATAAGCTTCCTTCACCTCCATGGGAAACGGTTGAAGACTGGAAAAGGGTTTAAAGTTGAACGGAGGAGGACTCGGTAAGCGGTCCGCCAATTGTACCGTGGCTCGATACGAAGGTCGGCCCCGGCCGATTGACTCGGAGATTTCCACATCGACTTCCAGACCCAGGCTCTCGTGCCCAGGGTCTGTCTGCGGCCGCGCTGAGACATGAATTTCCCGACGGTCCTCGTCCAGAACTATTCCTTGAAGCACCCGCATGGACCGAATGCCGACTATTTCCAGATCCGGCCAGCCACGCTGGACGGCCTCAGCCATCAACTCTACCGCCATCGCGGCCGGAAAGACGGGTTTGTCGTCGAGCCGGTGATCCTGAAGGTAGTGATCCCGGGGATCGAGAGTCAAAGCCATCTCGAAGGCGCTGCCGATTGACGATTTGATCGATGCCTTGCTGACAAGTGACAGAGTTGAAGGAACAAGTTTGGGTTGGGGATGTAATACGTCTTTCCAGGGACCATTCCCAAGGATAATGATTGTTTCGCCCTTTCGCCCGAATCGGATTTCTTGATCAAAAGCCTTCCGTCCGCCAACGGGGGAGATAAGCTGAACGGCACGCTTGGCGAACTGCTGTTGGACTTCCTTGGAAACCATTCCGGCCTTTTCCCAAGGACCCCAGTTGATGGAAACCACCCGTCCTGGCCATTGGCCGTCCAAACAAAGCGCAATCTGGTTCAACACTTCGTTGGCTGCGCCATAGTCGGATTGCCCCCGATTACCAAAGCAGCCAGCCACAGACGAAAACAAAACAAAGACCTTAAGCGACTCCGCTCTTAGGTTCCGAGCGAGGATAAAAGCGCTATCGGCTTTGGTGTCAAATACACGGTCGAAAGAATCAGGCGCTTTGTCAACTAAAAGCTTATCTTCAATAATGCCGGCACCGTGGACAACGGCGTCGATCCGACCTTGAGTTTCATAGATCTCCCGAAGGACCCGGCCGAACGCTTTTTCGTCTCGGACATCAACCGAATAATAATTTAACGAAGCGCCGCTCTCGCGAATGGCGGCGAAAGTACGCCGCATCTCGCGATCGCGGACTAACCTTTGGTAGGCCGCCTCGATCTCTGCGAGTGTGACGCCGTCGCCGACACGTCGTCTTTGCTCTACCAAGGCACGCTTCAACTCCTGCGGCGAGCTAAGTCCGATTGTTTCCGGCGATTCCTCTGATGCTGGCGGCGAAGAACGCCCCACCAGAACGAGGTGGGGCCGGTATCGGACCGCCAATTCACATGCGATTTCAGCCGTTATGCCGCGGGCTCCACCGGTGATAAGAACTACGGAATCGGAATCGATCCCAAGGCCGCTGGCGGACTCGACCCAAGGTGCGGTCTTAGCACGGAGCACGTGGCGCCGGGAATCTCTGTAGCTCACCTCAACTTCTTTATCTTGGCTTCCCATTTCTCTAAGGAGAAGGTCGGCCAAAGTTGCTCTGTCCGGATTCGGCTCCAGGTCCACAACCCGGCACCGCACGTCGGGCCACTCCACCGCCAACGTTTTGACTAGGCCGGATACGCCGCCATGACTGGGTGACATCATGCGCCCCGTGCCGCTGTATAAATTGACGGCTGCCATAACGTAGGCCCGTTCCTGCGTACTGCAAGCTTGCAGATCGGCCCCTGCGGCGCTGGCAAGATAAAATAAAGACTTCACCTCGAGCGCGATTTTTTCCCTCCACTCGCGCAGGTTCATCTCTTCAAAGCTTTTCCCCTTCTTCAACGGAGCAAGATGGATCAGACCGCGGATGGATCCTTTCTCTTGTCGCGCCCGCTCCACCTGATTCTTCACCGAGGCATAATCTCCCGCTACCTCGAGGAGGACAGGTAGTGCTCCGCTCCCTTGAAGCTTCTCAACCACCGCCTCTGCAAGACCGGCCCCATCGTTGGTGACGAGGAAGACGCCTGCTAGAGGCGGGAAGCCCGAGTTCAGGGGGGCTTCAGAGGTTGCGATAGTGAATCTTGGAACTTCAGTTTGCTGTGAGGTTTCCCTGATTTCGCTTGCGACTTTTGCTACTTCCTCGATTCCCCCTCGAGCTCCGTTTCTTTTGTTGACGGGAGGTGACGGGTCCTGGGTATTGGAGTTCATCATGGTCTGAACCCAATCGACAATGCCACGAAAGGTTTTGATCCCGGTTAGTTTCTCCATCGCCTCCTGTCCCTTGGGTTGCCCCGAGGGAAAGCAGGCATGCTGGAAGGCGCCAAGAATTTCTACCCGTTTGATGGAATCGATTCCCAGGTCGGCCTCCATGTTGAGATCCAAGTCCAACATTTCAGGCGGATAACCTGTGCGGTCACCCACAATCCGCAGCAGTTGCTGGGTCAGTTCCTCTTGGTCTCTTGTGACAGCGGGCGCGGATACGATTTCTGCTTGCTCGCTGGGCGGTTCCTTCTCTGCGACCTCCGAGAAACTTTGCAATGAGCCGTGAATCAGGTCGACAATGCCGCGAAGAGTTTTGATCCCGGTTAGTTTCTCCATCGCCTCCTGTCCCTTGGGTTGCCCCGAGGGGAAGCAGGCACGCTGGAAGGCGCCAAGAATTTCTACCCGTTTGATCGAATCGATTCCCAGGTCGGCCTCCATGTTGAGATCCAAGTCCAACATTTCAGGCGGATAACCTGTGCGGTCACCCACAATCCGCAGCAGTTGATGGGTCAATTGCTCCTTGTCTGCTGAATCGGGCAATCTTTGTTGCATGACTGGCTTTTCAGATGTCTCAATCGCCACAACGCCCACCGATTCGGATCCCATTGCATGTGGGCCAGCGACCTGACCCGATTGAACTTTGGGTTCTTTAGGCTGGGCTGGCAGCTTAATAGGAGGCTGCGAGGACAAACCGGCTTTGGATGACCCCTGGAGAAAAGCCAACATGGTTTCTTTCTGTGTCTCCAGAAAGCGGTTCATCAGCTTCTGATATTGAATCATGACGTTCGTCACGTCTGGGTCGGCCAAGCTGCTCGCGTTGGGCAGGTTTTCTGCGACAACTTGCCTGGGAGGAACCGAAGCCGAAGAAGATGCAAGCCCATTTTGTGGTTGGCTGGGTGTCAGTACGTCCTTGAGTGGCGTCTTGAGGCTTACGGATTCATCCACCTGTTTGCTGTTGTCTCTATCAGGGATCGAAGTTGTTCTCTGCGCAGAAAAGCGCGGCGTTGCCGGTTCTTCTACTGCGGTCGCCTGTGAAGGCCGAGCCTTACTGCCAGTTACCCACCAGGTCGTCGGGGGAAGAGGTTTTTGTTTCGTTTCATCCAGCAGTGCCGAAAGATTCAGTCTTCGCACTGACCGCCCTTGAAAAAGCCGGTCGAGTTGCAGCGGAACTCCTTGCGTTGCCAACTGAGCCAGTAAATGCGCCAGTTGAACCAGTCCAGGTCGTCCCGGAATGTCACAGGGAATCGCAACATGGGACCTCGATCCCAGGATTTGTTGAACTAACGCGGACAATACATTGCGGGGTCCAACCTCTACAAAAACGCGGGCGCCAGCTTCATACATCGCCTCAATCTGGCTTTGAAACTCAACCGGCCGGATCAGGTGATTCGCCAACAGATCTAGAATCGCTTTTGGGTCAGAGGTATATTGGGCAGCGGAGGAATTCGAAAAGACCGCTAGCTTAGGCGATCTGAATTCCTGAGTCGACAGAAACTGCTCTAGACGGCTCCGTGCTGGTGCGACGAGAGGCGAGTGGAAAGCACAAGCCACGGCCATAGGCCGCACCCGCATACCTTGGCTTTCGAGATGCTTTGTGACTTCTTGGACTCCGGCGTGGGTGCCCGAGATAATAGTCTGTTTCGGCGAGTTTAGATTGGCGAGCCAGACATCCTTAAGCGAGCGCAAAAGCCCGTAAACAGCTTCTCGTCCAGCCTCTACTGCTGCCATCGTGCCGGCATTTTCGCCGGCCGCATCTGCAATAAAGCGACCCCTCGCTTCAGATATCTCATAGAGCTGTTCCGTGCCGAAAACCCCTGCCGCGCACAGCGCGACGTACTCACCGTAACTGTGACCTGCCACCATTGCGGGCTCGACGCCCAGGGTTCTCAAAAGATGAAAAAGAGCCAAGTCGGCCGCACCCATCGCCGGCTGTGCCACATGAGTCTGAGTCAGAGCCTGTTGGCACTTCTGCTCCTCCTCCGGGCCAAATCGCGGTGGTGGAAAAGCAAAGGCACTGAGGTGTTTGGAAAAGCGCTTGGCAAGAACCCGGTCCGCAATCTCGAATTGCTCTCTCACCTCGGAGAAATGAATCGTCAGGTCACGCAGCATGTCGACGTACTGCGAACCCTGTCCGGGAAAAAGAAACGCAATCTTGCCCTCATACGCTCGAGGACCGTCGGTGAAATAAATGCCACGAGGATCGTTGATTTGCGCTTCGCCGGCAGCCAGTTTGTTTTTAGCCCACGTGATCTTTTGTCGAAGATCTTCCAGGGAGCTAGTCACGATCGCAAGCCACAAGCGGCCGCGCCCGTTGCTCGGGATGCGGCCTCTAGCGTGCTCCCACAACGTGAAGCTTAAATCCCGCAGAGCTGGTGTCGCTCCCTCGGAGAGGGCGGTCTCTAGCAGTTCCAACCCGTCGAGGAGTTCCTGGCTCGAGGTGCCAGCCCAAAGCATCAGTTCCGCAGGCCAGTCTGGAAGCGTAGCCGTTGGGTTGGATTCGATATACTCCTCGATCACGGCATGAAAGTTCGTCCCGCCGAAGCCAAAAGAACTCACCCCGCCGCGGCGGCTCTCCTGCCCCGCACCGTTCAACCAAGGGCGCGCCTCCACGTTGACGTAGAATGGGCTGTCTTTCAAAGCGGGATTAGGTTTATCTACGTTGATAGTGGGAGGAAGTACCTTATGGTGCAGGGCGAGAGCAACTTTTATCAGCCCCGCCACCCCAGCGGTACACTTGGTGTGACCGATCATCGACTTCACCGATCCTATGGCACAGGCCTCCTTAGACGCATGAGCTGAATTGAATACGCGGCTTAATGACTCAATCTCGGCCCTGTCGCCTGCCACCGTCCCTGTCCCATGAGCTTCGATTAGACCGACCGTTGCTGGCGAAATCTCCGCTTTCTCGTAAGCTCTTTCCAAGGCCCGAATTTGTCCCTCCGGCCGAGGAGCAGTCAAACCCCTGTCACGGCCGTCACTGGAACCGGCCACGGCCTTTAGGACAGCATAAATCCGGTCACCATTTTTTTCTGCATCAGCTAGGCGTTTGAGAACAATGACCGCTACCCCTTCGCTAATGACAATCCCGTCGGCACCCTCGTCAAAGGTACGGCAACGTCCACGGGGTGAAAGAGCGTGAGTCTTGCTAAAACATAAATAGGCAAACGGGTTCTGCACGGTGTCGGCGCCGCCCGCGATGACTACGTCGCTGGTGCCCGCTTCCAGTTCCCGAGCCGCCAGATAGATAGCGGCAAGTGAGGACGCACAGGCTGCGTCGACCGTATAGTTAACCCCGCCCAAGTCGAAGCGATTGGCAACCCGTCCGGCCACGACGTTGAGCAGTATTCCGGCAAAAGAGTCCTCGGTCCACTCCGGCAGCTGGCTAAACAATTCACCGGAAGGATCGTTGAACAGCATAGGAAGGTTGGAACGCACCGCGTACTGCTGTCCCAGATCGCCAGAGCCTCCTCCCACTCCCAGGATCACTGAGGTTCGCTCCCTAGGGAAAGGTCGGTGATTATAGCCGGCATCCTCGAGCGCTTTTTCCACTACGTTCAGCGTCATGAGTTGTAGGGGCTCAATCGAGGGCAATGTGTTGGGAGGCATACCATAATGCATGGGATCAAAAGGCACTGGATCAACGAAGCCCCCCCACTTGGAATAAATCTTATCCCGTGCTTTTGGGTCAGGATCGTAATAACGCCGCCAATCCCAACGATCTTGAGGAACTTCTGTAATTGCGTCCACTTTGTTGAGGACATTATGCCAGAACGCCGATAAGTCATTCGCTTTGGGAAGTAGGCAGGCCATACCCACGATCGCCAATCCAGTGGAATGCTCTTTCGGAGCTACTCTTCGATCCGCGGTTTGTGACATCCTAATAGCTTCAACCCGTGCGGTGCCTTTGACGGAGACGTCTTCGTGCAGCTCGCTCATGGTGCACGTCCGGTCGCGGAGCACGGCAACCTGACCGATCATATACATTCCCTGCGTCCGCTGTTCCTCCGGCGCTATCGTGACGAGGCGGGCTAGCGTGGCATCTTGATTGTACGCTGGGTTGCGGGCAATTCCCTTGGCGGCAATCCTCAAACGACCTAGATTCAAATCCTCCAGCGCATTGCGAATCTCTTCGGCAGATTTTCCCTCTGCGACCAGACGCCGTCTCTCCCGCTCGAAGGCGGTGACATAAGGGGTCTCGACGCATCGAGTCGCATGACCTGGCCCTGTCTCGAGAAGCACTGTGCGTTGGCAACTCATCGCCGCTTCCTGGAAGCCTTTGACAATCGCTCCGGACGTGACCGCCTGCTCTGTAAAAAGGTAGGCAGTGCCAAGCAGGACTCCGACCCGAACTTCGTGTTCGGCAAGTGGAGCTGCCATCGTCGCAACCATCGAGGCCGATACCGCATCGTGAATTCCGCCGGCGAACAAGACATGACAGGCGGTGAGTTCGCTCGGGGATAAGGATTTTAAGAGTACGTCGATCATGCTGTTCCAAAGAACGAAACTCGATCGCGGCCCGACATGGCCACCACATTCGCGCCCTTCAAAAACGAATCGACGTGCCCCGTTATCAAGAAACATTTCGAGTAGCCCGGGCGAGGGGACGTGAAGATAAGTAGCGATACCTTCCTGCTCGAGCGAAAGAGCCTGATCGGGCCTGCCGCCAGCAATCAGCGCAAAGGGCGGATGGTAGGCCCGTACAACTGCTAGTTGCTGTTGCCTGAGGTCCAGCGGTACAAAGCCGAGAATACCGACGCCCCATGGCCGATCGCCAAGGATGCGGTGCGTTTCCTTTAGCAGGGCTTCCACCTCTGATGCGGACATCAGGGCAAGTGCAAGAAAGGGAAGCGCACCAGCGTCCGCCACCTGAGCAGCGAAGGTCGCCTTGTCGCTGACCCGGGTCATTGGGCCCTGCACAATTGGGTAGCGAGTGCCGTGAGAACGCGCCAATGGTGATCCTTTGTCCAGAGGCTTGAGTGTCTGCGCGGTTCGGATGTGGCTATCGATGTTCTGCTTGAGGCCCTCGAACAGGGCTCTGACGGTCCTAAAGCGCTCCGCCAAAGGCGCAGCAAACACGGCGTCTTGGCCCACGAACCAAACGCTCTTCTCTGGCGCCGCCCAACCCAACCGGCTTTCGACCGCGCTGCGCCACTCAAGGCGCGGTTTTTCTCCATTCATCTGGCCCAGGCTCTTAGCCATTTGCCGCAGCTCATCGACCGAAGCGAGACCCGGTCGGTAGAAGACCCGGCACATGGCCTCCAACTCGCTCCCCAGCGCTACCGTTTCACTGCCATCCATGCGAGCAATGGCTGCCTTGACCGGCTCAGGGAGATGGGATTCAGCTAATAGGAAGAGCTGCGAGTCGAGCACGACTCCGGCACAACCGGCTGCAAAGCAGGCGCCGACCGTGTGTAACCCGACGCCTCCATGGACCCATACCGGCAAGGAGGTAGAAGCTAACAACCGCTGCAGTAGAACCAAAGAAGTCTCTTCTCCGATCCATCCTCCGGCTTCATGACCTTTGGCGATGAAACCATCAACGCAAGCACGTTCGGCTTCCCTCGCTTGTTCCAAGGAAGTTACCTCGGACAGAACCGTCCGGTTCTTTTGCCGCAACAGTTCTACATTCTCTCTCCATCCTTCTGCCTTGTGGGGCGCCAAAACAATGACGTTAATAGCCTCGGGAATTCTGGTGATTATTCGTTCGAGAAGTTCGCCCGCCGAAGTATCTACCCTAATACCGCAGCGGCCCTCAGCGCGCGAAGCCAGCTTTGAAATGGCTTCAAAGGCTAAGCTTTCATCCCGGATGTGTTCTAGGTCTACGAGGCCAAGCCCGCCCGCCCGACTTGCGGCGATCGCAACCGATGGATCGGGAAACCCCGGTGGTGTCAAAGCTATTAATTCAAAGTGGTTCATAAGCAAGGAGCGAAAGTGCGTTTTGTTCTTTAAAATAATGCCGTTCAAGCCGAACTCCGGCCCCTGATCTCTTTTGGGAGATCCTTGGACCGAACTCAGCTCTCTGATATAGCCGAGGAACTTTGTTCTACTTCAGTGTCTTAGCTACAGCCGCTTGCGGGTTCGGGTTTTGTTCAGGCGTCTCCGGAGTCGCGTCCGACTCCGACTCGGTCTCTAAAACCTGCTCCGCCTCCTCCACCTCTAGTCTCTCTATTTGCCCGCGAATCTTTTCCAGCAAACTCTCCAACCGTTGAGCTACGCGCTCCAGTCGTTGCCGCCTTAGACGGGCATTTTGTGGTGTTCCTTCGTCTGCGTCATCTGACCCTTCGTCATCGAATTCCCCCATTCTACCCATGCCCATGCCTCTCCTACCCATTCCGCCTCCGCCCCATCCGCCCATACCAAAGCCTGGCCTCTGGAACCCCCCAAACTGGTTGCCGAATCCCCGCCCTCGTCTTTGAAAGCCTCTACCGTTCATATCGACCTCCTATTTTGCCTTTTACGTTATGAATTAACCTGATGCTGCAAACCTTCCTTTGAACGAACCGCTAGTAAACGGTGATCTCATCAGTTTCATTTACAGAGATAGGCTGCCCCGGAAGGCATTGCTATCTAATATTGGACAAATTGAGAAGAAATATTTTCCCATTATTTTTGTAACCCTAAATAGTCTAGCAGTTTCGACAACCGGCAGTGTTCCTTTGGCACCGGCCGATCTCGTGAAGCCTAACTTGAAAGGCTCAACGAGTTCTCGTTGGCATTAACCTCGCTCGCGATGTTCTCAGGCACAAATCCCTTGCGCGCCAGATATTCAAGGATTAACCGGGCATTCTTCTCGGGTGTCGCTTTCGTCGTCTCGAGGGTAAGGTCCGGTTGTAGCGGCGGTTCATAAGGGTCATCAATACCGGTGAAATTTTTTATATCTCCCTTGCGCGCCTTGGCATACATGCCTTTGATATCCCGCTGTTCACAGATCTCGAGCGGAGTATCAACAAAGATTTCAATGAAACGCTCTTCACCTGCCATGTTGCGCACTTCATTGCGCGTAGCACGATAGGGACTTACGGCTGCGCAGACGGCCACACCGCCGTGTCGGGCTATCTCGGAGGCGACAAAGCCAATTCGTCGAATGTTGGTATCGCGATCTTCCTTGCTGAATCCTAATCCTTTGGAAAGATGTGTTCGAACCACGTCTCCGTCCAAGAGAGTTACCTGCCTCCCCTGTTCCATCAGCAAGATGACAAGAATTTCAGCAATGGTGGACTTTCCCGCGCCGCTTAGCCCGGTAAACCAAATACAGAATCCCCGCGAGTGCATGGGTGGAGACGCCTTCGATAGGATGGCGGAGATCTCCGGTCGCGTGAACCATTCCGGCAACGCTTTGCCGTTATTGAAATAATCGACGCGCACCGCGGTCCCGGAGATCGACGCAATCTTTTTCCCGTCCCGAACCTGATCCCTTTCTTCATAGCGATCTTCGTCGGGTAAGTAGATCAGCTCCTTGAACGGAACCATAGTCACGCCGATCTCGTGTTCAACTTGTTGCAAAAGATTCTGTGCATCATACGGACCGTAAAAAGGCTGACCTTTTGAGTCTATTCCGGGTCCGGCATGGTCTCGCCCAACGATAAAGTGATTGGCACCATAGTTTCGGCGAATAATCGCGTGCCATACCGCCTCACGTGGGCCGGCCATACGCATGGCGAGCGGCAACAAGCTCAGCAGAGTGCGCTGCCGATCGTAATACTTTTCTACGAGCGCTTTGTAAGCACGAACTCTAGTGAAGTGGTCAATATCTCCGGGTTTCGTCATGCCCACGACCGGATGGATCAACAACGCGCCGTTCACCCGGTCGGCGGCGCGCTTGGTTAACTCTTCGTGAGCCCGATGAATTGGATTGCGTGTCTGGAACGCGACTACGTCGGGGTATCCAATTTCCAGCAGCAAACTACGGACTTGAGCTGGAGTCTTGCGCATCTCAGTGAAGTCATAATGTTTTGGCAGACCAAGAATTTCCAGCTTTCCGCTTACACATGTGGGTCCCCATGACGCCATTTCCGCCACTAATGGATGTCGGGTATCGGTGGTGCCCAATACGAATGCTGCTTCTTTTTCTGTGTCCCGCTCGAAAATTTCATCAACGCTCATCACGCCGACGAGATCATTGGTAGGACTTCTCAAAGCAACGCTCTTGGCTGAGCGAATCGTGTCGGTGAGAGTGATCTGCAGCGTGATGGGAATAGGAAACAATACTCCATTGGAAAGCCTCATCTCCTCGACGACGCGGATGTAATCCGCCTTGCCCATAAAGCGATCCAAAGGCGAAAACGCTCCTGTGGCTAGGAGCTCAAGATCATAGAGGGATCGAAGAGATAGCTGAATTGACGGAAGGGTATTGGCAAAACGAGCTAGCTCAGAGCGGCCTGCCTCGTCTACGACAAGATTAACCAGGCTGCCGCCATACGGAGAGATTAGTTGGAGTTTTGTATTGAGATCCACGGAGCTTAACATGGTGTGTTATCCTTAGTTTTCGTAAATTCGTGATCACATTTCTGCATAGTCATGTCCACAAAAGTCTGCATAGTCATGTCCACAAAAGCACCATAATTGCCACTGTCAGCCAGAAATAGCCTAGGCTTCCGCCCGTCTTTCATCATTGTTGCATTGCGTACGCGGTATTAGCACCCGAAAACCTCTTGTGTCAAGCGATTGCGGGAAGAAGAAGTTCCTTTGTATTCCCTTGATGGCTCTATTTAGATCTATTTTTTCTTTACAGATGTTAAGACTATTGTAACTGACAAAAAATGACAATTCATGACAAACGTAGCCTTAGAGCCATTTAGTTTTTGTGAGTCAGTTTTTTACAATTGAGTTGCTGCCTAACCACCGGGGTCGCGGTTTCGCCAGCATCGATTCGAAGCCCTTGCTGCGCGGATACGGGCCTGTAAAAAACGTTTCTTCTTGATTGCAACGGCCCGGAACATGAGAGCCCAAGGTCATACTGTCTTCTTCCCGACTACAGTTCGAAGGTTCAACTTCGATGAAGAGCCGATAAAAAATCGGTTAAGAAACATCTATCCTTGGTACTGGTGTTGGCGCGTTACAAAAAATGATCGCCGCGACATCGCCCGACACTTGCTGTACCTCTTGATCAAATTTCTTTCTGACCATGCCTCGCTTTTGCGCGAACCAATTTAGTCCCGCTCCACCAAGGTTTGACACCAGTTGTTCGAAGCAATCAAATTTTTAGACCAGCAAGCTTTACGCCAACGCGAAAGCCGGAATAGTTCGGCGATTAGCGCTTAGTCATCAGCAAAATGATTTCAGAAAATTGAAGCCGGCAATCATGGTGTCTACAAAATCATACCCGGATCTGAACTTTTGGATACGGGTCACTCTGTATTCCGAGGAAAAATATTCTTTCTTGACGCCCGCGATGTCTCCTTTATGAACCATACGGCACATGGCAATTCCTATGCCGGGAGCCCGCCGCTAGGAAAAGCAAGCTTCTCAAGATCCAGCGATTGCTGCGGAAAGTGCAAATGCCTTTTCTCTGTTCACCGCGTGCTCAAAGAATAGCCAAAGAATTTGAAAATTTTTTGGTTGGCTTCATGCGCCAACCTATGGGCACACAAGTCACTCGGACGGTGTGTAGGGCGGCATTTATCGTGAGGAATCTAGCGCGGCAGAGCGCAAGCGAAATGACCGAGGCGTGAGTCGATACAATTAGGAGCCATGAAAACTCTTATGGTGTTGAAAACGAGTTTGGCCAGGCCTTTAAACAACGTTATCGAGCCAACGTGACCGGCGTATGGCTTTATTGCCTATCAACTTATTCGCTTTCCGATTGCGCAATGGGGGGACCAAAACGGCTGAATGACTCACCGGATTTGGAAGACTACCACGGCGGATTAAGGCCGCGGCGCACCGGAGCGGGCGCCGCGGGTGGAGTATATTTCATCGACGGTCTGCTAAGCCTGGTGCACGGCCGTTAGCTTCCATGAGTTCGGTCCCACGGGGCGAGTAAAGGTCCAGTACTCTTGGAACTCAATGGGCTCGGAGTTGTTACCGCTGACCACGTTCCCGCTTTTTTGATCGACGGTAAAATCGAGCAGGTTGCCGTGGAGGCGAACGGTAATAAAGTCTTGGCCGTTTTCCGTCCACGCCTCGGTGATCTCGCTTTCCCGCAGCGCGATATTTTCCATTTTGTTCTGGTGACCGCGGGCCCGTACGTCGTTTAGCTCCTGCTCCCATGTTTGCATCAACTCGGATCCACACAGGGAACGCAGAGCGGCCGTATCCTGCTTGTTCCACGCGCCCTGAACTTTGAAAAAAGTATCCTGCGCGGTTTTCAGGAATTGATTGGGATCGAAGCTCCGGTCCATCATCGTGAGGGACCGATAGTCGATATCATTATTGATCGCCGCCGCTTCTTCGACCGGGGCGCCGGTGGGAGCTTGATAGCTGGTGTTACTGGGGATTTGATATCCGGTATTCTGATACTGCATTGACCCGTAGCTCGTGGCGGCCGCGGGTCTAACAAACTTGCGATAGAGAAAATATCCCAAGCCGGCCAACAGAAGGATCTCGATAAGTCCGAAGCCGCTGCTGCCAAAGCCACCAAGGCCGCCAAAGCCCCCATGAGCTAGGCCAGAAAACAGCATCGAACCCAAAAACCCGCCCAACATGGCGGTGCCAAAGGTACGCATAAAGCCGCCGGTTTGCGGCGCCATTGGGCCAGGCTGCTGCGGTGAAGTCGCTTCCCGTCTCGGTTGGGATGGCTGCGCGGGTCTGCTAGGAGCTTGATAACTTCTGGAACCGCGAAAGCCGCCCGAGCGCCCGCCGCCGGCGCGAGCTTCGGCGTAACTCTCAAGCACAATCTGCGATAGACCAACAAAGGCGAACAAGCCAATCGCCATAAGAGCTATTCTACGTTTCGATAATGCCATAAGAATTTGCCTCCTTAAGCCAAATCGAACTGCAACTGTGGAAAGCTTAGCGTAAAGAGGCCGTTCAATCAATCCAGTGCTCGTCGAATGATTTGACGCCGGGATGCTCTTTTTCGTATGTAATGGGAGCTCGGGAGCTGTGTCTGTCCAATACCGGTGTTTTTTGAAGTCCCTGAGAGAAGGAGAAAAATATGGCCGGCAAGTATTGGATTGTTTCTCTGGTTACGGCGCTGTCCTTTATCGCTTTCGATGTTGTTCCTGCACTGGCTCAAACCAAGATCACCGTCGGCGTTGCGGCTATGAGCCCGCGCACGATTCCATTGATCATCGCACAGGAGCAGGGACTGTTCGCCAAGCAAGGGATCGAAGCCCGCGTGGTATTGATCAAAGGCGCGCCCATCTTGGTTGCCAGCCTCGTTTCAGGAGAACTCGACGTCGGCTACACCGGTGGTACCTCCGTGGTGGGAGCGGCGGCGCAAGGGTCTTATTTAAAAATTCTCTCGTCGGTCTCCAGCAAGCTCACTCATACGATGCTCGCCAGCCCGAACCTCAAGACCGCGGAGCAGTTGCACGGCAAGCGTTTCGGCATCCAGAGTATGGGCGGCACCACCTGGATGCATACGATCCTCGGTCTTGAACATATCGGTCTCGACGTCAAACGGGACAATATCAATATACTGGTGATCGGTGATTCGGTGCTGATCGGCCAATCGCTGGAGGTTGGCAGGATCGATGCAGCGGTACTCGATGGCGTGCTGGCGCGGCGACTGATCAATAAAGGCTTCTCGGTCATCGTTGATCTAACGCCGGCCAACATTCCCATGGTCAATCAGGCCATCGTAGTGGCCCCGGACTTCGTGCAAAAACGCGGCGAGCTCGCTGAACGGATTCTGATGGTTCTGGTGGACAGTCTTGCTTTCACATTGGCGCCCGTGAACAAAGGTATTGTGGTTAAGACCATCATGCGCCGGCTCCAGATCAGCGACACGAAGGTTGCGGAAGAAGGTTACCAGGATCTGCTGACGAGCATCGACCGCAAGCCGTTCCCTTCGCTCGATGGGCTGCGCAATATTCGGCGGCTCATGGCTACACAAAATCCCAAAGCGGCGAATGTCAAGATCGAAGACCTGATCGATAGCCGCTTCATCCGCAAGCTCGACGAAAACGGCTTTATTGAAAAGGTGGGCGCGACCTACGGCATTAAATAGAGGCAATTTCCAACCGCAGAGTGCGCAAAGGTCGCAGAGTATATTTTATCCGAGAGCTATGCTTAAGAGTTTTTGCAGCTTGGGCGAAATTTTTTGCGTATTCCACATTGTTGAATCAATGAGGAAATACCACGTCACCACAAAGCGCACGAAGGAATTAGGAACTTATTACATTTCAACTTCTTAACTTCGTGCTTTTCGCGACCTCCGTGGTGAAATGTCTGTTTCGATTTTGGTTGCGACTTTGCCGCGCCAAGTTCTTTGTGGTTAATTTTTTCAAGCCTCAACATTTCTCACGGCGCGCTGCTGTTCGCCTGAGCGACAGGCACCGCGCCCGCAGCTCTTCTGTTCCACTCCCAGAG
>Ga0105092_10000207_pt1 | contig 29548 bp, 28 predicted proteins | sample PPLLak2March2015_FD_87021 | JGI IMG/M metagenome (GOLD analysis project Ga0105092, IMG submission 87021) | Freshwater sediment microbial communities from Prairie Pothole Lake near Jamestown, North Dakota, USA - PPLs Lake P7 Core (1) Depth... | ecosystem: Environmental > Aquatic > Freshwater >... | reverse complement strand
CGCGGATCGGGACGCAGCGTCTGCTCGCTTCGCTCCAAGTCGTTCATCTACAGCCTTCATTCTCGCCGACTCCGGCCGATTCTCCAGGGATCAGTTGGATGCAGTCAGCTGACCTGGGATGAGGCTACGGATGAACTCGGCGTAGCGGACGGCGCCTGAAGTCCACGAGAGCTCTGGGGCCTTGGCTGCCGCCGATCTCGCCGCCCGGTCGTAGAGCTCGGTCGACTCCACCAGAGCCCTGAGCCCGCGGGCCAGGGCCGCGCTGTCGTGGTCGACGACGAGGCCTGGACCGGACGCGACCATCTCCTCGGCGTGTGGGAATCGGGTCGCGACCACCGGTCTACCGGCGGCGATGGCATCGGTGACGACACCCGAAGTCGCCTGATCGGTGTTGTCGTACGGGATCACCACAACATGTGACCTCCGTACCATCTCGTACAGCTCGTCGTCGGCGAGGTAGCGGTCGACGAACTCGACCATGTCTTCGACACCCAGGTCTTTCACCATTCCCTCGATGCGTCGTCGATAGGCGACGCCCTGGTCCCTGGCGACGACCGGGTGGGTTCGGCCGACGATGACGTATTGAGGCTTGGGATCCAGGTCGCGGAGCTCGACCATCGCCCGGATAGATCGCTCCAAACCTTTGCCGGGACCGAGGAGACCCCATGTGATCAGGCGGTTGGCCGGGCCGCGGGGTGGCGGTGTCGCCGACCAGTGCGAACCGTGCGGTATCACCACGACTTCGCTCCGCGGGATCGAGTGCGAGGAGACCAAGGCGGTACGAGCCGCCTCGGAGGGCACCACCAATCTGGATGTCTCATGAAGACGGTCCATGATCCGGCGCTGCCGATCGCTGGGGGACCTGACCACGGTGTGGATGACCGTTATCAGCGGCCGGTCGATGGAATCGACCAGCTCCAGGATCGACTCCCCGTCGTTGTCGCCAAAGATCCCGTATTCGTGCTGGAGAATCACGAGGTCGCAGCGTTCCAGATGGCGGGCGGCGGCCCGCATGCTCACCGGGCTGTTTGGATCGATCTCCATCCCGACCTGCCCGAGGGCAGAGGTCGGGGGACGTCCGTCGATGAGACGCACGAGATCGACGTCGAGGTCGGGGGCCACTTCGGCGAGAGACGACACAAGAGCCGAGGAGAACCTGGCGATTCCGCACCGGGTGGGTGGGAAGGTGGAGACGATCCCGACGCGGAGTCCTTGCGGGTCACGGGCCGGGCGATGAGCAGCATCGATCATGATCTGAAATGCGGTGTCGATAGAAATGATGAAAGGTGTTCATTACCCATTGCGGCATACCTCACAAACGACCCGCAGGGCTTGTTTCTGCCAAGAGAGGCACGGGGTAAAGCTGGCGTATGGTCGAACATGGACTCACCCTCTCCAGCGAGGAGCACTCGCCGGGCAAGCTGGTCGAGATCGCGGTCGCCGCGGAAGAGGCGGGATTCGATTTCGTATCGATCTCGGATCATTTCCACCCGTGGATCCGCGAGCAGGGGCACAGCCCGTTTGTCTGGTCGGTTCTCGGCGCCCTGTCACAAGCAACCTCGGAGTTGAAGGTTGGCGTCGGAGTGACCTGCCCAACCATTCGCATGCACCCGGCGATCAGCGCCCATGCTGCCGCCACCGCGGCATGTCTCCTGGAGGGCCGGTTCACCTGGGGGGTGGGCACCGGCGAGGCCCTCAACGAGCACGTGCTGGGGGATGCATGGCCGCCGGCGGACATCCGTCTCGAGATGCTTGAGGAGGCCGTCGAGATCATCCGGGGGCTTTGGAAAGGCGAGAGCTTCACCCACCGCGGGCGTCACTACACGGTGGAGGATGCTCGCATCTTCGATCTCCCTGACGAGCTGCCGCCGATCGTGATATCGGCATTTGGGGATGAGGCGGTGAAGTTGGCGGCACGCATCGGAGATGGGCTCTGGATCACCGGTCTCGAAGAAGACGTGATCCAGAAGTATCGCGGCCAAGGAGGGAAAGGCTCGGTCTGGAGCCAGCTCTCCCTCTGTTGGGACCCCGACCGGGAAAAGGCGGTGGACAGGGCTTATCGGGTTTGGCCAAACACCGCCCTGACCGGTCAGCTGGCGCAAGACCTGCGCACGGTCGATCACATGGAGCAGGCCGTTCAGATGGTGGACCGTTCCGACACCGAAGAAGCGCTCCCGTGTGGGCCGGACGCAGGCCCCATCATCGAGTCGATCGAGAAGGCGGCGGAGATGGGAATCGACTACATCTATCTCCACCAGATCGGCGACCCCTTGGATGGCTTCATCGAGTTCTGGCGGGACGAGATACGGCCCAAGGTCGAAGGGCTCTGATGGAGCCCTCGATCTTGGGCCGTTGGGGCTAGCTGCGCTGCGGAATGCTCAACTGATCGTTGATCGAGGCCACACCGGGGACAGCCTTGACCAATCTGATCAGGTCATCCACATTCTCGGTGTCGACGTTCCCTTTGAGCGTGACCACTCCGTTGTCCACGTCGACTTCGACGTCGTTCTTTGGTCCATTCCATCGACCGACCGCCTCACTCTTCACCTTCTGGTGGAGAGTCTCGTCATCGAACTCGCGGTCGGGGCGGAAAGGCTCGGTCAGATCGTGAGCGAGACCCTGTACCACGCCCTTCTGGTACTCCGCCTGAGCCCGGCCCTTCTCCTCGGCCTTGCGCGCCAGTGCGGCGGCTTGGTCAGACAACTTCGCCCTGCGCGTGCGACCGCGCTCAGGGTCGAGAAGGTACATGGCGGCGGCGGCCGCTGCTCCGATCCCAACCATTCTCACCAACTTGCTCATAGATCCTCCTTAGCTGGGTTGTATCTGTTGATTACCCGTGCCTGAACTCCATAAAACCCAGCGCTCTCCCGATTCGAGCACTCCACGCCAGGACCTGGGCGAGGCCTTGTGGCGCCTGTCCGACCTGGTGCGGGCGGACGAGCGGAGACGGTCGTTCCGCGCCAAGGCCTACCGCAGTGCAGTGTGGTCTTTGGATGATCTTGCGCCCGATCTGTCCGATCCGTCGGAGAAGGCACTGTCTATCCCCGGCATCGGGACAGGTGTGCTGCGGCTCATCGAGGAGTTCCGGGATAAAGGGACACTCGAGCTCCTCGAACGGCTCGAGCAGCTCTATCCCGCCGAATCGGCGAGGATCAGACGTCTGCCCCGAATGACGCCGGCAATCCTGCGCGCTCTCAAGGGCGAGCTCGGGGTTGACACGTCTACCGATCTGATCAGAGCCGTCGAAGCGGAGGGTGTCGAGGCCCTGAAGGGCGTCGGTCCTGCTACCGCAGAGCGGTGGGCGGCAACGCTCCAACTGGCACCTTCGACGGCGTCGATCCCATCATTTCAGGCCCAGGTGCTGGCGGACGCCCTCGGCAAGCATCTGATCCGTCACCTTGGTGGGACCGTGCATGCTGCCGGAGCCGTGCGGCGAGGGGAGGAGTGGGTCGAGACTGTCGATCTGGTCTCCGGGATCGACGACGTGGGCGCCGGGCGCGCATTTCTCGAAGCCACTGCGGTTGCGCGGGTTGTCGGTAATGGGCCTTCAGGGGAGATCGTGCTCCAGACCCTCGAAGACGCCGAGGCCCGCGTTCACTTGGTCCCGCCCTCCCAACTAGGACGACGATTGCTCGAGGTGACAGGACCCGATCGGCATGCACGTCCGCTTCTGACAGGCATCAACGCGGACGGACTCTCCGAATCCGAGATCTACGAGCGGAACGGTCGCCCATGGGTCCCGCCGGCGGCGCGAGCCCTCGATCCCGAGATTGTGGAGAGCGTCATACGGAACGGCCAGATCAAAGGAGACCTCCATCTTCACACCGACCTCTCCCCCGACGGGCGAATGAGCCTCTTCGAGATCGCGGCTGAGGCGATGGATCGCGAGTACGAGTACATCCTGATCACCGACCACACGTCTGGCCTGCGGTTCGGAGGGCTGGACAGCGCCGGCCTGGAGCGTCAGCGTGTGATGATGGAGGAGGCCAGAGCGGAATTCCCCGACCTGCTCGTGCTCCAAGGAGCAGAGTTGAACATCGATCGGGACGGCAGCCTCGACATCGACGACGAAGCACTGAGCCGGCTCGACTTCGCCGTAGCGGGCGTGCATTCGCATTTCGACCTCGATCGATTCGAGCAGACGGCCCGGGTGTTGAAGGCTCTCGGCCACCCCGTGGTCCGGGTCCTGGCTCATCCCACCGGCCGTCGGATCGGCAACCGACCTGCCATCGACCTGGATATCGACGCCGTCATCGCCGCAGCCATCGAGAACCAGGTGGCCCTGGAAGTCAACGGACATCGAGATCGTCTCGATCTCTCCGCCGGGCTCGCAGCAATGGCGGTCTCGGCCGGAGCTGTCCTCGCGGCCAATTCGGACTCGCATCGGATCGGCGAGATGGGCAATGTCGCAAACTCGGTGGCAACCATGCAGCGCGCCGGCATCGCCCCCTCGTCGGTGGTGAACACCATGTCCGTCGGGGCTTTTCGGAAATGGGCCGGCGTTATCGGTTGAGCGGGGTCGGGTAGGGATGGGTGTGGCCACGCCGAGCGAGACCAACCCCGCCCCCGAGATGGTGTCCGAGGGAGCCTCCCTGGAGGAGTTGGCTCGAGCCGCAGAGACATGCCAAGCATGTGAGCTCTATCGAGAAGCCACACAGGTGGTGTTTGGCGTCGGGCCGAAATCGGCTCCCCTGATGCTGATCGGCGAACAGCCCGGCGATGCCGAAGACCAGGAGGGAGAGCCCTTCGTCGGCCCGGCCGGGTCGGTTCTCGCCGCCGCCCGGCAGGAAGCCGGGATCCGGTCCGAGGACGTGTACCTGACCAATGTGGTCAAGCATTTCAGGTGGAAGCCGAAGGGGAAGAGACGTCTCCATCAGGCGCCACCGAGCCCGAAGATCGTGAGCGATTGTGAGCCTCCCTGGTCGAGGACCTGGTCACGGCCGACCGACTGGTCGGCAAGAAGCCTCGGTGATAAGAGGGAGGCCCAATCGCCCTCGGCCGATTGGGCCTCCCTCGAAGCAGATACCTGAGCCGCGGAGCTGGCCCGATATCGCCGCTCCTGTTTTCCCGGCCCGCCGAAGGGCGAAACGGCTCAGGCCCCCGGCCGGACCCTCACACAGCAGTACGTCTCGGATGGCTCGAGATAGGCCTTGCGCGGGTCGCCGGAGGCCTCGAGCATCCCATCCACGAGGCCAAGGTTCAGGTTGCACACGGTGCGCTGATCCTGGGTCTTGAGGACGTGGAAGGGGCAATTCCGAAACCGGATCTCCCCTTCCTCCATGACCGGGTCGTAACCGGTCTCACGCAATGCCTGATCCAGACCCACCTCTCCCAACTCGGCGCCGATCCGGTGGGCTGCTGCAGCAAGGTCCTTTCGCTTGATCGCTCCCTTCGAGACCACCTCGAGGAGGATGCGAGCGGCAAGCCCGTACCGGCGCGGGGGCAAGGACACCTCGTGATCACGGTCTGTTCTCTTGTAGAGCTTGGCCGGCCGGCCGGCTCCGGGTCCCGTCCGACCGCTTCGGCGGAGGAACTCGACATCGACCAGACCCTCCTCGGCCAGTCGGTCCAGGTGATACGCCGCGGTCTGGCGCGGAATCCCGAGGGCGTCGGCCGCCTCGTCCCGCCCGATGGGCTCATTGGATCTCGAGACGAAGACGTAGAGCCGGCGGCGGGTCGGGTCACTCAGTGAGCCGATGGCGCCGAGATCGGCGTCGAGATGGTTTTCGTCCACGGGGTCACTCTAAAACGCGACTTGGTTGACACTAGATTCTCAAGATGGCGCCCTCGCCCTGTGGCGTCTGGCCAAGGCCCACGCCTGACCGACAGGCTCGGCGCCTCTACCGCAGCGCTCGCATGAAGCCGTCCCGGGAACCGAGATAGATGGTGTCCTCCCACACGACCGGAGTGGCTTCCAGACAGGCCTCGCCCAAACTCAATGACCAGTCGATGGTCGGCGCACGGGGGTCGGCCAGCGAGTAGGCCCGCACGTCGCCGAGACAGGTCGCGGTGACGAGGGTGTCGTCGACGATGGCTGGGGAAGACCAGGAGTGGAACCCAACCTCGTCCTGCCAGAGCAGCGTCCCGTCGGCGGCATCGACCCCGATCAGCGATCCTTGATGGGTGTTGACATAGACGACCCCGTTGCGCACCGCCGGTGTCGACCAGGAGCCTGCGTCCGATGAACCCGCGGTGAGGTCGAGGCCCCACACCCTGGGGTCACCGTCGGAGTAGGGGTTGAGCTTGATCAACTGGCCCACAGCCAGATTCCGATCGATCTCGGTCGCGCTCATCTGCGACGGCTCGTGCTCGATGGAGACGTAGATCATCCCCTCGGCGTCGGCGACCATCGTGGCGTCGATGTCGCCGCCGGCGTAGTAATCGAACACGATGGGCGCATTCCCGTTGCGGACGTCAGACACGTCCATCCCCACGATCCGGCCGCCGGAGTTGGAGAAATAGACCCTCTCGTCGAAGACGAGGACCGAACTCTCGATCGAGACGTTGCGACCTGAGTTGGCAAGAAGCGCTTCGTTGTAGCCGGGCTCTTGGACCAGCTTGACGGGATCGACGACAACATTCCCCTCGGCGTCGTAGCCCCGATTGAGCTGGATGGCGAAGAACCAGCCATTCTCACCGCCCTCGTACATGATGTCGTCGACGATGGCGGGGTTCGAGTCCCAGTCGTCGTTCCAGATCCCATTGACCTCATTTGCGTCCATCGACCAGAGCACCGTCGGCTCCTCACGGTCCAGGGCCAGTATCCGCAGTTGGTTGTCCCTCGAGCCGAAGTAGAGGAGCGGGAATCCGTCCGGGTCGAGGCTGACCGACCCCTTGATGATGTCGCCGGTCTGGAACTCGGGTCGGAGGTCTTGACCGGTCGCGGCATCGACGAAATGGACGGCAGAGTCGTAGGCGCCGAAGATCAGCTCTGTCACGCCGTCGGGACGCTCCCATATCGCGGGCTGGCCGGTCCAGCCCATCCCGCACCAGATCCTGGATACACCACCCTCCGAGGATGGACTACACATCTGCTCGTCGGGATAGCGCCAAGCCACCGTTGGACTGTCCGGCACCGGGCCCGACCCGTAGAAGGTCCTGGTCGGGTTGCCCCGGAACATGGTCATGCCAACCGTTGTTCCCCACGGTCGGCCGACCGTGAACCCGGGGACCGTCCCCGGCTCCCGATCCTGCGGAGGCGCCGTGGTGGTGGTCGGTGGCGGAGTGGTTGCCGGTTGGGTGGGATCCGATCCGGTCGAAGCTGCAGCCGTGCTGGTAGGAAATGCAGACAGACCGGTCACCGAAGTCGTCGGTGGGGCATCTCCGCGTGTCACGAAGTAGACCGCGAGCCCGAGAACGAATCCGGCGGCGACGATCATGATCACGCGGCCGGCTCTCTCGTTCACTGCCTCATCCTCCTACGCCGGCGCGGCGCACTCGGCCTCACCGGTGAGGACAGGATGCCCGTGCGTCTCGATGTATGCGGGGATCAAACAGGAATCGATCGTTCCGTCGGGGGCGACTACCGCCCTGGCGACCGCGGTGGTGGCACTGGGAACGGAGTTGTGGGGCCAGACGAAGTTCCCAAGCGACCAGAAGACCGCCGCGTCGCCGACCGTCTCCAGCGGCTGCATCCGGTGGGGGTGGTGCCCGAAGATGATGTCCGCCCCCGCCTCGATCATGGCGTGTGCCCGGTCGATGTCGTCCTGACGGGGCGTCGTGTCGAGCTCCATCCCCCAGTGGATCGTGACGACGACCAGATCTGCCACTTCCTCGGCGGCGGCCACCGCTTCGACCATCGTGGGAGTGTCATCTCCGTTCCGCATCCCGGGGGTGTCGGCGGTGGCGTACCAGCCGTCATCGGGGGCGACTCCTCCGAAGCCGACTACGGCAACTTTCCAGCCGTTGATGTCGAACAATGCCGGCTCGCCTGCCTCGGCGGCGTTGCGCCCAGCTCCGACTGGCCCGATCCCGGCGGCCAGTAACTGGTCGCGGGAGTCGACCAGGGCGTCCTTGCCGAAGTCGCCGGAGTGGTTGTTGCCCAGATTGCCCACGTCGATGCCATTGGCCTTTATCGAGGGAAGGGCCTCGGTCGGGCAGCGGAATACGAATGCCTTGTCCAGGGGAGAGCCCAGGTCGGATGTGACACACTCGAGATTGATCACGGTGAGATCGTCTTCGAGGAACAGCCCGTTGAGCCCCGACCAGGCGTAATCCCACCCCTCGGCAGCAAGAGCCGGAATGTATTCGGGGTCCACGGCCACATCCCCGGTGCCCTGGATCACCAGATATCCCTTCTCCGAGACCGTGGTGGGTGTGGTCGATGTGGTCGTGCTTGCCAAAGGCAGGGTCGTCGTGGACGAGATCGTGGTGACACTCGGGAGGGTCGTGGTCGAGGTCTCGGCCGCTGCCGCCACCGTGGACGGGGTGGTTGCCGCATCGGTGCTCAGACTCCAGATGATGAAGGCGACGACGCCAGTGAGGACGCCACCGATCAAGATGATGAGCCAACGGAAGGTGCGGGTCACGCCTGGAAGACGGTAATGAGTAGTAGGGGGTAGGTAGTAGGACCTACCGCCGATGACTTAGGACCTACGGCCTAGAGGATCTGACTCAAGAACAGCTTGGTGCGCACTTCCTGAGGGTCGGTGAAGAAATGCTCCGGGGTGCCCACCTCGACGATCTCGCCTTCGGCCATGAACACCACCCGGTTGGCCACCGCCCGGGCAAAGCCCATCTCATGGGTCACGACGACCATGGTCATCCCACCCCGTCCCAGTTCCACCATGACGTCGAGCACCTCTTTGATCATCTCCGGGTCGAGAGCCGATGTCGGCTCGTCGAACAGCATCACCTTGGGCTGCATCGCCAGGGCCCGGGCGATGGCGACCCTCTGCTGCTGACCTCCCGATAGCTGGCCGGGATATTTGCGAGCCTGCTCTGGGATCTTGACCCGCGTCAGCGTCTGCATGGCAAGCGCCTCAGCATCCTTCTTGGGCAGCTTCCGAACCTGGCGCGGTGCAAGCGTCACGTTGTCGAGCACGGTGAGGTGCGGGAACAGGTTGAACTGCTGGAAGACCATCCCGGTCTCCCGACGCACCTCCTGGATGTTGCGGACATCGTCGGACAGCTCGATCCCGTCGACCACCAAACGGCCTGCGTCGTGTTTCTCCAGACGGTTGATGCACCGAATGAGGGTGGATTTGCCGCCGCCCGAGGGCCCGATGACCACCACGACCTCCTGCCGGCCGACCCGCATGTTTATGTCCTTCAGGGCCTGGAAGTTGCCGAAGAACTTGTCGACCCCCACCAGCTCGATGATGGCCTCACCGGTCGCCCTGGTGGCATCGCTGTAATCGGTCACGGTCATCTCTCGCCCACCCCCAGCTTCCGCTCCAGCCTCCGAGATTCCCGCGACATCGTGTAACACCCGACCCAGAACACCAATGCAGCGAAGCTCAGGGTGATCACGAACAGACCTTTGCCCAGGTAGGCGGTCTGTGAGTTGACGATGAAGGTCGCATCCAGAAGCTCGGTGATGCCGAGAACCGCCACCAGGGTCGTGTCCTTGAACAAGCTGATGAACTGGCCGACCATGGCCGGGATGGTGGCACGAAGCGCTTGGGGCAGGACGATGAGACGCATCGTCTTCCACGGAGCCAGTCCCACGGCCTGGGCCGCTTCCACCTGGCCCAGGGGGACCGCCTGCAGCCCGCCCCGCACCACCTCGGCGATGTAGGCCGCCTCGAAGGCGATGATGGCGATCAGCATCCTGGTCACCACTCCCGGTCTGACGTCGCGGGGGACGAGGAACCCAACGGCGAAGGCACCGGCGATGAGCACGGTGATCAGGGGCACCCCTCTGACCAACTCGATGTAGCCCACCGAGATGGTGCGAATCACCGGCAGGGAGGACCGACGTCCCATGGCGAGGAGGAGGCCGAAGGGAAAGGCGACAAGGAGCCCGGCGAAGGCCAGGAAGAGATTGAGTTGGAGCCCGCCCCAGCCCTGCCAACCGACTCCGCCGAACCCGGCGAGGGCTACGTAGGAGGCGGCGATGAGCAGGATTACGATCAGCCAGGTCCATCTCCTGACCGCTCTGGGCAGGATCCTTCCCAGGTAGTAGGAGCCGAGCCCCGCGGCCAGCGCCCCAACGGTGAGAAGGGTTGGGGTGATGGTGGTGGTGAAGGAGAGGATCACCACGATCAAGACCAGGATCGGCCAGTATCGAGTCAGGATCTGGCGAAACGTGGTGCGCACATAGGGCAGACCCGCCTCGGTGGCCCGATCCCGGGCCGCCGCCGCAAGAGACCCGCCCACGAAACCGAACATCACCGCCCAGCAATAGGTCGCGGCCCAAGGTCGCCACAGCTGGTCGGCGGGGAAGCCGCCGACCATGAACAGGCGCAGGTTGGCCCGGATGATCTCGTAGTCGGCAGAGAGGAGTCCCTGCAACAGGGCCACGACGGCCCAAATCACGAAGGCGGCAAGGGCGACGGTGAGCAGACTGTTGTACCAGTTGTTGAACAGGTTCTTCCGGACCCAGTCCATCGCGCCCCGGGCCGGCTCGACCTGCGGCGGGGTCTCCTCGAAGACCGGGGCCTCGACGGTCACCGCGTCACCAGCTGCATGCGTCGGTTGACGACATTGACGACCAAGGAGATGATCAGGGAGAAGATCAGATACCCGCCCATGAGCAGGAAGATCATCTGCGGTGCGGGCTGGCCGTTCCCAATCAGCTGGAAGGTGATCCGGGTCATCTCGGCGTAGCCGATGGCAATGGCGAGCGAGGTGTTCTTGGTGAAGTTCAGGTACTGGCTGATGATCGGCGGGATGGCGATTCGCATCGCCTGAGGCAGGACCACGTAGCGGAGGCGCTGGAACGAGGAGAGTGCGATGGCGTTGGCCGCCTCGGATTGGCCCCGGGGCACGGCCAAGATGCTTCCCCGCACGATCTCGGCGACATGTGACGCGGTGTAGAGGACGAGAGCGGCCAGCACCGCCCAGTAGGCGGCCAGACCCGTGTACCCGCCCTCGAGGGCCCTGCCGTCGAGGATCGGCCGGGACAACCCGATCGGCCCACCGAGGGCGACGAAGCCGATCAGGGAGATGGCACTGAAGACACCCAGCGCCCATAGGAAGCGGTGATGATGCTCACCGGTCTGTTCCGAACGTCTGGTCCGCCACCACCAGACTCCAGCGGCCACGATCATGGCGACGGTCATGATCGCCAGGAAGGGCCCGAAGTTCGGCTGGGCGGTGAGCCCGACCATGGCGAGGTAGCGGTTGTTGACGATCACCAGGTCGGAGATGTTCAGCGACTCCTGAAGCACCGGGAACCGAAGCACCACCGCGTTGAACACGAAGAAGATGATCAACAGCGGCGGGATGTTGCGCAGGATCTCCACGTAGAGCCCGGCGGCCTTGGCCACCAACCAGTTTGTGGAAAGACGCGCCACTCCAACGAGCACCCCGATCAAGGTGAGTAGAGGGATGCCCACAACCACGAGGGCCAAGGTGTTCTTGACCGCGTTGAGCAGCCCCCGCCAGATCGGAGCAGACGGGCTGATGTCGGAGCCGGGTATGTCCACCCCGAGTGGTTGGGTGAGGAAATCGAAGCCGGTGGGGAGCCCGGCGGCACGCAGGTTGTTGGTCAGGTTGAACCAGAGCACGTAGAGGATGACCAACACAGCCGCCCCGGCCAGCACCTGGATCACGGCGCGTAGGACCCGCACGTCCCGCCACAACGGAGGCCGGTGCCTCGTCTGCTCCACCACTGTCACATGCTCACCGCCTGATCACCGACTGGCCGGTGGGGTGGCCGGACCGGCCACCCCACCTCGTCATTTTCTAGCGATATGGCGGCGGGTAGTGCAGTCCGCCCTCGGTCCAAAGCGAGTTGAGCAGTCGCTCGAGAGCCAAGGGCGAGCCCGGACCCACATTCCGGTCGTAGATCTCGGCATAGTTGCCGACCTGGGTGATCACTTGGGCGGCAAAGTCCGTAGCGAGACCGAGACCCGGGTCGAACGGCGCCGTCCCTTCCTCTGTCTCAACAGGGAGCCCGAGGAAGTTCCTGATGTTGGTGTCCTCGGTGTCGGCGAAGGTGTCGACATTCGTGGAGTCGATCCCGAACTCCTCTGCCTGCATGGTGGCCAGTACGATCCAGTCCACTACCTGGGCCCACTGGGAGTCGCCGTCGAGCACGGCCGGGCCTAGGGGCTCCTTCGAGAAGGTCTCTTCCAGGATCACCAGTGCCTCGGGACCGCCCTGATCCTCGGGCCATGCCGAACGCACGCCAGCGAGCTGCGACTTGTCCGACGTCCAGCCGTCGCATTGTCCCTCGATGAAGGCCGCCTGGATCTGCGGATTCTCGTCGAAGGTCAGCGGGGTGTATGGGATGTCGGCCATTCTCGCCGTCAGGTTCAACTCAGTCGTGGTCCCGGAGAGGACGCAGATCGTGGTGTCGGTCATGTCCTCGATGGTGGTGAACCCGCTGTCGGCGGCGACCATCATCCCCTGGCCGTCGTAGAAGGTCGTGGTGAGGAAGGTGGCCGCGAGACCGCCATCACGACTCGAGGTGTACGTGGTGTTCCGGACCAGGACATCGACCTCTCCCGACTGCAGAGCGGTGAATCTCTGCTCGGCGGTCAGGTCGACGTAGGTCACTGCTTCGGCATCACCGAGCACCCCCGCTGCGATGGCCCGGCAGAAGTCGATGTCGAACCCGACGTGCTCGCCGGCCTCGTCGACGAACCCGAAGCCCGGAACCGTGTTGTTCACACCGCAGTTCAAGGTGCCTCGGGCCTGGACCTCAGCGAGGAGCCCATCCCCGGCAGGCGCCTCCTCGCCGGCCGTGGTCGTAGTCTCCTCGCCAGCGGCGCTGGTCGTTGACTCCTCACCGGCGGCTTCGGTCGTCTCCGGCGTCTCACCGCTGGTGGTGGTCGTCGTGTCAGCCGCTTGTGTACATGCGGCCAGGACCAGCATCAAGGCGGTCAAGGCGGCAAAGAGCTTGCTTGCCTTCATCACTACCTCCGTTGGATCACTTTGTGGGCGTCACGAGGCCACGTATCGCACCGGAGTCGACCCTAGCCACTGAGCCGGTGCGACGGGTCCGTTCGGTAGCCTGATATCCAATTTCGAAGGGGCCTCCGTGTCAGAACGCATCGTTGCCCGGATCGTCTGGGTGCTCGCCGCTCTTGCGCTCGCCGTAACCGCCTTTGGGGTCTGGTACGACATGCGAGACACGCTCGTCGACGATTCCTTCTTGTTCGTCCTCGGCGCCATCGCGTGGGCGCTCCTCCCTGCCACCCTCGTCCTGAGCGGGGCTCTGATCGTGTCCCGGCAGCCTCACAACATCATCGGCTTGTTGTTGATGATCCCCGGCCTCGTCTTTCTTGCCGCCGGAGTGGTCGATGTCGCCTTCGGATCGCTGGAGCAGGGTGTCCAGCCAGAAGGAATGACCGCAGGGCTCTGGCTGCGACTCTGGTTCGACAACTGGTCTTGGGTGCTCCTCATCTTCCCCATATTCCATCTGATGCTGGTATTCCCGACGGGGCGGCTCCTGTCGTCACTCTGGAGATGGATCGTGGGCCTGGAGATCGCCATGATCTTCTTCATGATGTTTGCGAGCGCCTTCAGCAAGGAGATGGGTCCACTCAACGTCGAATACGATGCTGCTTGGACCTTGCCCAACCCCATCGGGTTCCTCCCTGAGAGCTTCTTCGGCGGGGCGTTCGAGGCTTTTTGGAACGCCGGTCTGCTCATCATGACGGTTTCGTCGCTGTTGGCGCTGGTGCTGCGCTTTCGGCGCGCGGTCCCTGTGGAACGTCAACAGCTCAAATGGCTCTTGTTCGCCGTCACCGGTTTCGCCTTGATCTACGGGATCACGGCGGTCACTGCGGGTGAGCTCGAGACCGGCGGGTTGGGCGACCTTCTCTTCGTGATCTCGATCATGGGCATCCCGGCTTCGATAGCCGTCGCCGTTCTCAGGTTCCACCTCTACGACCTCGACCGCATCATCCGGCGGACACTGCTCTATGCGGTGCTCACCGGCCTCCTCATCGGCATCTTCGCCATGTCCGTGTTCGTGATCCGAGGTGTCGTCGGCGGCATCGTCGGCGAGGATTCGCCGCTCGGTGTGGCCGTGTCCACCCTCCTCGTCGCCGCTCTCTTCAATCCTCTGCGCCGACGTCTCCAAGATCTGATCGATCGGCGCCTATACCGGAGCAAATACGACGCTCAGAGGGTCATCGACGACTTCGTGGATACAGCCCGGAACGAGGCGGACATGAGCCTGCTCTCGGCCGACCTGCTCGATGTGGTCGACCAAACGGTCCAGCCATCGCTTCAGGGCCTCTGGATCAAAGGGGCTGAGACCCAGGACGCCCGACCGGTCACGTGACCTCCGCCATCAGTCGCAGGAACCGCCGCGCCCTATCCGTGGTGGGATTGACCAGGACCTGATCCGGAGAGCCCTCCTCCACGACCCGCCCCTCGTCCATGAAAAGCACCCGGTCCGCCACGTCCCGAGCGAAGGCGAGCTCATGGGACACCACGATCATGGTCATGCCCTCGGCGGCAAGGGTCTTGATCGCACCGAGTACCTCACCCACCAACTCCGGGTCTAGAGCCGACGTCGGCTCGTCGAACAGCATCAAGGAAGGGTTCATGGCGAGGGCCCGGATGATGGCCACCCGCTGCTGCTGCCCACCGGAGAGGCGATCCGGGTATTCGTCACGCTTGTCGGCCAGGTCGAAGCGGTTGAGGAGATGCTGGGCTGTGATCTGGGCTTCTTCCTTGGAAATCTTCAGCACCTTGTTCGGGGCCAGAGTGATGTTGTCAAGGACAGACAGATGCGGGAACAGGTTGAACGATTGGAACACGATGCCGATACGCCGGCGAGCGTCGTCGGCGTCGAACTCGGGGTCCGCGATGTCCACGCCGTCGAGAAGGATCTCACCGTCGTCGACCGGCTCGAGGAGGTTGATGCATCGGAGCAGGGTCGACTTCCCCGACCCCGAAGGCCCCACCACCGCCAATACTTCGTGGGTGGAGAGGGCGAGACTGACGTCGGCGAGGACAACGAGGTCGCCGAACTGCTTCCAGACACCGCGAACATCGAGAAGGGCACTCACACGGAGGTCCCGGTGGTCCGTTCCCGCTGACGCCGGATCAGATAGTCGGTGAACCGGGCCAGGGGGATAGTTACGAGCATGAAGAGAAAGGCTGCGGCCAGATACGCAGTGAAGTTGAAGGTCTCGGCGACATAGATCTGCGATCGGCGGAACGCCTCCTGGACCCCCAGTAGGGCGAGCAGGGCCGAGTCTTTCTGGAGGGCGACGAAATCGTTGAGCAGCGGGGGAATCACCCGTCGCACCGCCTGGGGCAGCACGACCCATCTCATCGACTGGGCGGAGCTCAGCCCTAGGGAGCGAGCGGCGGACGTCTGGCTCTCGTGCACTGAGTCGATGCCAGCCCGATACACCTCGGCGACGTAAGCCGAGTACGAGATGACCAGGGTTGTGATGGCCCAGAACTCCTGGCTATTTGGCACACCTTGCAACCTGAGCGCAGGCACACCGAAGCCGAGGAGGAAGAGAAGGATGATCGTCGGGATGCCCCGGATGATGTCGACGTAGGCAGTCGCGGCCAGACGCAATGGCGTCAGCACCGGAGCCCGGCTGCTGCGGATCACAGCCAGGATGAGGGCGACGATGAGGATGAAGACCTCTGCTATGAGGAAGATGCGCACGTTTCGGGCAAACCCGGTGAGGATCTCCGGGAACGATGCCTTGAAATCCTCCCAGCTGAAGAATGACTCGCGGACCGTCGGCCATCCCGGAGAGTTGACCACCACCAGGATGACGACCCCGAACACCAGCACGGTGCTGACCGCACCGATGAGCAATGAGCGTCGCCGCTGCCGATTCTGATAGGCGAGACGCCGGGCCCGGCCCGGCGAGAGGTCCGGGTCCCGGTGTGGCGCCTCGGCCTCGGTCATTCAGGTGTGCTAGCCGGTCTCGATGATCGGGGCCTCGACCACATCAGAGAGCCACTCCTGCTGGATGGCTTCGAGATCGACGTTGGCCAGTGCCTCGTTGACGCAGTCTCGCAATGGGTTGCCCTCTTCGAAGACCATCCCGAACTGCTCACTCTCCCCGGCTGAAGGGAACTGGGCAATCACGGTCGAGCCCTCGATCTCCACCGCTGACACGAAGAAAGCCGTGGGGAGGTCGAGCACCAGGCCATCGAGCTGGCCGGCGTCGAAGGCCGCCTTGGCGTCGGCGTTCGTGTCGTAGACAAGGGGCTCGGTCTCTGGCTGGATCACATCGGTGATGAAGTCGAGGCTGGTGGTGCCGACCTGGGCTCCGAGCCGGTAAGACTTGAGCTCGTCGATCGAGGTGGCCGATGCGATCTCGGAGTCGGAGAATCCGAGCAGGGCCTGGTTGACGTCGTAGTACCCGTCGGAGAAGTCGACGGCCTCTTCGCGCTCTTCGCTGATGGATACCTGATTGATGTCGAAATCGAAGTCCTTCTCCCCGGGTGCGAAGGCGTTGTTGAAAGGCACGACGACCCAGGTCACCTCATCCTCGGTGAAGCCGAGCTCTCCCGCCACGGCGTAGGCCACGGCGCTCTCGAAGCCGGTTCCGGTCTCAGGACCGCCCTCGAAGTCGAACCATGGCGGGAACGACGGCTCATCGGTGCCGATGGTGAGGACCCCTTCCTGGACCAGAGTCAGGTCGTCCTTCTCGCAGGAGACATCGCCGCCACCGCCGCCTTCCTCGGCGGCACACGCAGCCAGCAGCATGGCAAGGACTGCGATGAGGGCGATGCTTTTCTTCATGTGGAACTCCTCCGGGAACAGGCAGATCCCGGGAGCGTAGTGCCCATCATCATGGGGCTCGCCAGAGGCGAAGCGAGATCTGCCCGATACAATCCTCCGCGCCCTCAGAGGGCAAGTACTTAGGAGGAAGCCGAGAATGAAACGACGATTCATAGTGCTGCTGGCTATCGCCGCGCTCGTGGCTGCGGCTTGCGGCGGAGGGGACGGGGACTCGGGAGGCGACGATCTCCTCTCCTCGATCGAGGAGGAGGGTGTGCTGACGGTGTCTACCGATCCGGCCTACCCACCCCAATCGTCCCTCAACGAGGAGACCGGCGAGTACGAGGGCTTCGACATCGACGTGGCCACGGCGATCGCCGAGGCAATCGGAGTCGAGGTGGCGTGGGAAGCTCCCGCCTGGGAGACGATCATCGCCGGTAGCTGGAATGATCGTTGGGACCTCAGTGTCGGGTCGATGACGATCACCCCGGAGCGCGAGGAAGTCCTGCACTTCAGCACCCCCTACTACTACACACCGGCAGTCGTAGCGGTCCTAGCCGATGACGCCTCGATCAGCGATCTAAGCACGGATCTAGACGGCCAGGCTATCGCGGTCTGTGGTGGTTGCACCTACGACTTCTACCTACAAGGCAATCTGGAGATCCCCGGCGAGACATTCGACTTCGTGATCGACGATCCGGAGATCATCACCACCGACACCGACACCACTGCCATCGAGCAGCTGGTCCAGGGTCGGGTGGTGGCAGCAATGTCGTCCGCCACCACGATCCAGGCAGCAATCGACGAGGGCCTGCCGATCAAGGTCGTGGGAGACCCCTTGTTCTACGAGCCGCTGGCAGCGGCGATCGACGCCAGCGCAACGCAGGACACCGAGTCATTCGTGGCACGTGTCTCGGAGATCATCGAGGGGATGCACGAGGACGGAAGCCTGAGCGAGCTGTCGAACCAATGGTTCGGCCTCGACCTCACCACGAAAGCATCTTGAAACAGGACGGCGGGGGCGGAGGACGAGGGTCCCTGCCCCCAGCCGCCCTCAACAAGATCGAGCCACGATGAGGGAGCGCTTCGAGCAGTGGAGCGCGAGCATCCCATTCAAGGTGAAGCTCGGCCTGGTCTGGGCTGTGATCGCACTGATCGTCGCGGCTCTTTTCTCGTTGGCCGACTTCGATGTGCAGTGGATGATCGAACAGTTCTGGTTCATCGCAACAGGCCTTCCCTGGACGGTCATCATCTGCGGGATCGCCATCATCCTGGCGGTCATCCTCGCTCTACTCGGCGCCCTCGGCCGGCTCTCCCAGAGCGCGGTCGCGCAGGGTGTCACCAGCTTCTACACCTCGTTCTTCCGCGGCACGCCACTAATCGTCCAGATGTTCCTCATCTTCCTGGCCCTGCCCCAGCTAGCCCCACCCGACCTGCCCGGGCTTCGTGATTCACTGACCCTCACCGCCCTCCAGGCCGGGATCATCGCCCTCGGCCTCAACTATGGCGCCTACATGACCGAGATCTTCCGCGCCGGGATCCAATCAGTGGGACATGGCCAGATAGAGGCAGCCGAAGCCCTGGGCATGACCTACCGGCAGCGAATGCGGCGGATCGTCCTTCCGCAGGCGATTCGAGTCATCATCCCGCCCACGGGAAACGAGTTCATCGCCATGATGAAGGACTCTGCCCTGATCTCGCTCCTGGGGTCGGTGGTGGCGCAGATGGAGATCTTCCGACGGGCCCAGCTCGTGGGCAGGGCTGACTTCCGGCCCCTGGAGGCGTTCGTCGTTGCCGCCGCGCTCTATTGGGTGCTGACGACGATCTTCCAGTTCTTCCAGACGAGATTGGAACGCAAGCTGTCGGCCGGATATGTGCGGACGACCATCAGGGTCACCACCCAACCCGGCATCGAGGTCGTCGAGAGCGAGCCGGCATGACCGAGACAGTGGTGAGAATCACCGATCTGCACAAGGAGTTCGGGGACAACGAGGTATTGAAGGGCATCGACCTCGAGGTGGCCCGTGGAGAGGTGGTGGTCGTCTTCGGGCGGTCCGGGTCGGGGAAGAGCACCCTTCTCCGCTGCATCAACTACCTCGAAGAGCCCACATCGGGCACCATCGAAGTTGGCGGCGTCCGCCTCGAGCCGGGCGCACGGACCCATCGCCAACGGGAGACGATTCGCAGTGTCCGTCTCAAGGCGGGAATGGTCTTTCAGGAGTTCAATCTCTTCCCCCACCTCACCGCACTCGACAACGTCATCGAGGCCCCGATCACCGTCAAGGGCATGGACCGCGCCCATGCTGTCGAGATGGCCAAGGTCCTCCTCGCCCAGGTCGGACTCGCGAATAAAGGCGACGCCTACCCGATCCAGCTGTCCGGGGGTCAGAAGCAACGGGTGGCGATCGCCCGAGCGCTGGCCATGGAACCGGAGGTGATGCTCTTCGACGAGCCCACCTCGGCCCTCGACCCGGAGTTGATCTCAGAGGTGCTGGCGGTGATGCGGAGCCTGGCTACCGAGATCCACATGACAATGATCGTGGTCACCCATGAGATGGGCTTCGCCCGTGAGGTGGCCACCACCATGGCCTTCGTTGACGAAGGGAACATCGTCGAGAAGGGCCCGCCAGCATCTGTGATCACCGACCCCCAGCACGCCCAGACCAAGCGGTTCTTGGAAGCGGTGTTGTAACCGCGTACCTGAGGTACGTGGGCCCACATACGGGCCTAAGAGGACACAGAAGGACGAGGCGAGTGGCCTGCTCGTTTCTCTGTCGGCCCAGGCCCACTATTGGGCCCAAGAACCTCAGGTAAGCAGTGCCAAAACTCTCGATGCGACCGAGTCGGGGTCGAGGCCGACCGAATGGGCGATGTCGGATGGGGAGCCGAACGGGAGGAAATGGTCGGGGATGCCGATGCAGGTGATCTCCTTGACCTGCCCCGCCTCGGCGAATGCCTCCATCACCGCGGCGCCAAATCCCCCGGCGACGACGTTGTCCTCGACAGTGACCACGTGGCGGGCCGGCGCTGCCCATTCGAGGATTCGGGGATCGAGTGGCTTGACCCATCTCGCGTTGACTACACCGACGGAGAACCCCTTGGTCCTGATGTCAACGGCAGCTTTCTCGGCGACCTCCACCATCCGGCCCACCGCAACCAAGAGCACATCGGTCCCCTCGGAGAGGAGTTGCGCCTCACCGATCGGCAAGGCAGCGACCGGGACGGCCGGCACCGATACCGCCGCCCCTTTCGGGTAGCGGATAGCGATGGGACCGTCATGGTCCACCGCGGTTTCGATCATGGCGCACAGTTCGGTGGCGTCGGCAGGTGCCCCCACCACCATGTTGGGGATGAGACGCAAATAGGAAAGGTCGAACACGCCGTGATGAGAGGGGCCGTCGGGTCCGGTGATTCCGGATCGATCGACCAGGAAAGTCACCGCAAGGTCGTGGAGAGCTACATCGGCGATGATCTGATCGAAGGCGCGCTGCAGGAAGGCGGAGTAGACGGCTACCACCGGCCGCTTCCCGGCCATTGCCATGCCCGCGGCGAGGGTGACCGCATGCTGCTCCGATATCCCGGTATCGAAAACACGGTCAGGGAACCGCTGCCACATCTGCATCAGCCCGGCCGTGGTGACCATCGCGGCCGAGATCCCGACGAGATCGGGCCGGGTGGCGGCCGCCTCGGCTACGGCGTTCCCGGCGACGTCGGTCAGCCTGAGCTCCTCCTTGATCGCCTTGCCGGTGGCAAGGTCGAATGAGCCCACACCGTGCAGCTTCTCCAGCTCGTCCTCGATTGCCGGCTGGTAACCGTTCCCCTTCTCGGTGACCACGTGGATCACGACCGGTCGGTCAAACTCCTTGGCGACGCGAAAGGTCTCCTCGAGCAACTCGATGTCATGCCCGTCGATCTGTCCCGTGTATTTGAGATCGAGTGCGTCGAAGACGGTGAAGGGCTCCAGGATCTGCTTCACGGCGTCCTTGAGTCGTCCGGCCAGCTCATCGGCGGTCTCCCCGACGAGTGGGAGGCCCCTCAGCATCCGCCCCAAGGTTCGCTTTGTCTTTTCGTATCGGGGATCGATGCGGTAATGCGCCAGGCTGGCGAGGGCAGCGAGGCCACCCACCGTGGGGGCGTAGGACCGACCGTTGTCGTTGACCACGATGATCAAGCGTTCCGGCTGGGTCACAGCGATGTGGTTCAGCGCCTCGTAGGCCATCCCCCCGGTAAGCGCCCCGTCCCCGATGATGGCGACGGTGTAACCCGGGTAGCCGGCGAGTGCATGGCCGAGCGCGTAGGAGAGAGATGTCGACGCGTGGCTGTTCTCGACGAAATCGTGATCGGACTCCTCGCGACTCGGGTAGCCGGACAGCCCGCCGGTGTGACGGAGCTGGTCGAAGCCAGCCATCCGACCGGTGACGAGTTTGTGCACGTAGGCCTGGTGCCCTACGTCCCAGATGAATCGGTCGGTGGGCGAGTCGAATACGCGGTGTAGGGCAAGGGTCAGCTCGACGACACCGAGATTGGGGGACAGATGCCCGCCACTCTTGGACACCTTGTCCAGGATGAAGGCGCGGATCTCCTCGGTGAGGGCGTCCAGCTCTTCCTTGCTGAGCCCACGCAGGTCAGCTGGGCTCGAGATTGATTCGAGAATCGGCATGGTTGGAACCGGTTCAGGCTAGTTGGATTCAGGGGTTTGGAACACCGGCAGATGCACTGTGAAAGTAGATCCGGCGCCCAACTCGCTCTCCACCGAGACACTGCCGCCATGACTCTCGACGACATGCTTGACGATCGCCAGTCCAAGACCCGTGCCCCCGGTTGCTCGTGCCCGTGCGTTGTCTACCCGATAGAAGCGCTCGAACACACGCTCCAGGTCACGGGTGGGGATGCCTTCTCCGTTATCGCTCACGCGGAGCACCGCGTCATGCCCGGCCACCTCCAAGCGGGTCTCGATCGACCCGCCGGTAGGCGTGTACCTGATCGCATTGTCGAACAGATTGCGGACTGCGATGGCCACATCGCGCCGGCTTCCGGCCACCTGGACCGGCGTTAGGTCGAAAGTGAGGTCGATTCCGTGCTCGTCGGCGACGGGTCGCACCCGTTCCAACTCCTCCTGAACGAGGTGATCGAGACTCAATGGGTCCAATTCGGGCTCATCGCGCTCCAATCTGGATAGGTCCAGGAGGTCGGCGACGAGACGATCGAGCTGGCGCGCCGAGCCCTCGATCTGGCGGGCGAAGCCAAGCGACGAGTCGTCGCCTCGCTCGACCGCCAGTTGCAATGCCTCTGAGGAGGCGATGATGGCCGACACAGGGGTCTTCAACTCATGGGAGGCGTTGGCCACGAAGTCACGACGGACCGACGCCGCGCGCTCCCGCTCGGTGACATCGACCACAACCAGCAAGATGCGTTTGTCATCTGCGAAAGGAGTGGCGATCCCACGCAGCTGGCGCACCGGCTTCCCGTGCTCGACGACGACAGTTGTCGGCGAGCGGATCTCCCTCGCCTCGAACAACACGTCCTGGAAGGAGAATGGCACGAGACCGGACAAGGTCTCAGGAATGCCGCCGAGGAGGGCGTGAGCAGATGGATTTGCGTACACGACGGAGTCGTCCTCGTCGAAGAGGATGGTCCCCTGGGGCAAGGCGCCGAGGACCACCTCCAGGGTGGAGGATGCCCGTTCCGTCTCCAGCAACCGGGACCGGTTGGTCTCGTCGAGAACCGCGACGGCATTCGCCAGTTGGTCGATCTCACGCACACTCGAACGGGTCAGCTTGGGCTCGACACCTTCGTCGGCCAGGGCCTTGGTCTGTTCGGTCAACTCGACTATTGGCTGGGACATACGGCGGGCCAGCCACGCGGCGACGGCGAGTCCGATCAGTCCCACGATTATGGAGACGAGAATCACCGAGCTCCTATACGGCAACGTTTCCGCAGCGACGACGCTGGTAGAAGCCGAGAGCCGAAGGATGGACCCTTCGGCCGTGGGTATGGCGACGTAAAGCTGGTCGAACCCGGTGGTGTCGCTGTCCCTTGCGTCCCTTCCCGTGTCACCGGCGATCGCCGAGGCGACCTCGGGCCGATCGGCATGGTTGTCCATCGTTGCCGGATCCGAATGAGAGTCGGCGAGCACTACGCCGTCCTGTCCGATGACGGTGTACCGGTAACCGCTCACCTCGGCCATCGCGTCAGCCCACGTCTGGAGCTCGGCGTCGTCAGTGGGCATCCCTTCTGCCGAGATTCGAGCCGCCGACTCGACCTGGTCGAAAAGCCCTTCGGTAAAGGCGGACTCCACCGACCGGGAGAGGAACCAGCCCATGACCACGATCAGAGCCAAGTAGAGGAGAGCGAAGGAGAGGACGAATCGAAGAGCGAGCGGGGTCCTCCCCGGTCCTCTACTGCTCATCGACGAACTTGTAGCCGAGGCCCCGCACGGTCACGATCAGACTCGGGTGTGACGGGTCTGCCTCCAGCTTCTGCCGGAGGCGCTTGATATGCACGTCCAGGGTCTTGGTGTCACCGAAATAGCTCGGGCCCCATACCTCGTCGATAAGAGTGTGACGAGCCGCCAGCCGATTCCTCCGGCGCATCAGTGACTCGAGCAACTCGAACTCCTTGGGCCGGAGGTCGACCGGGTCGCCGCCGAGACGGGCCTGATGGGCATCGATATCGAGCTCGATTGGGCCCCCGCGGAGCACCTCGTTCGACTCGGCCAGCACACCGCTCTTCGTCGCCCTCCTCAATTGCGCTCTGATCCGGGCCACCAGTTCTCGCATCGAAAACGGCTTTGTCATGTAGTCGTCGGCACCGAGCTCGAGGCCGGCCACCTTGTCCGACTCGGCGTCCTTGGCGGTGAGCATGATGATGGGGACGTCGGAGGACAGCCGGATCTGCCGGCAGACGTCCAGACCGGACATGCCGGGCAGCATGAGGTCGAGGAGAACGAGATCGGGTTGGTTGACCCGAGCCGACTCCAAACCTCCGACGCCGGAGTCCGCTACCAGAACATCGAATCCTTCGATGTCGAGGGCGTATCGAACCGACTCGGCAAGGCCCGGCTCGTCTTCTACGACAAGGACGCGATGCCTTCGGCGCTCATCCGTCCGCGTCATCGACCGACTTGTCCGGGCCAGATTCGACGAACTCGGCTCGTTTGCCCGTGATCAGGTAGGCCGTTTGTTCGGCGAAGTCCACCGCCTGGTCCCCCACTCGCTCCAGGGCCCGGGACGCCATCATCATTTTCGTGGCCCACTCCAGCATCTGCGGGTCTGCGGCAACAGCCACGATCTCTTTGAACATGTTGGCGTTGAGCCGGTCGACCGGTTGGTCCATGGCAGGAAGGAGTCTCGCTTCATCCAGGTCCTGACGCAGATATGCCTCGATCGAGGTACGGATCATCGGCCGCACCAGGTCGCCCATCTCCTGGATCTGGTCGCAGATGCGCTCCACCCGAGGCAAGCCTTCGTTCTGCTGGGTCACACGCGCGATATTCACGCACTGGTCGCCCATGCGCTCGAAGGTTGCGTTGAGCTGAAGAAGGACGCTCATCTTCCTCAGATCGGAGCCGAGTGGCTGAAATCGGGCCATCAAAGTCGTCCAGAGCTGGTGGACCTCGAAATACGTCTTGTCGATGTCTTCGTCGATGGCGACCACACGATCGGCCAGTTCGAGATTCCCGGTTGTAACCGAGTCCACAGCCATCTCGACCATGTGCTCGGCGCGGTCGACCATCCCGAGGACGGTGTGCTCCAGAGCCTCCAACTCTTGGTGGAAATGAAGATTGGTGTCTGGTGCGCTGGTCATCCGAATCGTCCCGTGATGTAATCCTCGGTCTGTTTCTGGACCGGAGCTGTGAAGATCTGCTCGGTCTGGCTGAACTCTACGAGGTAGCCAGTTCGCTGCCCCTCATCGTCGACATTGACCGAGAAGAAGGCGGTCTGATCCGAAACCCGCGCTGCCTGCTGCATGTTGTGGGTGACGATCACGATGGTGTAGTCCTTTTTCAGGTCGAGCATCAGCTCTTCGATCTTCAGCGTGGCGATGGGATCGAGAGCTGAGCAGGGCTCGTCCATCAGCACGACGTCGGGGCTCGTGGCTATGGCACGGGCGATGCAGAGACGTTGTTGCTGGCCGCCCGAAAGCGCCATACCCGATTCCTTGAGTTTGTCCTTGACCTCGTCCCACAGGGCGGCCTTGATCAGAGTCTCTTCCACCAGATCGTCGTAGTTGCCCTTGAAGCCGGCGATCCTCGGCCCGTAGACGATGTTCTCATAGATGCTCTTCGGAAAAGGGTTCGGCTTCTGGAACACCATGCCGATCCTGCGCCGAACCTCGACGGGGTCCACCTTCTCGCCGTAGAGATCGACACCGTGATACTCGACCCGACCCTCCACCCGGGCGGACTCGATCAGGTCGTTCATCCGGTTGAAGCACCGGAGCACGGTCGATTTGCCGCACCCGGATGGGCCGATGAGAGCGGTGATGTGGTTCTGGTGGATGCGCATGTCCACATCGCGCACCGCCCGAAACGACCCGTAATAGACGGTCAGCCCCAGCAACTCAAAAATCGGAGTCCGATCGTGGAGTGCTTGATCGGAAGCCGATTCCACCACGGAGCCGTGATCAGTGAGGGCCACCTCGATTGGCAACTCTTGCTTCCGGCTGGTCTCGGCTTGGGTCGTCATCGGCTCGCCTTCCTGGTCGATCATCTGTATCTCTGCTCATAGCGGTCGCGGACCAGGACGGCCGCGGCGTTCACCGTCAAGAGCATCACCAACAGCACGACGATGGCTGCCGCGGTCAGGGACACGAATTCGGCCTGGGGTTGACGGGCGAAGTTGAACACGATGATGGGAAGCGCCGTGTAGGGCTGGGTCGTGATGAGGTCGGCGAACGACGCTTCGCTAGAGACGCTGAAGAACAATGACAACTGGGCGCCGGCGAGCAGCAGGGGGGCGGATTCACCAAAGGCTCGGGCGATGGTGAGCACTGTTCCGGTGAGGATGGCGGGGATCGCAACCGGCAACACTTGATGCTTGATGGTCTCCCAGCGGGTCGCCCCTACCGCCATAGATGCCTCTCGGAGGGCCCCCGGCACGGCCCGCAGGGCCTCGGAGGTGGTGATGATCATTATCGGTAGCACCAGCACCGCGAGGGTGAGCCCGCCGGCGATCACGTTGCGACCGCCAATGCCGCCCTCGGCACCGAAGACACCTCGCATCAGGATCTCGACGAAGAGGAATAACCCGAGGATGCCGTAAACGATCGAAGGCACTCCGGCCAGATTGCGGATGTTGGCATTTATGAACCTGGTGAACCGGTTGTCCGACGCGTACTCCTCCAGATAGATGGCGGCAGCCACACCCAACGGGAACGCAACAGCGATTACGAACGCGGTCAGGGCCAGCGACCCCATGATCCCCTGCCAGATCCCCGCGGATGCGGCGGTCGGGGACAGGCTGGCGGTAACGAAGCTGAGACCACGGGAGGCGAAGACCGGGAGGGCCGCTGCGATCGTGTCCGCAAGGAGCGTGATGAGGATCACCACTGACGAGAGCAGGGTGAAGAGCATGGTGAAAGTCACCAGGGCGTTTATCGGGCTGAAGCGACGTCCCTCGATCGACTGGCGGACTATGTCGGTTGGAGTCAGGGCTGGGGTGGCAACCGCCATGTCAGTACCTCTGCCTGTAGCGGCGCACAATCCGGCCGCTGACCACATTGAGCCCCAGGGTCAAGACGAAGAGGACGAGGCCGACGAAGAACAGCGACTGGAACGCGGCTACGTCACCCGCCACTTGATCGGACCCGACTGCCAGGTTGGCGATGGCGCCGGTCATGGTCAGACCACCTTCGGTGGGGTTGAAAGTCATGATCCCGTTCAGCCCGGCTGCCAGGGCCACGACCATGGTCTCGCCTACCGCCCTGGCGATGCCGAGGATGAGGGCAGCGATGATGCCGGAGATCGCGGCCGGGAACACGACTCGCAACGCGGTGTGCCACTGCTTTGCCCCCAATCCGTAGGAGGCCTCCCGCAGGGAGCCGGGCACGGCCCTCATCGCATCCTCCGATACCGAAGCCACAAGCGGGATGGTGAGGATCCCGACCGCTATGCCCGCGGCCAGGAAGTTGGCGCTCTGAGCGCCAGGGAACAGTCCGCGCACGATGTTCGGAGTGATGAACTGCAGCGCGAAGAAACCAAGGACTACCGAAGGAATTCCGGCCAGGATCTCGAGCGTCGGCTTGAGGACCCGTCGCACTCCTGAGCGTGCATATTCAGAGAGATAGATGGCGGAGCCGAGGCCAAAGGGCGCTGCAACCATCATGGCGATCCCGGTGATCATCAGCGTGTGAACGAAGAGTGCCATGAGATCGAATCTGCCCCGTCGTGGGAACCAACCGTTTCCCCAGAGCTGACCGAGCTCGATGGAGGTGAGAAAGGCCCATGCCTTCCCGATCAGAGCGAGAACGATGGCGATCGAGATGAGGATCGAAATCGCAGCCGCGCCGAAGAACACCGCCTTCACGACGGCCTCACGGCGCCGACGCCGCACGTCACCGGTCAGGTCGATCGTTGTTTCCCGCTGCTGCTCGACTATGGCCATACGTTGTCTGGTAAAGGTTAGGACCCGGGGCCGGGCGCGCACCCGGCCCCGGATCGTGTCGTCAACCTTTGGCGCCGTCCCACGCCGCCCGGGTTGCTTCGATGTCCTCCGCCGGCAGCTGGACATATCCGGCGTCCGAAACGAATGCCAAACCCTCGTCTGAGAGGTAGAAGTCCACGAAGGCGGTGAGGTCACCGCGGCTTCCCAGGTCATTGGTCTTCACGTAGATGAACAACGGTCGGGAGAGCGGGTACTCGAAGCTGGAAATCGTGTCTGCCGAAGGAGCGATACAGCCGGACTCGCCGCTGTCGACCTCGACGGCCTTCAGCACGTCCTGGTTTTCCTCGAAGAAGGCGAAGCCAACCCATCCCAATGACGTCGGGTTCTCAGTGATCCCCTGGACAATCACATTGTCATTGGCCGACGCGTTGTAGTCGGCCCTCGTGAAGTCGTTGTCCTCTCCAAGACGCTCCTCGGAGATGTCGGCGATCACCAACTCGACGAAGGTGTCGTAGGTGCCCGATTCCTCGCCAGGTGCCGTGATGACCAGTGGCTCCTCGGCATAAGGCGCGTTAGGTGCTCCCAAATCGGCGGCCAACTCATTGGCATCGGACCAGTTGGCGAATCCCTCCGACTCCGGGCCCAGCAAAGCGTAGAGATCGGTGAAAGCAAGGCAGGTCACGGCCTGGTTCTCGGGACTGGTGAGGACCGTCAACCCGTCGGTTGCGATGTGCAGCTCGACGTATTCGATGCCTGACGCTTCACAGGCGGCGATCTCCTCTTCGGAGATGGGTCGAGACGCGTCGGAGATATCCGTCTCGCCGGCGCAGAATCTGGCGAAACCATCGCCGGTCCCCGGACCCTCGACTGAGGTGGCGACACCAGGGTTGGCTCCATCGAAGGCCTCACCAACCCGAGCGGTGATTGGCTCAACCGTCGATGACCCGGATACGACGATGCTTCCTGAGGCCTCACCACCGCTTCCGCCAGTCGTTTCGGTCGCAGGCTCCGTCGTGTCGGTTGCCCCCTCGGTCGTCTCGGCGGCCGGTGCAGTCGTCGTGGCATCACCGGATCCATCCCCGCCACAAGCGGCAAGGACGAGGGTCAAGACCAAGGTCAGACCCAATAGGCGGGTGGTACGGGATTTCATCCCTTTGTGCTCCTTGTTCAGGGAACATTTCTCTTCCGAGGCCGCGGGAGAACCCCACCGCCCGAGGTGAACGTATGGGGCGTCGTTTACCGGGCGTTTGCTCGCGAGTGAACGGGAGATGAACGTTCCGGGCGGGTCTCGGCGGGGTGCCGTCCGCAGCGCAGTCGCACGTCCCGGTGAGGTCGTGGTCAGTCGAGGAGTCGTGGATCTGTCCTCTGCAGAGGCTCTTTGGTTCACGGAGATCGGGCCGGTCGAGCTGAGGGTATCTCCGGCCCTCTACACCTCTTCAGCGCGGGCAGATCGAGCTAGCGGGCGCGACCTGACTCCTCGCGGGTGCCGTAACGCAACACCAGCTCGGTGTCATGGACCGGCGTCGGCAACCTGGAATCGGCCTAGCCGCCTACCCACCGGGCCACGGCGTTGGCCATCCGCTCGGTGGGCCACCAGGTGAGCATGAACCGGCCACCGCTCTCCTTCCAGCCGTCGACCCACCACCCGAAGTGCCGTCCGCGACGGACAACGACGCGTCGCTCGCCCATGTCTCCTCCTGGCAAGTCGTCGACCCGGAGGACCTTAGATAATGGCAGAGGCCCGGGCCCGGGCCAGTTCCTGCAAGGCGATGTGGGCGTCGACACCGGCGGCCGGTGGAACTCTCTCCCAGGTCCCATCGGGGCGCAGAGCCCAGGCCAGATTGTCGTCGGCCAGGAGGACATCGAGCACCTCGTCGACCCGGAATTGGAGATCCGGATCGGTGATCGGAACCAGGGCCTCGACGCGGCGATCGAGGTTCCGCGGCATCAGGTCAGCCGAGCCGATGTAGTAATGGCGGGTGCGGCCCCGGGTGCCGAAGCGATAGATCCGGGAGTGCTCCAAGTACCTGCCGACCAGTGACCTGACCCTGATGTTCTCCGACAGCCCTTCCACTCCGGGGCGAAGACAGCAGATCCCCCGCACGATGAGGTCAACGCGGGT
>Ga0105092_10000206_pt1 | contig 29598 bp, 22 predicted proteins | sample PPLLak2March2015_FD_87021 | JGI IMG/M metagenome (GOLD analysis project Ga0105092, IMG submission 87021) | Freshwater sediment microbial communities from Prairie Pothole Lake near Jamestown, North Dakota, USA - PPLs Lake P7 Core (1) Depth... | ecosystem: Environmental > Aquatic > Freshwater >... | reverse complement strand
TGTTAAGTTTGTTAAGTTTGTTAAGTTTGTTAAGTTTGTTAAGTTTGTTAAGTTTGTTAAGTTTGTTAAGTTTGTTAAGTTTGTTAAGTTTGTTAAGTTTGTTAAGTTTGTTAAGTTTGTAGAAGATTTGAAATATCTGAACTCTCTGAACTATTTGTTATCCGGAAACCCTTCCTTTTCCATTACTCTTTTTGCCTGGTTAAAATGCCTTCTTTCATGAAATACGATAATTGTATTGGCATCCTGTAAGCTGTATGTTATGTACTTTGAAACCGGGGATGTGATTATTATGCTGTGGTCTGCTGAGTCTGTTTTATACATCATTTTCTTCAGTATTTCCTGATGCTCATTAAATTGCTTTATTATATCTTTACTTACTTCGCTTTTGGAAGGCATAAATACTTTGAAGGTTTTTACTTTTCTGGATTCTTTTTTAATAGTACTAATAAGCATCTTTCCGATAATACCCGAATAAAAAGGCAGCCTTTCCCAAATAGTTCTTTTTTTAATGCCTTCAACCAGATCATTCATCATTGGAAAATATTTACTGTTTGAAACCATGATATGCTCAAGACATTGACCAATGCTCCATTTTTCCGGGGAAGGTTTCCAGTTAAGCTGGTTTGCGGTTAAGCTGCCAAATACTGAGTTTACTTCAGAAGTAATTTTATCAATTTCTTTTATAAACGGCTCAAGGTATGTATTCTTCATAATATATTTCCCTCACAATAATTTCTATATCAGCAGTAATAAGTTACATATATTATTTCGTTTTATCTTTCATCATATCCTTCCAAATGGGTAAATAATCATATGTCGGATAGAACTCGGTTGAAAAGGCACCCCAGGCACCTCTTTCAATGGAAAGGTTCAGGTCCCTGAGTTTTTCAGGAAGAATCTTCACAGTAACAACCTGCCCAACTCCCATCATGACATACCATGATACGATTTCAGTATTCTCCGGCGGAAAAATTTTGTAAAAACCGTTTTGCTCAAGCGTTTGCTGTATATCGGAAAGGTTGTTCTCCTGAAAATGTTTCAGGAATATTGTTATCATTATCTTTGAAGTATCTGATGCCGCCGATGAGGTTTGTGAATGTGACAAGCTGACACTAAGTAATAAAATGATAAAAGATAAAAGTAGTTTTGATTTCATAATTTTTATATTAACAACTGGTATAATTCAACTTTAAGTATATTCGTTCAAAAATTTTATAAAATTAACAGGTTCACCACCTCAAATAATTAAAGCAAGTTTTTTCTTAACTTCTTCCCACTCATTTTTTAAGATACTGTAATAAACCGAATCCCTTCTTCTGCCGCCGTGCATCAGCATGTGGCTGCGTAGTATTCCTTCTTCTGCTGCCCCGATCTTTTTTAATGCCTGCCTGGAGCGTTTATTCAATACATCTGTTTTAAATTCGACTCTTTCACATCCAAGGTTTTCAAAAGCATACTGCAGTAAAAGATATTTGCAGTTATTGTTCAACCCTGTACCCATGAAATCTTTTCCAAGCCATGTCCATCCTATCTCAAGCCTGTTATCCTGCGGAGAAATATTTCCATAGCTTGTACTTCCTGCAATATTAGCGGAGAATTTATCTTCTATTGTAAACGGATATCTGAAACCCCGTTTTTTATCTGCAGCCGTTTGTTCAATAAGCAAATTAAGGTCTTCTTCGTTCCTTATTAAATTAGTAAGATAAGCCCAGATTTCCGGCTCAAAAGCTATTTTACTAAACTGTAAGATATCATCCGGCTGTAATGGACGGAGCAATACCCTTTCGTTTTCAAGTATAATGTTAGTACCGAATATATTTTCTAATGGATTCATTTTAATCTTCTGTTCGATTCTTCAATGATAAATCTCATATATGCTAATGCATCTTTTTTCCTTTTGTATTTGGATGTGTAATGATAATTCTTACCGCTCCGTATGTTCAAAGCTTCCTGTAAAATTTTATGATATTCAACCGGCACTTTTGTTAATACCCACTCACCTGCTGAAGATTTGGATGTAATATCATTTTCAATAAATGAATAATACTGTCTTGTGATTCCCAGCACCCCCCACTCGATACACTTTGAAAATAGCAGTACTTTTAATGAACCATATGAAAATCCTGAACTCTTTTTTATCCATCTTTTCCAGTATGTGTTCATATTCTCATGCATTTCTTTTAACACACATTTCCAATCAATGTGAAAATTTAATTCAGATGCAGGAGTGCCTTTTAACGTAATAGCTTTATTCTTAAGCTGGTACCATGTAACGTCATTAATTTCAAAGTAACCCTCATCATGTATCCTGCTATTATAATAATATGTTACCGGTTCAGTTTCATCTTTTGTTTTACCTAACTGTTCTAACAGGACATAAATTCCATTTAATTCGGATTTTCTGAATTTCATTCGTATAAGTCCGTGTACCATTTGCAGTTTTTCAACATCAATATGACCCGGTTTCCTGCTGACAACAGTTATAAAATCAATATCACTTTTATCCGGATAAAAATCATTTAATGCTGCTGAACCGTAAATATAAAATCCTTCCATCAATCCCGGAAGATGCTTATCCATCAGCTCAAAATAAAGCGATACAATTTTATTAACAACTTCCGGCAGGACTTGCATCTTGTATTATTAATGAGGATTTATTTTGTTCCACTCAGTTTTAAACTTCTCCAGCTCTTTTTCATTTAGCTTTTCAATATACTCTTCAAAATATCCGCATGAAAGACAAACATAATTAAGCACATATACCTGCACCCAGCTTGTTACTGCAAGAATAGACCTTTCTCCCCGTTTGGACAGCTTTTCATTGGTATATATTTCAGTGCTTCCGCATTTGGGGCATTTACCTGTTGTTTTCATTGTAATTATTTAATTGTTGACTGCAAGGGATAATATGGAAATTAAAGATTAGTTTGAATCACTGATTTCACAAATATTTTCTGAATCACAGATTTCACAGATGATACTGATTGCACAGATAAAACTTCATTCTATTTTTATACTCTATATGTTATAGTATATTATTATTTATATACAACAGAAGGACAGATAAAAGTATATCAGTGACATCGATATAATCAGTGTAATCTGTGATTCAGACATTAACTTTTCAACCTTTCAACCTTTCAACCTTTCAACCTTTCAACCTTCCAACCTTTCAACCTTTCAACCTTCCAACCTTCCAACCTTCCAACCTTTCAACCTTCCAACCTTCCAACCTTCCAACCTTTCAACCTGCAACCATTATTCTTAACTATACAGCCAGTATGCTGCCCAATTAACGCTCGGATATACCTTATTATCATCATTAGCATCTACTTTCACCTGAATGTTTTCTCCGGGCTGAACCTGTGATATTGCAGATGCATCAACTATCCACGATGCAGTAGTCTCATAATATCCTTTTCCACGCAGGTATACTTCAAGCAGCAGGTCCATCTTTACCTTGCCCCGTGAATCACTCATCACTTTAGAATCCTGAATATTTTTTACAACTGCATCTGCAACAATTGCCTTTTCAAATCTTTCTTCATATTCATCCATCAGCAGCTTTCCTGTTTCATACATAGATTGTTTATTGCTTTTTATCCATAATATTATTCCTATAAACAATACAACAGGTATCCCTACAAATATCAGAACTAAAATAAATGTATTCATTTGGTTTATTAACTCAGTTTATAAAAAGCACATTAATCAGGTTACGCGTTTCATAATGATAATACTTAAAATAATAGACAATATAGAAAATAATACATTATAAATAAGTGAGAAAAAGAGAAAGATTCGCCCCGGTAATCAATTGTTACAGATACTATTTATTGAAATATATGGAGAATCTATAACTAAAACAGCGAATAAAGAGGAAATACAGTATTTGGAATGAATACCATTGGCAGTTGATTTTCATTAACAACAAATACAATAAGTTTTATCTTACCCTGTTTATCATAAACATAATATTTTCATTAGCATTCTCAGGAATAATTTTCACTTCAGAATGGTCATTCTTCCAAACCCTGAATATCTCATCTGCAAATGCCTGGCCTATTGTATCAACATCTTTGAAATCAAGTATTATGGTTTTAAATTTTTCCAATCCTGTTAAAATTCTCCGTGCCTGTGAGCGGGAAATATATTCTGTGTTCTCTTTGTAAAGTTTAACCCTTACTTCGGTCTTACTGAAATTATATTCTTCATCACTGAACCTGTTAAATATCTCTACAAGATTTTTAGCTGAATTTTCTTCTATAGAAAACAGCACTGTTGTTCCCTTAACAGGTTGTTTATTATCCTTTACAAAAATATCATCGATGATATTATTAAAGATAAGTTTTTTATCTGAGCTTATAATATTTAAATTATCCGCTGCTTTTGATGTAAAGAAGATGCCTTCACCTGAATGCTCTTTTTCGGCTGTTGTAAGCTTTCCTTTTAAAAGGTCCTGAATTGCTGCCATACCTGAATTAAGAGATAATCTCTCCATGATATTATTAAAAATACCTATACCAAAATCTTTTATTGAGAAATGAATTATGCCATGTTCCCTGCTCATTTTAATTTCTATCTCATTTGACTGCGAGTGTTCAATTGCATTATTAAGCATTTCGGTAAAAGCATAATCAACAATGTTTGCAGCATTTTTTTTGAGGTTAATAAATATTCCCGTTGCTCTTTTTATTTGTTTAAGTATTACATCTTCCTGAACTTCACCGGGTTTATTTTTTATCTTTAGTGATATATTTAATATATTCTTTTTAGCATTTTCAACTGCTGACGAACTGGCTAATACATACCTTGTATTTCTTGCCCTGCCAATCATTACAATTAAGCCCTCATCTCTCAGTTGCTGAAAAGTGCGGTTAATATATGGCTGCGAAAACCCGGTTTCTTTCTGCACATCAGAGAGTGTAACAAAACCTTTGGTTTTTATGCTATTTAGAATTAAATCGCGAAGATTCATGTTATAGATATATTTGATTTATTCAAATTTAGTATCTATAACAATCAATAACAAGGTGTTTCCAGGTGTCATTCCCGCATATCCCCCCACCTGTCATTACCGCATGCTTTTATCGGGAATGACACAGAGGGTAGAGCATATGTGAATAACACATGAAAGCTGTATAGGAAAAGAAAAATTATTTCTTCTTATTTTTAGTGGATTTTAATTTAGAGAAGGAAACTTTCTTTGTTTTTGAACCTTTAATTTTCTCTTCTTTTATAAAAGATAAAGATTCCTTAAGACCATTAATGATGCTTGAGGTGATTTGTTTGCTATTTCTTTGCTTTTGGTTTATAGTCTTTTTTTATAATTATGTTTTTTAAAACTTCAACTATATTTTTTAAATCATCATAATACTGTTTCATGTTCGAGTAATTAAGTGATACTGATACTCCATGAGCTATTTGGTTTCTATTACTTATCACGGAATTCAATGAAGATTTCTCCCTTTCAGAAACCTCTATTTCGAAGTATTCTGACCATTGCTTACTAAAACTTTCTAAAAATTTTGTTAATTTTTTTTCGTCTAAGTTAGTAACTCTTTTTACTTTACTATTGATAAAATTTTGTGTCGGTTGTGGACATGATTTTTCAACGTAAGCTTCAACCAAGGACTTTATGACACTTTCTAAGTATCCGGATGTCCTAATACATAAATATCTTGTTAAATGAGATTTTATTTCTTCATTATCTTTAATATTTGATACAGTATCGAATAACGAATTAAGTTGTCTTTCTTGATAATCTATTTTTAATCTCATTTGTAATAAATTAAATTTTACTAAATATTTCTATAGATTGTTCAATTCTACCTTTTACAGAAACCTCGTCAGAAGTACCAACTTTGCTCATAGAAATATATGTGTCATTATACATTAATTTCTCATATTGTTGTTTAAATTTATTGGTGTTTATTTTATCAACTTTTATTAATCTTTTTGTAATACCAATCATAACAGAGTCAAAAATAGCAGCATTTATCCCGCCGCCCCTTCTAAAAGCTTTTTCCTTTAAAGTTAAATTAATAAAATCAATTGCAGGAACAAACAAACCGGATAACTTATTTTTCGAGAATTTCGATAAGTCCCGATTCTTTGACATAAAGTTATTTAAAAAACCTTTAAGAGGTTTTTTATAATTTTTATATTCATAGTATAATGCAAAAAATCTAAGTATAAGCTCTTGTCCCTTTAATCGATCATCTGAAATTCCAAAAATATTTACAAACGAAGGAGTTTGAGCAAGTTCACTAAGTAGCTCGTTGAATAAGCCATAATAAATACAGGCTCTTATTTCTTGTGGTGTTAATTTTTTACCACCTGTGTTTAAACGTTCAAAAATAGAATAAACGCTGCTTTCACCATCATCTGGTTCTTCTTGCTTGATAATGGTGGCATGCATTATTGAATCATTCAGCCTAATTTTATCTTCACTTTTAAGATCTTTAATTGTTTTCCCCTCCAAATCTTTTTGAACACCAACTAGCTTAAATTCCTTTCCCCTGAAAACACCTTTATAAAAATTATATAAAGTCATCAACCTCTGTTGTCCATCGATAATTAATAATCTACCAGTTTCTGGCTCCTTCGAAAGAAATATCCCTGGCACTGGAAGTCCTAAAATCAAGGATTCTATAAATCTCGATGCTTCTTCAATCTTCCACACAAATTTTCTTTGAAAAAGGGGGACAAATATAACTTTGTCTTCAATTCGTTTTACTATAGAATCTACAGGATAATCTGCACCATAACTTGTTATTGAATATCTAAATGGAAGTACTTCATCATCTATCTCATCTTGAATTGATTTTTTACTTACTTTTACATCTTTTGTAGAATGCCATTCTTCTAAATTTTTGATATAATCTATTAAATACTCTTTTTTAAAAACAACAACAATCTCATTATTCTCCTTTAAATATGTTGAAATACCTTCACTAAAAGCCTCATGGAGGGCTTTTTCTTTTACTTGAAACGATGGTGAATATCCTAATTTTTTGTTGTGCTTGTTAAAATCAAATCCTACAAATACTTTGAGATCATCCCACCATCCTAAAATCAATGTTTTCTCTATCGGATCTTTTTCAAAACTCTTGATCCCAGTAATTTGTATTCTATACTCATCATTTGGTCGTCTATTTCCACCATGAGAAATATTCCAAATATATATTCTTGCGGTAATACTTTCTTCTTGATTAAAAATATTTAAATGGAAAGGATGGATATTAATGGGTGATAAATAATCTATATTATAACTACTATCAATTATACAGTTTACAATAATACTGAGTAAATCAGTTTTTTTTATTTTCATGTCTCTTAGAATTAATTAAAGATGGATTTATGTTCTTGTTAAATCTTAACTTACTTGTTTCAAGATAAGATTTTCGTATTTCAATAGAAATCCATTTTCGTTTAAGTTTATTTGCTGCATAACCTGTTGTGTTAGAACCTGCAAAAGGATCTATTATGATATCCTTATCTGAAGTTAAAAATTTTATAAAAAAATTTGCAAACTCAATCGGAAATCTGGCTGGATGTGGATTAATATTTAGAGATTGACACTTTTTCATGTAATAACTACTTGAATCTGTATTTGCTATTGTTATTAAATTTGGAGGTATAGCACCTCCATTATTTTTAATAAACTTTTTAGAAATATCATGCCCACTAGGTCTCATTTTTGCTTTATAACCATTCTTTAAAAGTCCATTCATACTATTGCTATACGGTTTTAATATTTTTCTATTGTCAGATTTCGGATACGGTGTTTTTGATAACCACCAGACTACATTAACTGAGTCTTTTACACGTATTCTTCTGACATTAACCCACTCTGCTGGACTGGGCAATCTAGCAGGATTATAATGATAAAATTCTTGGGCTAAATAAAAATTAAGTTTTCTGCATAAGTTAACTAAAAGTTCAAATTGATATATACTTCTAACTGGATATTTGGGTAGGTAAGATCCCCCTAAATCTATTATTAGCGAACCCTCAGTTTTTAAAATTCTATAAAATTGTTCGGCATAAGGCATAAACCAATTAATATATTCACTCTCAATTTCATTTCCATATTCCTTTTTTCTTGTTAGTGCAAAAGGTGGCGAAGTTAAAACAAGGTCAATTGTGTTATCAGGTATCTTTTTTAATAAATTAATACTATCACCAAGGTATGCAGCACCATATTTCGTAGAATAATATGGTTTATTTGAATCACCTATTCTTTTTATATTAAAATCCAACTTCATAGTCTGTTATTTCTGTTGTTTACTCATAATTATACAATTTTAATTATTTTCTCCTATACTTCAAGCCAACAATTATTGTCTATTCAAAAAACTCATTCATCTATGCTTAATAAGGTAACAGTGGTTATGTTTCACTTTCACTCAGCTTCTCTGCTCTATCCGCAATCTTCAATTTCGCAATCAGTTCATCCAAATCTCCATCAATAATTTGGGAGAGGTTATATAGTGTAAGTCCAATTCTGTGGTCTGTTACACGGTTTTGCGGGAAATTATAGGTGCGAATCTTATCGCTCCTGTCACCGCTGCCAACCATTAATTTACGCTTTACCGAAATTGCTGCATTGGTTCTTTCAATTTCGGCTTCAAGCAATCGTGAACGCAGTATCTTCATTGCCTTCTGCTTATTCTTAAGCTGTGAGCGTTCATCCTGGCACTGAACAACAACACCTGTGGGTAAATGTGTTATACGAATTGCCGTTTCAACTTTATTAACGTTCTGTCCGCCTGCACCGCCTGCACGGAACACATCTATCTTCAGGTCATTAGTATTAATTTCAACATCCACTTCATCAGCTTCGGGCAACACAGCAACCGATGCCGCTGAAGTATGCACTCTGCCCTGTGCTTCGGTTAAAGGCACACGCTGTACACGGTGAACCCCGCTTTCATATTTCAATGTACCGTAAATATCTTTTCCCGTTACGTTAACAACAACTTCCTTCAATCCCCCAAGACCGGATGATTCATTGAACGTTATCAATTCCATTTTCCATCCTACACGCTCAGCATAACGAGTGTACATGCGGTACAGGTCTGCTGCAAATAAAGCCGCCTCTTCACCGCCGGTACCTGCGCGTATTTCAAGTATTGCATTCTTTTCATCATTGGGGTCTTTAGGTACAAGCAGCTCTTTCAGTTCCGCTTCAATTCTATCAGATTTAATTGTAAGCTCTTCTTCTTCCGCTCTTGCAAGCTCACGCATCTCGGCATCATTAGTATCATATTGAAGCTGTTTATTTTTTTCGAGCTCATCGCGGAGCCGGTTAAACTCATCGTAAGCATTCACAATTTCAGTGAGTGAAGCATATTCCTTTGAGAGCTTTGCAAATTCCTTCTGGTCATTTACCAGCTCGGGATTATTGAGCAATCTTGCAAGCTCCTGGTATCTTTCTTTAACTTTTTCTAATCTATCGAACATTTTGAGGATTTTCCTATAGTTTAAATAATATTAATTAATACAAATATATAAGGAAAGTGTAAATAATAAAAAGCAGTTCGGAGAGTTGGAGAGTTCGGAGAGTTGGAGAGTTGAAGAGTTTGAGAGTTGAGAATTCGGAGAGTTTGGAGAGTTGAGGAGTTTTGCGTACTGCCAGTGTCTCTCATGGATAAACTTTATTTATGGAAGAATAAACATCGAGGACACTGGCAGAATAAAGAGATTTTAAATTAACATAATGCTTCTAATTTAAAATAACCGGTAGATATTGTACTGTCAGTGACCACTTGCCTGTAATCAACTCTCCGAACTCTTCAACTCTCCGAACTCTCAAAAAATCTTTTTAACAATAATTTTGTTATAACATAAGAAAAATGATTTGAAAAATATTTTTATAAATTATTTTTTAATAAAATATTTTTTAAAAATGTTTCAATAACTATTGACAATGAACGTTATAATGTTATATTTGCAAAAATAATAATGAGAGTAGGATTAACATATAATATTAAAAAAGAAATTTCATCGGAAGTAATGGAAAAAACTTCACGGCATCTTCATCAGCAAAAACTTGTTGATGATAATTTGCTGCAGAACTACTCTCACCGCTTATCCGATACATATGCAGAGTGGGATGATGAAGAAACAATTGATGCGGTTAAAAGTGCAATCGAAAAAGCAGGTCATAGTGTCGTACTTATTGAAGCAGATGAACATGCATATGAAAAATTAAAATCTCAAAGACCTGATATCGTTTTTAATATGGCTGAAGGACACGGCGGCTCTGCAAGAGAATCTTACATTCCTTCTATGCTTGAGCTTCTTGGTATTCCTTATACTGCCAGCGACCCGACAACTATCGGCATATGTCATGATAAATCAAGATGTAAGGAAATTCTTTCTTATTATAAAGTACCTACACCGGAGTTTTTTATAACAGATAGCATTGTCAGTGGATACCCGGCGGAAAAATTTCCCGTATTTGTAAAACCGCTCCATGAGGGTTCATCCAAGGGAATTTATAACTCCTGCGTTGTAAAAGACCTGGATGAGCTAAACAGGGAAATTACAAGAATAAAGAAGGATTACGACCAGCCCTCTATTATAGAAGATTTTCTTGAGGGCAAGGAATTTACTGTAGCAATTATTGGAAATGGCAAAAATGTAATAGTTTTGCCAATAGTTGAAATAAACCTTTCCTGTGTTCCTGAAGGATTCAACAAAATTTACTCGTATGAGGTAAAATGGTTCTTCGATACACGGGAAAATAAGCTGGATATTTTTACCTGTCCGGCAGAAATAAGCCAAAATCTGACAAAAAAGATAGAAAAAATTGTTATTGATGCCTATAAAGCGCTAAGGATAAGAGAATGGGCAAGGTTCGATGTCCGCTGCGATAAGGAAGAAAATCCTTATATAATAGAGGTGAACCCCCTCCCGGGGATTCTCCCAAATCCTGACGATAATTCCTGTTTTCCAAAAGCCGCCAGAACTGTTGGAATAAATTATGACAGCCTGATTCAAAAGGTGTTAAACCTGGCTATTGAAAGAAACAAACTTAAATGAAACTCAACAAAAAGCTAAATATCTCTATCATATTTAATGACCCGACACAGTATGCACAGGGTCCAATTTACGAAGGCACAGATATAGATCTTGATTCCGTTCCCGAAGCTATTGATATGAGTGAGTACGGCGTGCTTGATGAGATGCGTTCGGTTGAACGTGCTCTTAAGCCGCTTGAACATAATACACGCATTGTTCCTTTCGCACTTGATATTAACAACCTTATAGAAGAATTGAGGGAAAACCGTCCCGATATTATTTTCAATTTATGCGAGAGCGTTGATGGTGACCCGACGCAGGAAATGAACATTGCATCGTTATATGAGCTGATGAAAATTCCGTACACAGGTTCAAGAGCATTTTCACTTGGCCTTGCATTAAACAAGCCGCTTGTTAAAAGTATTTTGAGCTATAATGGAATTCCAACTGCAAAACATTTTGTTGCAAAAAGTTCATCCGGTCTTCATATAAACGGCAATAAATTCCCGATGATAGTTAAACCGTCTAGGGAAGATGCAAGCATTGGCATTACAAATGAATCGATTGTTACAAACAGGCAGGCATTGAAAAAAAGAATTGAATATGTTCTTGATGAACATAAACAGCCCGCACTTGTTGAAGAATACATCGAAGGAAGAGAAATAAATGTTTCCGTTGTTGGAAATGAAGAGTTAATAACATTTCCTATATCTGAAATAGATTTTTCATTACTCCCGGAAGAATATCCGAAGATAATCAGTTATAATTCGAAATGGATGTATAAAACAGTTGAGTTTGAATGTACAAAGGCAGTTTGCCCGGCACAAAACTTAACAAAGACTGAATTAAGAACTATCCAGGAGACAGCAAAGCAGGTTTACAAGCTGCTTGGTGCTGCAGATTACGCAAGGGTTGATATGCGGTTCAAAGATGGAATACCATATGTACTTGAGCTGAACCCGAATCCCGATATAGCTTCAGATGTACCTGAAGATACGGGCTTTACAAGAAGCGCCAAAGCCTATGGATGGGAATATGAATATCTCATTCAGCAGATAATAAACTATGCTTTGAAGAGATGGGGAGTGAATTAGAGTTTATAAAGTTTGTAAAGTTCATAAAGTTTATAAAGTTTATAAAGTAGAGCAAATATGGAGTGTATTAACCGTGTTAATGCGGTAAAAATGTTCTTTAAAATTATTTCTTCGTAAGAAACAAAAACTATTGTAGAGTTAATAAGGTTTACAATTGAATACAAGTTTTATGAACAAAACATCTTTATAAACTTTATAAACCTTACAAACTTTACAAAACAAAATTATGATTAGGAAACTTATTAACGATGATAGAGCGTTACTAAAACAAGTGTTGATTGATACTCAGCACTTTAATGCTGAAGAGATACAAGTTGCTTTAGAGTTGATTGATACTTATTTGAAAGATGAACAGAGTGATTATATTATTTATGTTCACACAAATGATATAACCGATAAAGTTGAAGGATATATTTGTTATGGAAAGAGACCTTTGACCGAAAGTACATATGATCTTTACTGGATTGCAGTAGATCCTAACACGCACGGCAAAGGTATTGGAAGCAGATTAATAGCATTTATGGAAGAAGACCTCAAAGAAAGAGGTGCTAAATTAGTTCTTATTGAAACCAGCGGGAAAGCAGCGTACGAAAATGAAAGAAAGTTCTATGAAAAGAACCGCTACAAGCTGCAAACTGTAATCAGAGATTTTTACAGGCCCGGTGATCACCTGGTGCTCTACCATAAATACTTATAAAAAAGTTTAAAAATCCTGTTCCAACAGAGTTGAGGAACAGGCGCATTTCATAACAAACATAGGAGTAATAAAAACTTTATGGAACTCTGGCAGCAGTTACTGAGACAAAGCATTAGTTCAGTTGATCAGGTAGTTGAGAAGTTTGGTATTAAAAAAGAGGTGGCAGAACGTCTGGATGATTTCTTCCAGGCGAGGGTAAACCCTTATTATTTGGGGCTTATCCGCTATCCCGGCGATCCAATCTGGCTTCAATGCGTACCGCATGAAGTTGAGCTGGAAGACCTCGACGCACCCGAAGACCCTCTGCATGAAGATGACATGAGTCCCGTTCCTAACATTACTCACCGTTATCCCGACCGCGTTTTGTTTCTTACCACAAGCCAGTGCGGCTTGTACTGCCGTTTCTGCACAAGGAAAAGAAAAGTCGGTGACTCAAGCAAAATTAATATGAAAGAGCTTGAGAGTGCTTTCCAGTATCTTGAACAGCATACTGAAGTTTCCGATATTATTTTATCCGGCGGTGACCCGCTTATGCTTACAGATGCTATGCTTGAAAAAATTCTCAAACGCCTGCGTACTATTCCGCATATACAGGTTATACGGCTTGGTACTAAGATGCCATGTGTGCTTCCGCAAAGAATTACACAAGACCTTTGTGATATGATTAAGAAATATCATCCTATATATGTTAACACTCACTTCAATCATCCGTGGGAAATTACCGAAGAGAGCAAGAAGGCATGCGGTATGCTTGCTGATGCAGGATGCCCCGTAGGTAACCAGACTGTTCTTCTTAAAGGTGTGAATGATGACCCCGATGTGATGAAGGACCTCATGAAGGGATTGCTTGCTATGCGTGTGAGACCTTATTACATCTACCAGGCAGACCTTACCAAAGGTGCTAACCATTTCCGTACACCGATTGATGTAGGGCTTGAAATTATGGATAAGCTGAGAGGACATATATCAGGACTTGCAGTGCCGCAGTTTGTGATAGATGCACCCGGCGGCGGCGGAAAGATTCCGTTATTGCCCGAGTATGTGCTTGCAAGGGATAAGGAAAGAATTATTCTCCGTAACTTCCGCAATGAAGTTTACGAGTATCCCGATATACAGGAAGAACATCCTGTACTGAAGAACGGCAAGAGCATAGAGGCACGTCCATTGAAAAAGAAGCAGAAGAAAATCTCGCTTCCGGTGCTGGATGCATAAAAAAATTGCGAGCTCGAAATAAGTTTGTAAAGTTTGTAAGGTTTATAAAGTTTATAAAGTTTATAAAGTTTATAAAGTAGGTGAAGATTAAAAAATATAAGGAAAGCAAAGCAAACCTATAGATGATACGAAAAAATTTCAATTAAACCCATAGGCGTTCAATCGAACGCCTTTTTTTATTATGAATAAATTCCCCCTTTGAAGGGATATGGTAGCACAGACACTCCTGTCTGTGTAAGAAGAATCCGGGTAGCACAGACACTCCTGTCTGTGTAAGAAGAATCCAGGTAGCACAGACACTCCTGTCTGTGTGTTGAACCATTTATTTATAGTAATTAATATTTAAATACCGTAAATTTTGGTATAAAAATCACAACATGCCAAAAAAGAAAAAAACTACAGTAAAAACTGCCAAAAAACCTATTGTATCATATAAACATTTAGATAAAGAACGCTTAAACAATCCGCCTGTTGGTATTGTTACACCTGAAACTGACCCTGATGCAGGTAAAAAGAAAAAATATGAGTATGACCCTCATCTTGACCCACAATTGGTTTGGGCAGGTAAGGCAGAACGCACTAGCTTTGAAATACCGACCGTTAGCTTGCATGTACATGAAAGAATTGATGCAAGGACGATACTTGAAGCAGTAAAAAAGAAAAATGGCAATGGATGGCAGGGCGGATTGTTTGATAGTCCCGATGAAAACTTACCATTAAGAGATGCAATACATTTTTATAAGCATAAGATGGGATGGACAAACAGATTGATTGCAGGTGATTCTCTTTTGGTAATGAATTCTCTTATTGAAAAAGAGGGAATGGCAGGACAGGTGCAGATGATATATTTTGACCCGCCTTATGGAATAAAATATGGCTCAAACTTTCAGCCGTTTGTAAATAAACGTGATGTGAAAGATGGCAAAGATGAAGACTTGACCCAAGAACCTGAAATGATAAAAGCATTCCGCGATACATGGGAACTTGGAATACACAGCTACTTAGCTTACTTACGTGACCGATTATTACTTGCAAGAGATTTATTACATGAAAGTGGAAGTATTTTCGTACAAATAAGTAATGAAAATATACATCATGTTAAGGAATTGATGGATGAGATATTTGGAAATAAGAATTTTGCAAATATAATTGCTTTTAAGAAATCAGGAAGTCAAACAACTTCTCTAATGCCATCTGTATGTGATTATATAGTTTGGTATATAAAAAATATGGATAAGTCAAAGTTCAAGGGTTTATTCATTAAAAAAAAGATCGGCATAGATGAAACAGAATTTAATCAAATTATTAATAATAAGTCTGAATATAGAACATTAACAAATCAAGAAAGGCTATCTTGTGAAATACCCGAAGGATATAGAATTTTTAAAAGTACTGATTTAAATTCACGAAGTGGCTCTGAAACAACTTCTTTACCCTTTGAATTTAAAGATAATAAATATAAACCGCGTAAAGGTGCAGGTTGGAGAACTAATATAGAAGGGCTAAAAGTATTAGCATCTAAAAATCGATTGTTTATAACTAATAATACATTACGATATATACACTATTTTGATGATTTCCCCTATTCTATGCTTACAAATATTTGGGATGACATTATGGGAGCTACGAACTTAATTTACGCTGTACAGACTAATCCTATAGCAATCCAACGTTGTATGTTAATGACAACTGATCCGGGTGATCTGGTATTAGACTTTACTTGTGGCAGCGGAACAACTGCTTATGTTGCAGAACAATGGGGAAGAAGATGGATTACATGTGACACATCAAGAGTTGCAACTGCTCTAACAAAACAAAGATTAATGACTGCATTGTTTGATTACTACGAGCTAGCTCATCCACCGGAAGGAGTTGGAAGCGGTTTTAAATATAAAACAGTACCTCATATAACATTAAAATCAATTGCAAACAATGAACCGCCACCGCAGGAAACACTTTATGACCAACCATACAAGGATAAAAATAAAGTAAGAGTAACAGGTCCTTTTACAGTTGAAGCAGTACCTGCACCTATAGTTAAATCAATTGATGATATCGCACTTGAAATTGGTACTGCAACTGCAGATGATATTGCAATAACTACAGCAACTGCTGCAGATGTATCAATTTCAAGAAGCGGTGAAACACTCCGTCAAAATGAATGGAAAGATGAATTATTAAGAACAGGAATCAGGGCAAAAGCCGGCAAGCACATAAGATTTACAAGAATAGAAACCTTACCCACACGCTGGCTTCATGCTGAAGGTGAAGCAGATGGAGAACGCGTTGTTGTATCGTTCGGACCCGAATATGCACCGCTGGAACAAAGACAGGTCGAGCTTGCAATAGAAGAAGCACAAACGCTTGTTCCCAAGCCAAAGCTTATAGTATTTGCAGCTTTCCAGTTTGACCCGGAAGCTTCGAAAGATATTGATGAATTGAACTGGCCGGGTGTAACACTAATAAAAGCACAAATGAACGCTGACCTTTTAACTGAAGATTTAAAGAAAAAACGTTCATCAAATGAAAGTTTCTGGTTAATAGGACAGCCTGATGTAAGGGTTGAAAAGATTTGTAAAGGTGAAGATGCAGGTAAATATAAAATTGAAGTTCATGGATTTGATTATTACAATCCTGTAAACGGATTAATTGAATCAGGCGGAACAGAAAAAATTGCGATGTGGATGCTTGATACCGATTATGACGGAAGAAGCTTATATCCTCAGCAGGTGTTTTTTCCTATGAGCGGAGCGAAAGACGGATGGAGTAGGTTAGCAAAGAATTTAAAAGCTGAAATTGATGAAGACTTAATTGAGCAATACAGGGGAACAGTATCGCTGCTATTTTCTTCAGGAGAGTTCAAACGTGCTGCTGTCAAAATAATTGATGACAGAGGAATTGAAAGCTTAAAAATAGTGGAGTTAGAATAATGCCGATAAACAGAGAATCACAAAACGAAGAGTTTAAATCAAATTGGCATGATGATTATTTAAAAACAATTTGTGCATTTGCTAACACTGATGGAGGAAAAGTATTTTTAGGTGTAGATGATAATGGTGAAATAGTTGAGCTTAATGATATTGACAGACTACTTGTCGAACTTCCTAATAAGATAAACAGCGTACTTTCTATTTTACCCTCAATTACAATAAGGGAAGAAGGCACTCTTAAATATTTAGAAATAAAGGTTGACTCATATTCGGTTCCAATTTCATGCAGAGGAAAATATTATATCAGAAGCGGAAGTACAACTCAGCAATTAAACGGAACTGCATTGACGGATTTTCTTCAAAGAAAAACAGGAAGAACCTGGGATGAAAATGCAGCCATTGCTTACAATGATGTATTAATAAAAGAAGAAACATTACTAAAATTTAGAAACAATGCTCAGGATAAAATTCCATCCATTGCACATGAGAATGATTTAAAACAAATACTGGAAAAGCTTCATTTAATTGAAAACAATAAAATAAAGTATGCCTGTATTTTATTATTTGGAAATGACCCTCAGGCAAATTTTATTAATGCGAAAATAAGAATAGGCAAATTTACTGATGATGCTAATGTTGTTTCACAGGATGAAGTTGGGGGAAATCTGTTTGATCAGGTAATACATACTATTGAAATTATAAGAACAAAATACCTGCAAACAAATGTGAAGTTTGAAAGTGGAGATATTGAACGCAAAGATGTTCCGGAATATCCTTTGGAAGCACTTCGTGAAGCAATTTTGAATGCAATTACGCACAGAGATTACAGTGTCAGTACAACTATATTCATAAAGTTTTTCAAAGATAAGCTTGTAATCTCAAATTCAGGTTCTTTACCACCTGAAGTACCTTTGAGCAAATTAAAATCTGCTCATATATCTAAACCGCGAAATCCGTTAATAGCAGAAATATTCCAAAAAGCCGGTTATATTGAGACTTGGGGAAGGGGTACAAATAAAATTGTACAATCTTGTAAAGAAGCAGGTTTGCCTGAACCAGACTTTAATGAAGAAAATAATATTTTTACAGTCACTTTTTACAAAGATAATTTAAATGAAGAAAATTTAAAAAAATTAGGTCTGAGTGAAAGACAGATACATGCAGTGCTTTATATTAAGAAAGAAGGCAATATTACCAATAAAAAATATAGGGAAATCAATAATATTTCTGATGAAACAGCAAGAAATGAACTAAAAGATTTAGTGGAGCGGGAAATATTAGTTATTAAGGGTAAAGGACCCTCAGTTAAATACCTAATAAAACAATAACTTTGAACTTAACATAAACAAACTAAATTTCTGGCAATTATTTGGCAATTACTTGGCGATTTTGGCGATTATTTGGCGATTAGCATTATTAAGCAAATCACGCAATAAACGCGCACTAATTAAGCAAAATGCGCATCAAAGGGGCACTAAAGGGGCATTATGAATACAATAGATAAACTTATAATAAATTCACCTTACGAAGAACCAAAATATTATTGGAGCTTTGACAGGGAAATAAGAACATTCGACAAAAAAGAAGGACGCAGACCTGCCGGTTACATTGTTGCAACACAAGCCGCACGTACTTTTGATGACCCGGGATTATTTGTTGAAATACCGCTTGTAAACCAGATAAGACCACGAATTAAAAAATGGCGTGAAGAAGGTTATCCGGGCGTTACAGGGATTACAAAAAGACTTCTTGAACATTGGGTTAATCCTGAAGAACGGGAAAATAAAAGATTCTTTTTCTGCCAGCTTGAGGCAATAGAAACCTTGATATGGTTAAACGAAGCCCCTGCATCCGAAAAAACCGGAATAGATATTCCAAATGATGGCGGTGAGTTTACAAGACTTTGCTCTAAGATGGCAACAGGTTCGGGTAAAACAATTGTAATGGCTATGCTTATTGCTTACCATATATTGAATAAGGTTACATATACGCAGGATAATAGGTTCTCAAAGAATGTTTTAATGATTGCACCGGGCTTAACAGTTAAAAGCAGATTGCAAGTTCTTATTCCCGCAGGCAAAAGTAATTACTATGATGAATTTAATGTAATACCTTCTTCTCTTTATGATAAGCTTAGACAGGGTAAAGTAAAAATAGAAAATTGGCATTCACTTGCATGGGATACGGAAGAAAGATTAGCAAAGAAGAAATCTGTTGATAAAAGAGGTGCAAAAAGCGATGAAGCTTATGTAAAAGAAGTTTTAGGCGAGTTATCTACAGCATCAAATATATTAGTAATTAATGATGAAGCACATCATGCATGGAGAGTTCAGCCCGAATTAAAAGTGAAAAGGGAATTTAAAGAGCAGGCAAATGAAGCTACAATATGGGTTAGCGGCTTAGATAGAATTAACAATGTAAATAAAATATTAAAATGCCATGATTTCACTGCAACACCGTTTGCACCAAGCGGGAAACAATCGACTGATGAAGCATTATTCGAATGGATTGTTAGTGATTTTGGTTTAAATGATTCTATAGAATCGGGTTTGGTTAAAACTCCTCGTGTTGTTATAAGAGATGATGCAAGGTTAACTTCAGATTACAAATCCAGATTGTACCATATCTATAATGACCCGGAAGTAAAAGATGATATAAATAGAAAAGCGGAAGAACATGAGCCATTGCCAGATTTAGTATTGACAGCTTATTATCTATTAGGACTTGATTGGCAGGAAACAAAAAGACTATGGGAAAAAAGTAATCATTATACACCGCCTGTAATGATAACCGTAGCAAACAGAACTGAAACAGCAGCAAGAATTAAGTATTCATTTGACCATAAGAGAGTAAAGATTGATGAGTTGTGCAACCCTACAAAAACATTGCATATAGACTCTAAAGTATTGGATATTGCAGAAGCCCAGGATGAAAATAAAATAAGTAAAGATGAAGAAGATGCTAATGATGATACGCCTGTTAAAAAATTAACAAAACAGGAATCAGCGGAATTACTAAGGCAAACAGTAGATTCAGTAGGTCAAATAGGTAAACCCGGTGAACAAATCCAAAATGTTATCTCCGTAGGAATGTTATCAGAGGGATGGGATGCTAAAACAGTAACACATATCTTAGGTTTACGTGCGTTTTCAAGTCAGTTATTATGTGAGCAAGTTGTGGGCCGAGGGTTAAGAAGCACTACTTATGAGGTAAATCCTGAAACAGGTTTATATGAACCTGAATATGTTAATATATTTGGTGTACCGTTTACATTCTTGCCTCATGAATCGCAGGATGGACCGCCGCCGCCGCCGCCGCTTCCTAAAACGAAGATTGAACCTGTAACCGAAAAAAAAGAATATGAGATAATCTGGCCAAATGTTTTACGCATAAACCATGTATATAAACCATGTTTGACATTAGATATCACTAAAATAAAAGCAATTGAAATTAATGCATATGAAACCCCAACTATTGCAGATTTAGCTCCAATGGTAGACGGACAACCTGACTTGACTAAGATTACCGAGATTGATCTTGAAAAATTAGGCAAAGAATTCAGATGGCAAAAAATAATATTTGAAACCGCAAGAGATGTTTTTGAACAAATGAAGCCAACATGGAAAGGTAACAAAGATTATTTATTAGCTCAAATTATAAAGCTTGTAGAAAATTTTATTAAATCAGAAAAAGTTCTGATTAATCCACCACTTTTTGATGTTGATGAATTAAGAAGAAGAATATTAATTACTTTAAATATGACTAAGGTTGTTCATCATATTTGGGAAGTAATCAGATTTGAAAACACAGAAGAGATTGTTCCTGTATTTGATAATGATTATCCAATTCGTTCAACAGGTAATATGATTACTTGGTACACAGGCAGACCATGTGAAATAACAAAGAAATCTCACATTAATTGCTGTGTCTATGACAGTACCTGGGAAGCAAGCGAATCATTTGAACTGGATAGAAATGAAAATGTGAAAGCATGGGTTAAGAATGATCACTTAGGTTTTGAAATACATTATGTGTATAAAGGCATAGTTAAAAAATATAGACCTGACTTTATAATTAAACTTGCTGATGATACAAATATGATTCTTGAAGTTAAAGGAAAAGATGATGAAGAAAACAAAGCTAAAAGAAGTTTCCTTGATGAATGGATAAGGGCAGTAAATGGACATGGTGGTTTTGGAATTTGGAAATGGAATGTTTCAAAAAATCCTGCTGATTTAAAAAAGATATTACAAGTTAATCAAACATTCTAACTCATGCTATTATAATAATGACAGGAGTGCCTGCCTGCTGCAGTCAGGTCTGTGCTACCTGCTCATTACTAGCTTATTTTTGAGAAATTGGCGGAATGTGTATTATCTCCCCCAAAATTCCTATATCTTTCTTTCATAGCCGGTTAGAAATCATATCCGCACTATCAAAATACTATCACAGAATGTTATCACGCTAAGTATACGGTTTACAATATAGTTAGTGCAGAGGGGAGCATCACACACCCCCAAAAGTGCGGAAATTATGCAATAAACGGCAATTTCCGTAATTAGCACATGTGTCTAATCGCATAGCTTAAAATCGTTACCCAATGAGCTAAATTCACGTCGCTCAGAAAACAGCAATAATTCATCAATGAAAAGCGGGTAAATCAGCCCCAAATATCCCGGCGTGAAAAACCCGTATAAAAACCGGTCATCCCCAGGCGACGCAAAATCACACACAGGCAATAATAATATAACGACATGAACCGGTTATAGCCACACACCGGGAATTTGAGCATCCGCATAAAAAATACTTTCCGGAAAAATCGGTAAAGCAGTGTTCTTTGAAGTACATAGAACAAATGTATAAAAGGAAAAAAATATAATTATTTTAAAAAAAATTTTGTTCTAATTAATGAAGAATTTTCAAGGATTTCTAAATTTTGTCAGGGTAAAACAATAATTTAGGAAAAAATCAATTTGTTTTTTTAGTTTTGTTATGTTAATTTTGAACATAACAGCAGTAATAATATTTCCTCAAATCAATTGAACAATAATCACACTTTAATAGATTATTGATTTTTATAGAATAAAAGAATAAGAGTTCTTAGTAAAGAACTTTTTTTCATAAATAGTTATTTAATTTGAAATTATTAAGAATCAATTAAGCTCTGATGAAATGAATATTAAAAGTTTAAATACAGGAGAGTTACAGAAACCATTCGAGCAAATTGAGTTTGAAAAAAGAACCTCAGTTATTCGAAACCCGGATGGCTCTATAGTATTCGAGATGATAGATATAGTAGTGCCGAAGCAATGGTCACAGGTAGCAACCGATATCATAGCGCAGAAATATTTCCGCAAGGCAGGCATACCCAAGGTATTAAAGAAGACAGAGGAAGAGGGCGTACCCAACTGGCTTCGTGCATCAACACCGGATGAAGAAAAGCTGAAAGAGCTTCCGGCAGAGGAACGGTACGTAAGCGAAACAGACTCAAGGCAGGTATTTCACCGGCTCGCAGGATGCTGGACATACTGGGGATGGAAACATAAATATTTCGATACTGAACAGGATGCGTACAATTTTTATAAAGAGCTGGTGTACATGCTGGCAATGCAGATGGCAGCACCAAACTCACCGCAGTGGTTCAATACAGGCTTAAACTGGGCATACGGCATCAGTGGTCCATCGCAGGGGCATTTTTATGTTGAGAGCGAAACAGGAGAGCTGAAACAATCTGAAGATGCATACACGCATCCGCAGCCGCATGCATGTTTCATTCAATCGGTAACAGATGACCTTGTTAATGAAGGCGGCATCATGGACTTATGGGTGAGAGAAGCAAGGTTGTTTAAGTATGGTTCGGGCACAGGTTCAAACTTCTCTAATATAAGAGGCACCAATGAGCCGTTAAGCGGCGGCGGAAAATCATCGGGGTTAATGTCATTTTTGAAGATAGGTGACAGAAGCGCCGGTGCAATCAAATCAGGCGGCACAACACGCAGGGCAGCCAAGATGGTTACACTTGACCTAGACCATCCCGATATAGAAGAGTATATCAACTGGAAAGTAATAGAAGAGCAAAAAGTAGCAGCATTGGTTTCAGGATCAAAGCTGTTAAATGCTCATTTAAATAGTATAATTAAAGCATGCCACAGCTCACATCCGGAAAATAATGGATTCGACAGGAAATCGAACAAATTACTTGCCAAAGCAATCTCTGATGCAAGAAAATGTTTCATCCCGGAAAATTATATAGAGCGTGTAATACACCTGGCAAAGCTTGGCGTAAAAGAGATACACATCCCCGTATACGATACTGACTGGACGAGTGAAGCATACCTGACGGTGTCGGGGCAGAACTCGAACAACAGCATCCGTGCGACTAATGAGTTCATGAATTCGGTAAAAAATGACGGCGACTGGAATTTATATTTCAGAACCGAGCTTGCAAGAGCAAAGAAAGAAAAGCGTGAACCGGTAGCATGCAAGACGATAAAGGCAAGGGATTTGTGGGAGCAGGTATCGTATTCGGCATGGGCATGTGCCGACCCGGGAATACAGTTTCACACGACAATAAACGAGTGGCATACATGCCCCAGGGGCGGCGACATCAAAGCATCGAACCCATGCAGTGAATATATGTTCATAGATGATACAGCGTGCAACCTTGCATCGCTAAATTTAGTGAAATTCTATGATGCCGAGACGGACAGGTTTGATGTGGAAAGGTACAGGCATGCATCAAGATTATGGACAATAGTGCTCGAAATCAGCGTTTTGATGGCACAATTTCCGAGCAAACAGATTGCAAAACTGTCGTATGAATACAGAACATTAGGCTTAGGTTATGCTAACCTCGGTGCGATGCTAATGCTGCAGGGTATTCCATATGACTCAAGTGAGGCACTGGCAATTACAGGTGCACTTACTGCTATACTTCATATGCATTCATATGCGACATCTGCCGAAATGGCTATGGAGCTGGGAACATTCCTGAGATATAAAGAGAATGAACAGGATATGCTCAGGGTTTTAAGAAATCACAGGCGTGCTGCATACAATGCACCGCAGAATGAATATGAGAAGCTTTCTATTTACCCTATGGGGATAAATAAAAAATTCTGTCCGGATGATTTGCTTGAAGCGGCAAGAGAAGATGCAGACCGCGCAATAGAGCTCGGTGAAAAACACGGCTACAGAAATGCACAGGTTACAGTTGTTGCACCTACAGGAACCATCGGTCTTGTAATGGATTGTGATACTACTGGTGTAGAGCCTGATTTCGCTTTGGTGAAATTCAAAAAGCTTGCAGGAGGCGGATACTTTAAAATAATTAATGAGTCTGTTCCGTTTGCTTTAAAACGCTTAGGTTACACTGCAAATGAAATTAATGATATCATCAAGTATACAAAAGGACATGGCACATTAATTGGATGTCCTAACATTAATGCACAGTCACTTGCATCGAAGGGCTTCACCAAAGACGTGCTGTCATCTATAGAGAAGAACCTTCCTTCGGTATTTGATATTAACTTTGCATTCAATAAGTGGACACTGGGTGTTGACTTCTGCAAAGATGTTCTTGGATTTAAAGAAGACCAACTTGATGATTTTAATTTTAATATACTCCGCAGTCTTGGATTCACAAAAGAGGAAGTTGAAGAAGCAAATGATTATGTATGCGGAACAATGACCGTAGAAGGTGCACCTCATCTGAAGGAGATGCATTACCCCATATTTGATTGCGCAAATAAATGCGGTAAAAAGGGTACAAGATATATTTTACCGGAAGCACACATTAAGATAATGGCAGCAGCACAGCCGTTTATTTCAGGGGCAATATCCAAAACCATCAATCTACCAAATGATGCAACTGTTGAGGATATGAAACGCGCTTACATGCTTTCATGGTCACTTGGTACCAAGGCAAATGCATTATATAGAGACGGCTCAAAGCTTTCCCAGCCGCTGAATTCTGTAAGTGATGATGACCTTTCGGAGAGTGAATCACATGAGCTTGCCGAAATGACTAAATCGAATGATATTATCAGGATAGCAGAGAGAATCATTCACCGTTATATTGCAAAGAGAAGGAAGCTTCCGTTCAGAAGAAGGGGCTATACACAGAAAGCAAAGATTGGTAACCACTCGGTTTATTTACGAACAGGTGAATACGAGAACGGACAGCTTGGCGAAATATTTATCGATATGCACCGTGAGGGGGCAGCATTCAGAAGCCTGATGAACTGTTTTGCCATTTCAATTTCACTCGGATTGCAGCATGGCGTACCGCTGGAAGAGTTCGTTGATGCGTTTGTATATACCAGGTTTGAACCGAACGGAATAGTTATTGGTAATCCAAACATCAAAATGACAACTTCTATTATCGATTATATCTTCCGTGAGCTTGCAGTTACATATCTTGGCAGAAATGACCTTGCTCATATATCACAGGATACGGAGATGAGAACAAGCCCGATAGATGCAATATCGAAGCTGGATAATGAAGCTGATTTTGATGAAGAAGAAATTTACAGCGAAAGAATAATAGAAGAGAAAAGACCGTCAAATATTCCGCCGCCTGTAACAAATGCAGACCTGAGCCCAACCGCAATGCATACTGCATCACAGCAATACAGTGCACAGCCCAAAACCGCAAATGTATCTAACGGGAATGTACAAAACGGCAAGATGGAAATGATTAAGGAAGCGAAGATGAAGGGATACACAGGCGATATATGCCAGTCATGCGGAAGCTTAACTATGGTAAGAAACGGAACATGCTTAAAATGCACAACCTGCGGCGATACAAGCGGGTGCTCTTAAGTTCGTTAAGTATGTTAAGTTTGTAGAGTTTATTAAGTTTGTATAATTGATTATACCTCTTTCCCAAATTTCTATTTGGGAAAGGCAAAAGGGAACGTGATGAGCGTTCCCTTTTTAATTAGCCAATTTATTAAACACCCTTACAATTTTTTCTTTTTTCTTACTTTCTTTATTTATCCATTCAACATTTTTATAAAGCTTGTCATTCTTCAATTGCCATGTCACATCAATTTTCTCATACTTAGATTCACCTTTTACTTCAATTGAATTGTCCTGTTCGTTCCATTTCCCTTTTAGGTTTTGTGCCCAATCTGAGCCGTTACTGCTTATATAAAATCCGCATAAACCACCGGAGCTCATATCATAAGTAATAAATTGCTCCTCTACCCACTTATATTTAATACTGTCACCAACCATCCATCCGGTTAAATTAATATGCAGATAAGTATTATTTGCAGAACCATCAATTGTGAGTACTTCTTTTGCAATACCAGGTGCGATGCCTTCCGTAACATTATAAGTAGTTTCCCATTTGCCAATATATCCATCTAAAACTCTTGTGACATCAATCTGGGATAATATAGTTTGAAATGAAAAAATAAGGCAGGAAATGAGAAATAAATATTTTGTTTTCATAGTCATTTTCCCTTTCGGTTAAATATAGTTGAAATTTTTTAATAGTAAAACTCTATAAGATCATTTTCGAATGGAACTTTGTAATGAAAATTAATATCCCGGCAGTGTCACACATAAATAAGTAAACAGAAGATGAATAAACCATAGAGCATACTGCATGTAAAACATCTGTTCTTCTGTCATCATCCACTTTTATCTTAATATGGAAACGCCCTTTAGATAAAAAGAAAAATTGAAAGTGAAGAAAAAAAAGTATTGAAGGACGTGAAAAAACTCAAAGGAAAAAAATCTTAATATTTTTTTAATAATAATGGGAACGTGAGAACGTTCTCTTTATTTGTTTATAACCATTTTGCCGATATCGGCAAAATGGTTATAAAAGAACAAAAATAGCTGACAATTTTATTATGATGTTTTTTAAAAAGTTATCGGGTATAATTTATGAACGAGGAGTAGATGATAGAGGTTTTGCTTTAATTAGATCAAAAGGAGATGAAGCACTTTTTGGTGGCTACACAACTCAGGAAATGAAGAATAAATTGGGAATATCCGAAAAGTGTCCATTAGCTGACTTCCTCCCAACACTTACAATTAAAGCAAAAGACTTTGCTACCGAACTTACAAGTCATAATGTTGTCGATAAAGATATTCAAGGTGAAAAACCAATTGAGAGAGAACATATTGATAATAATCTTGCAGTAAGAAAAATATTATTGGAAAGAGGTGTCAACCCTGAATCATTACCACCGGCAGAAGATATACAAAAAATAAAAAGGAAAATTGATAGTGAAGAAAAAAAAGTATTGAAGGACGTGAAAAAACTCAAAGGAAAAAAATCTTAATATTTTTTTAATAATAAAGGGAACGTGATGAGCGTTCCCTTTTACTTTCACAGACAGGAGTGTCTGTGCTACCTTAATTTAACGAGCTTTACAAATCAAACTTCACGCCTGATATAATTTTGAACCCGTTATTCTTTCCGGTTATATTTCCATTGATGGCAGAAAGAGTATTTGATAAGCCTAAGCTATATCCAATGCCGGTAAACATTTCAATATTATTTGCAACCCTGAAGTCAAGCCCGCTTCCGAAGTAGAGCCCGAAATCTATCGTCTCAAAAGCTTCACTTGCATCCACATCCCCGTCGATACTTTCTACAGTTGACGATATTCTGAGAGCGACAGTTGGTCCTGCTTCGACGTACGGTTTAACCTGTTGTACCGGAAAGTTTACTTTTAACAGAACCGGGGCTTCAATGTAGTTCAATTTGAATGTATTTTGATTTCCCCAACCATCACCAACCGAGAAACCTTTCATTATATATCTTAATCCCGGTTTTATAGAAAATAACGGAGATACCTTAAATTCTGCAAATCCGCCTATCATTATTCCTGTTCTTGATCCTGAACGAAGGTCAGGCGAAAAGCTTGAGTTAGAGAGATTTAATCCGGCTTCAATACCTAGTTTTGGCTGTGAAAATGATTGTGTCGAAAATATTGCAGCTATTGCAACTACGATGATTGATATTTTTGCTAAAATTTTCAATTTTGTTACCTTTCTTTTTTTTAATTTATATTTTTTGATTTTTTGTTTTTCTGATTTCGTTATTAGCGGGACTAAAGTCCTGAAAGCTCCTCTGTCTGCATCCACGGGCTGAAGCCCGTGGTTACTTTTTTTATTTGGGACAGAAGCCCCTGGTTTCTTTTTTATTATGTTACAGTAGTCCCTGGTTATTTTTTATTTCTAATATTAAAGAACGTTATTACTGTTTGTTTAATATTAATAGTTATTTGCTATCAGTTATTTGTTATCTGTTATTTGTTACTGTACTGTATAATCCGATGTCACTGTATACGCAGTGTTTGTACCTGTTGTACTATTACCTGTAAAATCAAACTTCCACTGCTGTCCTGCCGTTACATGCGTAAATTCTTCAATATCGTAAAAGTTATCTTTTTGGAACACATAGTTTGGGTCGTTGTTGGTTAATGTTTCTTCGAACTGTTGTTCAGGTAACCTGCATACAATTTTTGATATTTTTGTATCCATCGAGGGCTTAAAGAGGAATTCAAGACCTCCGTTTTCTCCCTCTTGCTGTGAAATCTGGAATGATATCTGTTGATTTTGTTTCGGTCCTGTTGGTCCCGTTAAACTATCGAGTTTACTGCAGCCGGTTATTGCAACTGCCAGTAATAAGAATACCGCTGCCAGACCTTTGAATAAATATTTTGTTTTCATTTTTGATGCCTTTCTTTTTTTTTTATTTAATTACAATATTATTCAATATTATTTCTCTTGTAATTTTTAACTTCTTTATTATGGTACAAAAATATATTCACGTGCGTAGTACAAAAAATTGAAATTATCCATAAATTTAATTTCAACAAGTAAATCATCGCTCATTTCCTTGGAATCAGGACAAATTTTAGCATATTTGGTTATTATTAATTAAACTTTAGAGTGGTTGAAATAATATTAAGAAATAAAACCGGGAAACAGCAGATAAAAATGGAAACTGAAATATCCGGAAACTTTTGTAGAGTGTCTATGCTACCCGCAGTACTCAACTAACCAATCCGGTCATTGTCTCATTATTGCCGCCCCCCTGTACAGGCAGGCATGTGGATTTTCTCCACAAAAATTCGGAGTTGGGCTCAAAACAGTGCTGAGATGGGTTCAAGTTGTGTCGGAGTTGGGGTCAAGTTGGTATCAAGTTGGGTTATCGTTTTTGAAAAACAGGGGTTAACTCATTGCAGTATAAGGAGATAACGCCGTCAGAAATGTGAGATTTTTGATTTAAGATTTGCGATTTTGAGCCGGAAACGGCATTTTTTCATCAAAATAAAACTTCACTATATCATTAACCAATATCGTTATGGGAAAAATTTGGCAGCAAATTATTGTCGCTGTTGTTGAGTAGTTAAAGTGATACTTTAAGGTATTTCCGGTTCATTATCAAACACACCCCTTCCGCTTCGCTCCCTCCCCTCTCGAGAGGGGAATCCTTACCTCTTTATTTATCTATTGATTAAAATTGCTTAAAAAGCACTCTAAACACTCTATACACACTAAGCACTCTACACACTCTAATCTATTTTCAGCAAAAACTTGACAAACACAAATATCGTATATACATTTGTATAGTGATAAATATTATCACTCAATACCGTTCTTT
>Ga0105092_10000205_pt1 | contig 29604 bp, 2 predicted proteins | sample PPLLak2March2015_FD_87021 | JGI IMG/M metagenome (GOLD analysis project Ga0105092, IMG submission 87021) | Freshwater sediment microbial communities from Prairie Pothole Lake near Jamestown, North Dakota, USA - PPLs Lake P7 Core (1) Depth... | ecosystem: Environmental > Aquatic > Freshwater >... | reverse complement strand
GCAGGGCCAATTTACAGAGCCGCAACGCTTTTTCCGGCTCTGTCGGACCGCGGCACCCCGCTCGCCCCTTTCATGATCGCGGGTGCCCCAAGGGGCATGAGGGTCTCTTCAACAGCCTCGCCTCGTGCGCGGTCGTGTACGATAATAGCTGGATGTTCCGCACGCTCTGGCTTGCCGTCCTCCTGTCTGGAGTTCCCCTCTTTGCTCAAGACCAGCTGGCCAAGGGGACGATAATCGACAAAGTCCCCTGCATCAGCCGCCCGACCCAGAGCTATGCGGTCTTTCTCCCGTCGAGCTATTCGCGCGACGTCCCGCATCCCATCCTCTACTGCTTCGACCCGGGCGCCCGGGGAAAAGTCCCGGTCGAGCTCTTCAAAGACACGGCGGAGCAGCTCGGCTACATCCTGGTCGGATCGAACAACTCGAAGAACGGGCCGTGGGGGCCGATCCAGGAAGCAATCCAGGCGGTCTGGGACGACACACACGCCCGGTTTGCGCTTGATCCGCGGCGCTTCTACACGACCGGAATGTCGGGCGGAGGCGGCCCGGCCTGGACGCTCGCCAACTCCGGTGCCGCGGGCACTATCATCTGCGCCTCCGTCCTGGAGATCAAAGAAGAGCTCCTGAAAGACGTCCCTTTTGCTTTCTTTGGCACGGCGGGTCTGGCCGATTTTAATTACCCGTACGTCGACCGGCACGGCGAGACGCTTCTCAAGCTGGGGAAGCCCGCCCGGTTCGAAACCTTCGAAGGGGGCCACGCCTGGCCTCCGGCCGAACTGGCCTCCGAGGCGCTTCTGTGGATGGACCTGCAGGCCATGAAATCCGGGCTCAAGAAACGCGATGACTCCTTCCTGGATCAGCAGTTCCAGAGTCGCCGGGCACAAGCCACCAGTCTTGAAGCGGAGGGCAAGCTCTGGGAGGCGTGGCTGGCCTGGCGTTCACTCAGTCTCGACTTCGCAGGCCTTAAGGAAGTCGGCGAAACCGGGGTTAAGGCCACGGCATTGTCCGAGAACAAAAAGGTGCGCGAGCGGCGCAAGGAACTGGCCGACATCGCCCAAGCTCAGCAGCGACGCGAGCAGGAACTGCTGCGGGCGCGTGCGATTCTCGAAAGACCGCAGCAGGCTTCGTTGCTCGGCCAGGACGAGGACCGGCAGGAGGAGTTCACCGGGGGTGCGGCGACCGAGCTGTGGCGCCTGGTCTCCCAGATGAAGAAGCAGATGGAGCGGACCGTATACGACCGGGAAAGGATCTTGAGTCAGCGGGTGCTCGACGGTTTCTACATCGGTTCGATCTATTACGGCAGAGACCTCTTGGAGCGCAAGGACTATGCGCCGGCCGCCGTGGTATTGGAAATCTGCACGGAAATCCGCCCGAAGACGGCCGGCCTGCTTTTTGACCTGGCGCGGGCCCAGGCCGCTCTCCGCTCAAAGAAAAAGGCCTTATCGACCCTCGAAAAGGCCATCGAAGCGGGCTTCAAAGACCGCGATCGCCTGAAAACCACTCCCGAATTCGAGTCGCTGCAGAAAGAGGACAGATATCAACAACTGATCGCACGGTTGGGCGAGTAGCGAAGGAACACTCTCGCGTCGTGCCCCCTTTGCGTACCTATTTTAAATGACAAGCCGAACCGACCGGTTCTATGCTCTATGAGACTCCGACTGCGGGATATCAAGCACGGGTTCCTGACGCCCCGAGTCAGGGCTGATCTCCGATCTATGGCGATGGCGGTCTCGCTTTGCCGCTTTCGGCTATCCAAGACCCCTTAACCCGCTTGCACGCGGACCGCTTTCGCGCTACGTTTCCCGCATGCTGGGGAAATCCATCCTCGCCGTTTACCCGCACCGGGGGCGAAGCTCCGAGGTGCGCTACGCGCCGCCGATCGGGCTGGAGTACGTCATGGCTGCGGTCGAGGATCTCGTTGAGAAGATCACCGTCGTCGACATGCGTTTCGAGGAGAACGACGACTTGGCGCGGTTCCTCCACGGGGTCGACACGGTTTGCGTGAGTCTCAACTGGCCACTCGGCCCGACCGCAGCAAACGGGGTTGCCCCCGAGTTCAACCTCATCAACCGCATCCCCCCCGGCATCTTCACCGTGGTCGGCGGACGCTGGGCCACGGTCAACACCGACGTGATCTTCGAGAACTGTCCCGGCGTCGATGTCGTCGTCCGGGGCGACGGGGAGGAGACGATCCGTGAACTGGCGCGCGCGAAGTCCCTCGACGGCATCGAAGGCATTGCTTACCGCGTAGACGGCAAGGTTCAGCGCAACGCCCCCCGGCGCTTCGCCCCCCTCAGCGAGGCGGTGTATCCGAACCGCGCGCTCAGGCGCTACGACTACCGCGTGGCCGCGCGGGGCATCGACTTCGGCTTCACCTTGGACATGGTGCTCACCTCGCGCGGGTGTCCGTTCCGGTGCAAGTTTTGCGCCTCTCACGTCGACGACTTCGGCCGGCGCCGCCGCTGGGAGCCGAGGTCCCCCGAGTCCGTGCTCGCCGAACTGCGCAAGGTCGATGCCGAGGCGGTCTTGATCGCCGATAACGACTTCTGCATCGACATGGACCGCGTCGGGGCGATCTGCGACCTTGTACTCAAGGAGGGCATCCGCAAGATCTTCGCGCTCGAAGCCCGCATCGACATCGCTCGTCGCCCCGACGTTCTTGCGAAGATGGACCGCGCGGGGTTCCGTCTCATCATGTTCGGGCTCGAATCGGCCTGCGACGCGAGCCTTGAAGTCCTCAACAAAGGGTTCACGGTCGCGAACGTCCGTCAGGCTTTCGAGGTGCTCCGCCGCTACCGGTTCATCCTCGGCGGGTTCTTCATTGTCGGGAACATCGGCGAGGACGCGGGCGACATGCTGCGGATGTCGCGCTTTGCCAAGGAATTGGGCCTGGACTTCATCGCCTTGAGCTACCTGCGCGTCGACTTCGGATCGGCCCTCGAAGAGGTCATCGCCCGTCACCCGGGCTATCACATCGCGGCGGATAAACAACACCGCGTCTGGTCCGACCGTTACCCGCTAAAGACGCTACGGCGTATCAGGCACGCCGTCGCGCGCGATTTTTACTTCAGCCCGCACATGCTGCGCTCGATCGGCCGTGCACTGCTCTCCGGCGACGTCCGTCTCCGCCATGTCCGGCGCTTCCTCGGAAGCGCGCTTCTCCTCGCCGCCGCCGGGCTCCTCCCCCGCCACCTCGCCCGACGCTTCCGCCGCCTCAGCGGACGACGGTGACGCCGGTCCCCATCCGCCGTCGAGAAGACGCTTGCACCAGCGCCGTGACACATATACGCCAGCCCGGTGGTCGCCGGGGAGCACGAATTCCCGCAGATCCTCCGGGATAATACCTCCTCTCTGAAAAAATGTCAGACCCATTTAGTAAGGTGCGCCTGCTTTTCGCCCGCCCTCTTTCTTGCCTTTCGGGCGAGCTGGTTTTCCGCGTTTCCCATCACGGCGTTTGGTTAGGTCGGTTCGGATTTGTGGCAATGGGGCCCCGAAATCGTGGACTGAGCCGATCTGTGTTGCCCGCTTCTTTGTTTGGTTGAGATCACTCAAGCCCGACCGCGGCGTTTTCCCACAGCGATCGATCGAACCAGCCTGTTCGATGTTCAGGCTGGGGCGGGAGCGGACAGATGCCATCTCATGCGCGCCGACCTTGGGTCCCAGACGTGCTGCTCGCCGGTTGTCTCCTTCTTGTAGTCCTGACCCCTGTCATCGGAGAAACATCCGATGTTCAGCTTCAGCCGAGCCGGCGAGTTCTGGCCACTGCCGACTTTGTTTTAACGGGGCTGGCGGTGAAGGTGGAGCCGGCGCACCAGGCAGTCCCACGGCATACGGCGACCTCGATCCATACGCGTCTGGCGGGTATCGACGGGGATCCCGGTGCGCTTCTTTCCCAGCTGAATCCAAACTACCGCGTGCGCGGCGACCTCATCGGACCTTCGGTAACCTCGCCGGTCGTACTCGAGGCCGCCATAGGCTCCCCGATGCTCGTCCCCCCGCTCGCCCTTCCCGGCGCGCATCTGATCACCAACCTTCGCGTGGTCGACGCCGGGCTCCCCAATACGCCGACAGTAGCGGAGGTGACACCTGACACCTGCAGCCTCTCGGTGTTTGACCAATTGCTCGTTTCAGAGGTCCAGGTACGGGAGTTGGGCTATGACGAGATCCTCGCGGCGGGCATCAACGTCACGTCGGACTCGTACTCGTATTACAACTTCACTCTGGCCCTTGGCACAGAGTCCGATGCTTACAAGATTTCCATCCCCGTCGCTATGCCGCTCGTGCCCGGGGAACCTCCGGTGGTCGGGCAAGGCCACGCCGAAGCGAAGATCGGTGAGGTTCCCCCGGTGCCTGACGTCCTCCCGGTCCTGCTTGAGCCGGAAGTGGAGGGCGGCGGCGGCTCCGGCGCCGAAGCGGTTGAAGGTGGCACGCTGCGTATTCCGGGGCTGATCATATTCCCCGGGCGGATCGCCTTGCTGCACCAGTTTTTCGAGGCTCTCGTCATAGTGGCCAACGGTGCGCCGTCGGGCACGCCGCTAATCGTGCAGGGACTCCGGGCGCGCATTGAGCTGCCCCAGGCTCCCAATCCCCTCAACAATCCGCTCCGTATCGCGGAACTGCAGGTGGGCGGAGCTCTCGAGGAGCTGGAACTCCGTTCATTGGGACCGGATGGACTTTGCGGGACAGCCGATGACGGCTCTCGCTTTGCACCCGGGCAGTCCGGGCAGGCTTCCTTCCTGGTCGAAGGGCTAAAGGAAGGACTGCACACCATCAGGTTCAAGCTGCAAGGGATACTCGAGGGGCTTCCCGCCGGACCGGTCACAGTGAGTGGCGAGGTGTTCGGCGCTATTCGGGTGCGTGATGCGAGTTTTGCCGTAAGTTTCACGCACCCGGGTGTCGTAAGGGTAGGGCAGGAGTATGACCTGGGAGTCACGCTTTTCAATTCCGGCTCGCGGGACATCCTGGGCGCTTTCGCCGATCTCTCTGCGCTGCGCATCGTCGGGGCCGATCTGGCGGACCCCGCACAAGGAACCGAGCGGAATTTCCCCGCCCCGCTCAAGCCCGGTGCATCAGGAACCATTAGTTGGCGACTGAAAGCTCAGGTTACTGGGGCTGTTACTGCGTCCTTCGTTAAGGTCGAGGGCGCCACGGGGACTTGTCTGGAGTTGGTTACCGGTGTCGGCGACCGCAATGTCCCCCTGTCGCCCGACTCGCTGATTCTCCCGGATGCCGTCCGTTACCTGCCTTCGGGAATCGTGGAGGCTTCGAGTGCCCTCCTTGGGCAGGCCTGGAGCGTTGCCACTGCACCTTCCGGCAGCCTCCCTGAAGGCGTTCGCCCGGTCTCCAAGCAGACAGTTCGCGACCGGGCGGTCGAGCTTGGGGTCGCCGGACTTCGCGTCCGGTTTGGCGAACCGCTCGCGGTGTCGCTGATCACACTGATCCGGGATTGGCTTGGCGAAACCCAAGGGACCCCAGACCCTGGGTTTGTAGAGATAGTGTGCACCACTGTGACCGGTTTCCGGTGGCAGGACCAGATTGGCGAGCAGCTGTCCCAGATCATCGGGTCGACAGCCGGCGTTGATTTCCACAGGACTATTGCGGAAGGCGAGCTGGCCCGTTCCCGGTTTCTCTCCGTTCTGGTGGCACAGGCCGAAGGATTTCCTTTTTTTGGCGCCCGGCTGGTCGATCCCGATGGCCGGTCAGTGGGTGTGAGCGGGCCGGACAATCGGTTCGGAGCGGTCGCCGGAAGTGTCTTGCTTCGTCTAAACAAGAGCGTTGCGGCCGAAACCCGCTCTAGGGGAGCATTCCTTCTTGCTTCGACCCCGGCGGCTGGAACCTGGACCCTGGAGCTGACCGCCTGGCAAGCCGGGACTGTTAGCGTGTCGGTCCTTTTGCCGATTGATGATGACCTGTATCGTCAGCTCGCCTTTACCGGGCTGCCGCTCGCTGCCGGTGCGACTTACAGGGTCAGGTTCGACCCTTACTGGTCTTCGGGAGCCGTGGTTGAGCAGTGCAACAGCGGCATTTGTGTCCCTTTCTCTCCGAATACCGCGGTTTCTCTGGTCGATGAACCTGCCCCTCGACTGATCGGCGTACTGCAGGTCGGGCCTGCGGTCTTGGAGGCCGGTGACCGTTTCGGCCGGTTGGCTGCCCTTCTCTTCTCCAAGCCGGTGTCACCCGCCAATGCCGAGAATGCAGCGAGCTATACAATCGGTGGCGGTAACCTAATCGGATCCAACCCGCCTGCGACGGTCGGTGGTTCGATCCGGGTGGCGGGCGCCAAACTGAATTTTAACAATCGGTTCGTCTTCCTCAAGCCGTCAAGCCCGATTGGGCCGTTCATCGAACGAAACATCAGCATCACCGGTGTCGCCGACACCCGCGGCCTCGCGTTGGCTGGGCCGGTCCGTGATATTCCGATTGAGACAACGGTTTCTCCCGCAGGAGTGCCTCCAGGAGGTTACCTGACGGGACGAACTGTAAACGCTGACGGCACCCCGATTTCGAACGCTGCGGTTGACCTCTTCGACTGGCCTTGTGACGCGGTTTTGCCCGTCTGGATAGCCGGGGTAAAGACCGACGCTGCCGGTCGTTATGCGTTCGATTACGTGGTCAACGGGGAATGCTCCCCCCTTATCGCGAGATCGACCCACCCGACGAACGGATCGAATAAGCAGTTCGCGATACCAGTCGTCTACCACGGCCAGCACCTTCTCGTCGACTATGTCTTTCTTGCCCGCGGGGATGTCGAGGGAGAAGTCACTCTAGCAGGGCAGCCGGTCAGGGACGCGCAAGTCCAGATTACGCCCAACGCCGATCCGGAAGCCGCGCAGTTGGTACGGTCTGACTCGACGGGCAAGTACCTCGCTCTTGACGTTCCGGTCGGCGCTGTCTCGGTGCTGGCTGTCGGGCCCGAAGGCCAAACCAATGCGACCGGCTTCGGCGCGGGCTGGATCGATGGGCCGGGCAAAACCGCCGTCGTCAACGTCTCCCTGCAAAACATCTCCGGCTCGGCGGAGGGCCAGGTCATTGGCCCGGACGGGAAGCCCGTTTCGCGAATGCTCGTTATTGCGCAAACCCTGATCCCCGGAATTGCCGACCCCGTGATTCTCGCCTTCTGTTATACGGCCGCTGACGGGACCTTCGCCCTTTCGAAACTCCCGCTCGGAGCTGTCAGAATCTTCGCGACCGACTATGCATCAGGAGTGGGAGTTGCTCAGCAAGTCCAGCTGACCACCCAAATGCCGGCGGCAACGGGCGTCGTCTTGACCTTGCCCGGGTTTGGCTCGATCAGCGGTCGGGTCATCGACCAGGCCGGGAACTTCCTGCCAATGGCTCAGGTTCAATGTGGATTTGCCACGGTGACTGCCGATCCGCTAGGCAATTACCGGTTCTCGATGATCAGAGCCGGAGCGCAGGAAGTGATCGCTGCCAACGCGGTGACGGGCCTGACCGGATCGACGAAAGTCACCGTGTGGGCAGGACAGGAGACGGCTGGGGCCGACGTCGTCATCTCGGCAGCCGCCACCATCAAAGGGACAGTCTCCATTGTCCGCAGCCCGGGTTTGCCGGCTGTTCCGCTCTCCGGTGTCAAGGTCACTCATGATGGGCTGAGTGTGGTCAGCACGAACTCCCAGGGCGCTTATGTCCTCCCTAACGTTCCCCCCGGCAATCCTTTTACGCTCAGGATCGTCGACCCGACGGGTCGGCTGGCGGTCAATCAGAAGGTTCAACTTGGTCCCGGCGAGACGCTTATACGGATCGTCACCTTCCACCCAGCCAGTATTGGAGGCCGCGTTTTTCAGCCCGACGGTCAAACGGGCGCCGTCGCTCAAGTCAGTCTCTATGTGCCGCAACCGACCTTGGCTCAGGGCCAATTTTTTGGCCTCTTGAGCGTAGAGCGTCCGATCACCACCCTGTCGGCCGCTGACGGCACCTATCTCGTGACGTCTCTGAACCCATCCGGTTTCCGCATTACCGCCTCGAACGCGTTCTTCCCCACTCCAGTCAACAGCCTTGGCATGCTGGTGGCCGATGGCCTGGTCACCTGCAACCTGACGCTGATTAACACTCTGGGCGGGACGGTCACGGGCCGGGTTTATGAACCCGACGGGGTGACTTCAGTGGGGGCCGGTATTCAAGTCACACTGGGCGGCGGTTACCTCGCGGACGCTACAGTGCGAACCGATGAATCCGGCTCCTATGCTTTCCCGGGAGTCTTTGCCTCGGGCATTTATAACCTGACTGCCTCAGACCCCCTTACTGGCTACTCAAACCGGGTAAGGGTAGCCGTGGAAGTCAACAAAGACAGCATTGTCGACCTCCGGTTGCTCGGGCGTGGCTCGCTTAGAGCCAAAGTCATTGATGCCGCGGGAACACCAATCGAATCCGGAACCGTGACTGTGACGGGACTGGACTACCCGAACACTACAGCACAGTTCCAGTTGGAAACGGGAGGCGGTGGAGCCGTCCAGTTCGACGATCTGCCCGAAGGGCCGTACTCCGTGACCGCCAGCCGTCAAGGATTGTCCGGTCGTGTCTCCGCCTTTGTGCCGCTGTCTGGTCTCGTAAGCGTCACCTTACAGTTGCAGCCGGCAGGCACGGTTACAGGCCGGCTGCTTATGCCTGACGGCGCTACCCCGGTGGGCCTGGCTGATGTCAGGCTAGTCTTGGCCGGCAAGGCGGTCGGTTTTACCGTCACGAGCGACGAAGGGGACATTGTGGGAACGTTTTCCTTCCCGGACGTCCCGCTCGGCGATTTTAAGCTGGAGGCCTTCGACAATCGCTCGACCCGCGTCGGTCGAACGGCCGGGCGGCTCACGCAAAACGGGGAAACGGTGTCCGCTGATATTGTCCTGGTTTCCATCGGCACCGTGCGGGGCCAGGTGACGGCCAACAACAGTCCGGTAGACCACGCTTACGTAACCATACAGGCGGGAGAATCCGGCTTCTCTTCGATGAGTCTGAGGGCGACTACGGATCCCGCGGGCAATTACCTGTTTCCTGGAGTCCCCGCCGGGAGTTTCAGCGTGGAAGCTCTTCACCAGACCTCCGGCCTGACAGGGTCGGCCCAAGGTATCCTCCAAGGAGGTCCGGAGCCGCTACCGGACAGAATCGTCAACATCGCGCTCGAGCAAAGCGCTTCGCTCGAAGGCGTGGTGCTTGACCATTCGGGAACGGCAGTCAGCGGCGCTCAGGTCACGGTCACGATCGGTTCCCTAACACTAACCTCTGCGACCCGTGCCGACGGGACTTTCCGGCTGAATTACGTCCCACTCGGAGAAGCCACTGTCAGGGCCCAAGCCCCGTCCGGCTATGACCGAGGAAAGGCTGGCCCGGTCACGATCGGTCAACCCGGTTCAACCGTTCCCGTGGAGGTCAGGTTCGATGGGGTCGGAACAGTCAAAGGCGACGCCTTCGACGGAGACGGCGTGACCCCGCTGGCGTTCGGGACGGTCAGTTTGACGAACACCGAGTGGTCGGTTCCGGTCGTTCTCACCTGCCCGGTTTTGGAGGGCAAGTACGAGATCCAAGGTGTTCCGGCCGGTCCTTTCTCGCTCCAACTCACGGTCCCCAACCGGACTGTCGTTGGGGCGGCGACCGGTACCCTGCAGTCCGGACAACTTGTCTCCATCCCGCTCACTCTCGAACCGGCCGGGATAGTTACCGGAAAAGTCGTCCGACCGGACGGTACGACGCCCGCCGTCGGCGCCGATGTTAAGCTCCTCGTCACGCGGGCCGCAGGCGGCACCATTGCTTTCACGGCTTACACCAATGCCGCTGGGATTTACCGCCTTGATCAGGTTCTTCTCGGATCGGTCGAGATTTTGGTGGAATTCCAGGAAACCGACGGAATGGCGAAGATCTCGGGGCTCAGCCTGTCGACCAACGGCCAGGTCCTTGAGGTCCCGCTACTCGTACTCGACGAGAACCCTATCCAGATTCAGTCCGTTTCACCTACGAATGGCTCGATCGGTGTTTCCAGGTCGACAGCTGTCACGGTGACTTTCACCGAACCTGCCAAGCCCTCCAGCGTTACTGGCGGCAGCTTCAGACTGCTCAATGGCGCGAGCGAGATTGGAGCTTCAGTCTCGCTCTCCGCGGACGGCTTGGCGGCGACCTTGACTCCCGTACAGATCCTCCCCGACAACTCGACGTTCACGGTCATTGTCACGACCCAGGTGACCGACCTGGTGGGCCGCAAACTCCCGGCGGAGTTCCGGTCGACCTTCACGACCCCCGACGAGACGCCGCCCGTAGTCACCTCCATCGACCCGGCGGAGGGCGCCAGGCAGGTGCCAGTGGATAAGGCCATCCAGGTGACCTTCAATGAGGCCCTAAATCCGCAGCAGTCGTTTGCCGGCGTCGTCCGGGTTTTCCCGGAGGGCCAGCCTCCGGCCCTCGTGCCCTTGGTTATCTCGTTGTCTGAGTCCGGCAAGACGATCACGGCCCAGCCCTCCGTGCCTCTGGCCGAAAGCACCCTCTATAAAATCGAGGTGACGGCGCAGAAAGACCTGGCGGGAAATATTCAACCGGCGCTGTACACATCGACCTTCTCAACCGTTGACCGCACGAAACCGGTGATCGACTCGGTATCGGTTGAAGGCCAGGTTCTCTTCACGAAGACTCCGCTGATCATCGTGAAGTACCACGATAACTTCTCCGGCATAGACCCTGCCTCGCTAGTTTTGCGCCTGGACGGTCAGGATATCCGGACCGCCGCGTCAGTGTCCTCAAGCGAGGCAAGATATCAGGTTCCGGGTTCGGCGCCGCTCTCCCCCGGTGGCCATACTCTTGAAGTACAGGTCTCCGACTTGGCCGGGAACCAGAGCGACTTGAAGACGGGCGAGTTCACCGTTGACAACGTCCCTCCGACAATCACGAGCTTCACGGTTGCGGGACAGCCGGTTACCGACGGAATGACTGTACCGGTCTTCCGTCCCGTGTTTGCGGCCACGTATTCGGATAACGGCGAGGTCGACCCGGCTGCGACCAGGCTGCTAGTGGGGATTGAAGGACAGGCGCGGACCGAAGTTACGGCTGCCATTACAAAGACTGGACTCAGCTACCAGCCGAGCACCGATCTTCCCCAGGGCCTGTACCTGGTGGAGCTAATTGTTGGGGACCTTGTCGGCAACTCAATCTCCACTGGTCCAATCCACGTGTCAGTGGACGTCGACGCTCCGGAGATTACCGCCCTCGCACCTCTTTCAGGCAGCCAGCACGGAGGGACGGTCATCGTCATGGAGGGAGCCAGGTTGCTTCAGCCTGGCGGCGGGCCCCCTGTTGTGACAGTGGGAGGGAATCCTGCGTATGTCGCGTCGACGCAGGTTGGCCCTCCCGAAGCCGTTGCGATCGTGACTCCCCCCGGTGCGCCCGGCCTCGCCACCGTGAGGGTACAGACCGAACGTGGAGTCGGAACAGCAACCGTCTTCGTGTACGAGGCCGACCCCCGCACTCCGCCGGCCGCTGAGGATGACACGGTGTTGTTGTGGCACCTGGATGAGGCAGAGGATGGGAGTACGGCTATAGCAGACGGTGGCCCGCTCGGCATCAAAGGTACGGCTTCGTCCGCTTCGCGCCGGTTGCCGGGCCGGTTTGGTTTCGGGCGATCGGGAATAGTAACAGCTGCGCCCGTTAGCGACGGCGCCCCGGATCAAGGTCTTCTGCTAAGCTTCGGTTCTTCCAGCTTCATGTTGGAATGCTGGGTCAAGAGTGGGGCGATCACCCGAACATACGCTCTGGCCGGGAAGAGCCCGGGAACATGGGGGGGGACCTACAGTCTGTCGGTCAAGCCTTCCGGCGCTTTGTGGGCCCACCTGCGCGATAACGCATGGCACTACTGGGAAGCGGTCACAGATCCCGCATCGGGTCAGGTGACCGACGGTCAGTGGCACCACGTCGCCTTGGTTTGTGACCGTCCGGCGAGCCTGCTCAGGCTTTACGTAGACGGCCTGGAACGAGCGTCTTCCACGCAGCCGGCCGGGTTTGGAGACGTAACAAGTAGCACCCACTTCAAGGTCGGAGAATATGATGCGTCCGACTGGTCTGCTGGTCCGGACGAATTCCCGGGCGCTATCGATGAGGTTCGGCTCTCGGCAAACGCGCGGAGTGCCGCTCGAATTCTGGAGATAATGCTTGGCCGGGACGGTCCCCTCCCGTTGGAAGTCACGCGCATACAGCCTGATCGCTTGATCCGTGGTTCCATGCAGGAAATGCGGGTGAGTGGATATAACCTCGCCGGTGTCGAGGCGACGCTCTTCGATCCCTCCGGTTCGGAACATGCTGTCGAGATCCAGGGCAGTGCAGCCACGGAGGCACTCCTTCGGGTCCAGCTACCCACGTCTGGGCCTTTAGGAGACGCCCAACTTCGTCTGCGTTCCGACCGAGGTGATGCGGTCGTCGGCCTGCTCGTCCTCGACCCCATCCGCAGTACCCCGGTGGTCGAAGACGATACGGCTCTTCTGATGCACTTCGACGAAGAGTCTGGGCAGACAAGATTTATAGATAGCGGGCCTTTTGCAATTGATGGCGGGGCTCCTCTTCCACCGGACACCAACGCGTATCCGGGATTCGCGGGTCGTTCGAGGTCCGCCAGCATCAACAGCGACAGTGATCTCGGCGTGCTTGACATGACGGAGGAGAGTTTCACTGCGGAGTGTTGGGTAAACGCGGCCAAAGGTACAGCTTTCTCTCTCTCCTACCTCCACTACTACGACACTGCCTGGGTCATTGAATTGACCTCTCTGGGAGAGATAAAAACCACCGTTCGAGATCTCAATAACCAGACCGTAGTCGGTATGATAGCGCCGATTGCGCTCGACTCCGAAACGGGACGCCGCGTCAGCCGCAACCTCAAGGATGGGCAGTGGCACCACCTTGCAATTGTCTTGGACCGCCAGGCCGCGCTGCTCTCTACCTATATTGATGGCAAACTCCGCAAGACCACGCCGGTCCCGTCGTCCTTCGGGCAACTGAAGAAGTCGGAAACCAACTCGCACCTGCAGGTCCGTGCGATCGGCGGTGCGGTCCTTGTTGACGAGCTGCGCGTTTCCTACAGCGCTCATACCCAGGAGAAGATCTGGGAGGACTATAGGGGCGACCATCCGGTCCGCGTGGCTTCCCTTCTCCCCTTCGCAGTTCATGAGAGAAGGGTTCTGAACCGCGGTATTCCGACCGCGATCACGTTGACCGGCTTCGGCATAGCCGGGACGACCGCCGAGATCCGAAGAAACGGGGTGCGGGTCGATGGCTCTGTCTCTGTCACCGAAAGTTCTTACGGGCAGGTTGGGCTCCAGGTTGAGATCGCACCCCAGGTTCCTTTGGGTCCGGCCGTTCTGGTCCTCTTGCTCCCCTTCGGGCTGGAAGTCGCGACGCCTGCGGAAATTATTGAGAGCCATGCGCCGCGGATCGAGCCTGACACTGTTCTGCTGTGGCGACTGGAAGAGCCCGGGAACGGCGCAGTGTGGGTGAAGGATGAGACAGGTGTCGGATCGGGAGGCGGGACTGTGTCCTCTTCATCTTCCGTGCCAGGTCGGTTTGGACTCGCGCGTAAGAACCCCGGTGCCGACGCTAATAATGACGGAGGAGCCCTAAGCCTCGTCTCTCAGAGCTTCACGGTTGAGGGATGGGTCAAGGTGCCGCGACACAAGGCTGACAGCATCATCTTTGGCCGTGGGACCTCCGGGATATGGGGCGGGGCCTATATCGATTGGGGATTGTCAGTGTTGGGAGCAGGAGGGCTCCGGGCTATATTCCGCAATACGCAGAACACGACGTGGACCGTCGACCTGGAACCGTTGCGGAAGACCCCCGCCGGCCTTCGGAAGTGTGTAATTGCCGACGACACCTGGCATCACGTCGCGCTGGCCCTTAATCGAGAAGCCGGGCAGGCGGAGATCTATGTTGACGGCATGCAGGAATTCACTGCGGCGATCCCGGCCGGATTCGGGGCGCTTCGTAATCCAAGCGGCAGCGCCTTCCGAGTGGGTTTCTTTCTAGGAGGCTACGCGGACCCCCTTCTCTACGGTGTCTGCGACGACACCAGAGTCTCACTTACAGCGCATTCACCCGCTCGAATCTGGCAGGACTTCTCCGGAATCGGTCCGGCCCGTGTCACGGGAGTCTCGCCTCTACTTGTGCAGCGGGACAGGACTCGAACATCGACTGCCGAGTTGATCATAGAGGGAACTCAGCTCGAGGGAATGACGGCTCAGCTGACTCGGAGCCAGAACCAGATTCCAGGAGTTTCAGTTGAAGTCATCCAAGCATCCGTTTCAGAGGCACGCTTATTGATCTCGACGTCCGCTCAGGTTGCTCTCGGCCCAGCGGAATTGGCGCTCACGGTCAGTGGCACCACCTTCCGCCAGGAAATACGAATCGTGGAGCCCAGTCCTCTCCCACGGGCGCCGGATACGGCCCTCCTCTGGCACATGGAGAATGCTCAGGATGGAGGGGTGGTGCTCGCTGACTCAGGGCCTTTCCGAGTGTCGGCCGTATCGGCTGCAGAGTCAACCTCCAATGACGGCCGTTTCGGGATGGGTCGAAGAAACGCTGGTATTCAGGTCTTATCCGAAGGCGGTTCGACCCAAATGGGATGGTCCGATTTTACTGTTGAGTGCTGGCTGAAGACCGGAGCTATAGGAAGGCCATACATTCTGGCGGGTCGACAATGGGCCTGGATGCCGAGTTACGGCCTGGTTCTTTTCCCTTCCGGCTTTTTGCGAGCGCGAGCTGTGGACACGGCAGGAATCATTTGGGAAACCAGGGTTTCGCCGCTTGTGGATACCGGCGGCGCTCTGTCTGTGAAACCTCTTCTCGATGACACGTGGCACCTGGTCAGCATGACTGTAGACAGGCAGTCCGGCTTCATGAAGGTCTACATAGATGGATTGGAGAGGGGCTCCACGCCGGCCCCGGCCGGGTTTGGGGCAATTGTGCCGCAAAAGTACCTGTATGCAAGTCTTTGGGATATGTCGGAACCAGGTCAGTTCTTTGGCGCAGCGACCTTCCCGGGCGTAATAGATGACGTGCGCTTCTCGTCCACGGCGCATGACTCAGCTCAACTAGCTGCCGCCTTCTCCGGCACGGACGGCCCAATCGTGACTCAGGTTCTCCCCGAGAACGTCGCCCGGGGCTCCTCGGACCTCATGCTCTCGCTCCACGGGCTTGGCTTGGCGGGGGCCACGGTTCGCTCGGAAAATCCCTCGGTGCTCGTTCAAATGGTTACGACCAGGCTTGAGCAGGTAGACGTCCGCATCACGCTCCCGCAGGACCTTCCGCTTGGGCCTCTATTGCTTTCCGTCAGTGATCCAGCTGGGCGTTCGGGTTTTGCAGAGCTCACTATTACCGCACCCCAACCGTTCGTGAATCCATCCTTGACCGATGGCGACACTCTCGTTCTCTGGCATCTGGACGACGAAAGGTCCGGTCAGATTACGCTGGCCGGCTCCGGCGACTCTATTCCGGACATCCTCTCCGCCACGAGCGCAGCCGCTTCCTTGTCTGTGGATGGACGATTTGGCGTCGGTCGAAGACGCGCCAACCTCGTGGCGAGTGCCGGCTTCGGAGCATTCGAGCCGGTGTCGTCGAGTTTCACGGTTGAGTGTTGGGTCAGAACGGACCCGGTAGATCGGACTTACAGCCTCGTCACGAGAAGCGATGCCGAAGGCTCCAATTCGGAATTTGGAATTGCTCTCCTCAGATCCGGCGTACTGCGCGCTTTCCTGTACGACTCCGCGAACCGATTGTGGAGCGCTGATACGAGTCTCGTTGCTTATGATTCGGCGGCGGGGGTCTGGAAGACATGCATCGTGGATGACGGCCTGTGGCACCTGGTCAGTATGGTAGTGGACGGCGGGCGGGCACAGCTCAGGCTATACGTCGATGGAGAGCTCGAAACCTCAACGCCTGCCCCCGCGGACTTCGCGAGCCTCAGAAACAACGGCAAGCGGTTAAGAGCAGGCTACCGAAACCAGCAGCTGACGATGCCAGGAGACGGAGGGGGGTTGGCGGAATTTCCCGGCGATTTGGATGAGATCCGTGTGCTGGCGCGGGCGAGGACGGCGGAGGAGATTCGGGCGGACTTCGGCCTTCCCCCGATATCGCCGTCACCGGGAGTGAGCAGAATCGGTGATGGGCAAACGGCGGACCGTGAGGCCTCCGGCAGCCCGGGTCGCAATGCGGGTGGCGCCGAAGTGCAGGCTTTCCAAAACGCCGATCAGATGGGCGGGGAGACGCTTGTGCTCTGGCACTTGGACGAAAGGGCGAACGGAGCAGTCCGCGTTGTCGGTTCCGGTGACGCCGTTCCAGCCGTCATCGGAGGCAGAACTTCGCGCGCCTCCATTGCGGAATCCGGCCGGTTCGCCGGCGGTAGAACGCAGGGCGGAATCGTGGCGGATCCCGACGGTGGCGCGCTCGATTTTGGTGCCTCCAGCTTCACCCTGGAGTTCTGGCTGCGGACTGATCCTGTTTTCTCGACATACACCCTCGCGGGTCGCGATGGTCCGCTGGGCGAGGCGAAAGACTTCGGAGTAAGCCTCTTGCCCTCCGGTCGCCTGCGGGCATGGCTTTTCGACAGCACGGGTCTCGAATGGTCGGCTCAGACCGAGATTCCCGTCGACGACAGCGGCTGGCGACTGATCACGATGTCGGTCAATCGTGAGGCTGGTTGGCTGTACCTGCTGATCGATGACGACCCGGTTGCCGCTGCCCCATGCCCTGTCGGCTTCATTGGGGTGCGCAATCAGGGCGAGCCCTTCAGGGCCGGTCATATCGACGTCAAGGGACCAGTGACGTTCGGCGGCCCTGGCGAATTCCCCGGCGTTCTCGATGAAATGCGTCTTCTTAACTACGCCCGGAAACCAGCGGAGGGGGCGCGATGAGCGAGCGGCGGCAAATACTGGCGATCCATGGAGACAGTACCGTCACTGACAGTAGAAAACAGCCTATGATAGCAAGAGACAATCCGACCCGTCGTCGGCAACCAGAAGAAGCCTCTCTTGACCTTCGTCAGTTCATCGCCGGCCTGCTGATCGTCTTCCTTGCCCTACCGACGTCGCTCGCCCCTCCGCTACTGGCCGCGTCGGACGCGAAGAAACCGGATTTGTCGTCGTCGCCCGCAGGTCGCACCTCCACAGGGGACCGCGAGCAGGAAGGCACCAGCGCACAGCCCCATCCTGTCAGCCGTCAGCCGTTAGCTGTCAGCAGCCAGCAAATCTCGGAAGCGGCACTCTCGCGCCAGACACCTGCCCTGAACGGGGGCACCATCGAGGGTGCTCTGCGCGTTTTCGAAGGGAAAAACTTCTCTCTTGCGACGAAATTCGCCCTGACCGGCGATCTGTTCGTCGTGGGGACTCCGACCATCGATCTCCAGCAGGGCGCCTCTTACGCAGGAACCGTGGATGAAGGAGGCAGGGCAGATCCGAATTACAGGATCCAGCTGCAAAAAGACGTCCAACTGCCCGGAAAGATCCACATCCGGACCGATCCTGTTCCCCTGCCGGCCGATATTCCGGCTTCCGTCCCGCCTCCGGCCGGGACTCGAAAGGTGACCATCAACAAGGCCGAGGACGTGGCGGATATCGGCGATTGGAAGACGGTCCGCGATTTGACCGTCAATGCACCGGATCTGACCGTAGATGTTCCTGCAGGTGACTACGGCCAGTTCACCATCAACGGACCCGGAGTTGTTCGCTTCTCGGCGGGCGACTATAACTTCGCATCCGGACTGAGCCTCCATCAGAAAAGCGCTGTAGAGGTCGGCGGACCGGGCTCGATCACCCTCGGTACTTCGTTCACGAGTAACGGCGGCAAGATCCGCGTCGTTTCCGGCGTGAAGCCCCATCAACTGCGTGTCAACATCCTTGGCAACACGGTGAACCTAAGCGGCGACGCGACTGTGGAGGCGCTGGTGCGCGCGCCCCAAGCACACGCCACCTTGACTGGGGAGACCGTGCTCGTGCGGGGGCAGTTGATCGCCGATCGCCTGACCATGAATGCCGGCAAGATCGTTGGGGACGTCCTCCCTTCCGACACGACTCCACCGACGCTCCAGATCCTGACGCCAGCGGATAATGCGGCGGTCTACACTTCCAAGATCGCCGTCCACGGCCTTGCCCGGGACGAAGGTGAGATCAAGACCGCTGTCACCTCCGTGATCGTGAACGGCGTTGCCGCCGATTTCGACCCCGAGAGCGGCAATTGGCTCACCACGGTCCCCCTGGCTCTCGGCGACAATCTGATCACAGCCCGGGCGGCTGACGGAGCGACCCCGCCCAATATCGGGACCGCCGCGATTCACATCCTGAGGCAGAACCCTGGCCCTCCCGATCTCTCGCTGATTCACCCGGCCGACGGCGCTTTCCTGGCTACGAACCTTGTCACGATAGCCGGCCGCGCAACGTCACAATCTCCCGAGGTTTCGTTGAGTGTCACGGTAAACGGCCAGCCGGCCACGCTCGCCGGCAGTGAATTTACGCGCTCCGTCTCCCTGGTTGACGGTCCGAACTCCATCACCGTCATCGCCGCCGATTCCCTTGGACAGACCTCCCAAAAGACCCTCTCGGTGACATGCGACTTGAGGCCTCCCCAGGTTTCGCTCGTTTCCTTACCGTCGGTCGTTCTCCCCGGAAGCTCATACCGGATCACGGCCGAGGCAAGTGACAACTACCGGCTGGCCTCGGTCGAATTCACAATCGACGGTCAGACGCAGGCCCAGCTTCCCGCCGCCCCCTTCGAATTTACCTACCTCGTCCCGGCCGGCTACGAACCCGGCCGAAGGATCAGCGTGTCGGCGATCGCGCACGATGCGAGCGGCCAGGTCGGGGTCGATTCGGGCGAAACCCGGGTGGCGGGTCCGAGCGGCGTAGCGGGTCGAGTCTTCGACGACGTGACCGGGTACACTTTGCCGGGCGTTGCGGTCGTCTCGACGGACGGCGCGGCGGCCGAGAGCGCCACCGACGGCGGGTGGTTTTTCGTTTCACCGCTCTCGCTGGGGTTCGCCCGCTTCTCGAAGGCCGACTACACGGCCTGCGAGCGCGAGTTCTCCCTCGATTCGGGCAAAGGTGCGTGGCTCCTTGACGCGCGGTTGACGCCGATCGATTCACACGCGAACGAGATCGGACCGGCCGGCGGCGCGGCTACCGGCGATTCCGGACGTGTGCAGGCGACGGTCCCCGCCAATACCTTAACGGCTCCCCTGGACCTTCGCCTGACAGCGGTTTCCCCCCAGGGGCTCACGGCCGTTCTCCCTGTTGGCTGGTCCCCGGTCCCCGGCGCAGTTGTCGATTTCCGTCCCGCGAATGCGTCGCCCGGCCTGCCGGATCACTTCAGCTCCCCGGTTAAACTGCTCATCCCGCCGGGAGGCGCACTCGTGCTCCAAGCGCCGGCACCGCCTCTGTCCCTGGCCCGCTACAACGAATCCGCCCATGGCTGGGTCGTCGTCGACCCGCAAATCCAACCCGGCTCTGACGGCTCGCTTGCCGCCGACCTTGACCGTTTCGGCCAATACGCTTTCGTGGTGCCCGACTCCGGTCCGGTCGTGCCGCCAGCCCCGGTTCGGGGCCTGGCCTTGCCGGCCGGCCCGGCGGCCGTGCATTCCCGGTTGGAGAACGCTGTCGCCTTCGCCACGGCCTCTCCCCCGACGGCCCTGTACGGGCCGGAAGCCAAATCGACGATCAAGGTGACTGCGGACCTGGATGCGAAGATCCCCTCGGGCGTCTGGTGCGAAGCGTCCTTTGACGAGCGCTACGACCTGCGGGGGCAGTCCGAGCCCAAGCTCGTCGAAAGAGCGAGCCAGAGCTTCGTGATGTACGCCTATCCGGCCGCCACGGCGGAAAGCCCCAACCGGCTCGCCGCCTCGTTCCCTGCCAAGCCGACGATTGGCGATTATCCTCTGGCCCAGTTCCGGGCCGCCAATCTTCACGTGCGTATTCGTTCGGCAGAACCAGACCCGGGGAGTCTTGCTGATCCGACAGGAGGGACGATCAAGGCTAGCGGAGGAGTCGAGCTCGCGCTTCCGCCCGGGGCACTCGGCAGCCCCACCCCGGTCTTTCTGAAGACCCTCTCGGCCGACGAAATTCCGGTCCTGCTGCCCGAGGGTTTCGAGGTGTTGGGCGGTGCGCTCGTTGATCTGAGCGGGGCCACGCTTACCGCCAGCGCGCGCCTCTCGATGCCCGCCTTTTTCCCCGAAACGGCCCGCGTTGTAGTGGCCCGGGTTATCCCGGCCGGGGATCGCCGCGGATTGAAGCTCGTCGCTCGGGCCGTCGAAGTGAACGGCCGGCTGGAATCGAGAGTCTCCGGACCGCCCGTGCCGTCGGGACTCCAGATGCCGGGAATCACCGAAGGGGGCACCTACGCTTTCATTCGCCTGTCGGCACCGTTTGGCTATGCTTCAGGAACGGTGACCCGTGCTGATTCGAGCTTGGTCTCTCAGGTCCGGGTCAGCGCTGACACCAATCCGTTTCTGGACGTGACGTCGACCGGTGGCCGCTATCTCTTGCCTGCGGCCGCCGGCCCGGATTTCGAAGGTCTGAACAACTTGACGGCCGCTTCTCTCCTTTCCGACGAGACCGGGAATTCGGTGGCGACGCTTGCGGTGCAGGATGCGATCGTAGAAACCCCAATACTCATTGCGTCCGTCCCGTTCTCCATCGCTTCCGTGACTCCATCCGCCGGGGCTGTCGAAATCCCGGTCTCGACGACGATCAGGGTCGCTTTCAGCAAGCCGGTATCCGCAGCTTCGGTTACCGCCTCCAGCTTCAAGCTCACCACGCTCAATGGAAGTTTTGTGGTTGGTAGCGTTCTTGTCGCCCCTGGCAATCAGGCGGCGACTTTAACACCGACATCCGCCCTGGCAGCAGGGACCGCTTACCGGATCGATCTGACGACCGGCGTTCTCGATCTCTACGGTCACCCGCTGGGTGCCGCCTTTTGGTCAACGTTCACAACTGCGGCCAGCCAGCCCGTGTCGGGCCGATTAACAGCCAACGCGGTTTCAATCAGCTATCCCGATGCAACGGGCTTCGTCACCATCACGATTCCGGCCGGTCTGGTCCCCCCGGGTTCCATAGTCATCGCTCTTAACCAGACGTCGGGCTCCACCAGTACCGTTACGGCCGGCACCGGACCGTTATCGTTTCGCCTGATGGCGAGCCTTGGCGACGACATTCGCATCATCGTGCGCCAGCCAAGCGGCGTCGACTACGAGGTGGCCCAGGCGGCCTTCCAGAGCCCGGACGGCTTTGCGGCCGTCGGCCCGAACGGCGGGACCGTCGTGAGCGCGGACGGAACTATTGCGCTGGTTATCGAGCCGGGCGCTATTGCCGGTTTGGCGGAGATAAAACTCACCCCGGCGCCCGAATCAACGATTACCATTCCCCGCGTCCCGGGCACTCCGATGGACCCGGCTAACGTTCCCTTTGGTGCCGGCGTCAAGATCGAAACCCGCGGCAGTTTCTCGGTCAAAAAGGGGCTTCATGTCGAGGTTGTTGCGCCGGCCGCAGCGCCGGAAGGCAGCCGGGCCATATGCCTCGCCCCGTCCAAGGCGGTTGACCCGGATACGGGCGAAGAAGTCGAAGTATGGGATTCGGTCACCTCGGCGGTTGTGGAACACGGCCGTTTCAAGACGACGTCTCCGCCCTTCATGACCCTGTTTGGAATGTACGGGATCTTCCACATCTACATGTTCATGCCCCGCTACTCTCACATCCTGTGGGGCTGGGTGACGGAACCGAAAGCCTGCCGTCCTGATGCAAAGACAAACGATCCGGCGTTCATCCCAGTGGCTGGCGTACTCTGTGTCACTCCGTCCGCCGAGGGTCTCCTCCTGAGAGGCCAAGTCACCGCCCGCACGGATCCCAGGGGCCTCTATGCGATGTTCGATGTCACGATGGCGCCTCCCACCAATGTGGTCATGTTTATCGATGAGGTGACACACCGAAAGACGTATGCGTCCAACTGGTCACCTGGCCTGCCGCCCGGCATCGCGAACGAGGACCAGGAGCAGGAAAACAACGAGCTCCTTCAATTCCTGAGCGGTCTCCAAGGTTTTACCTATGCCAACGTCAACGGTCGGTTCCCGTGCCCATCTCCCTCCTCGGCGATGGCTCCGCCGGTCCTGGTGACTACGGGCCGGCAGCTCTACCTGGAGCCGGGGCAGGATGATCCGTTGCCCAGTCATGGCGTGGCGCGTGTCGGTGCCATCGTCGAGGTGAAAGTTGCTTCGGATCAGCCGCTATCGGTGATCGAAGGACGAGTCCTGATTGGCGGCGCGGCGCCTCGGCCACTGGCCTGGGCGGCCTCGGTGTCCACCAGCTCGTCCACGTATGAATACGCCACTCAATTTGAAGCGCCGGCTGAAGGGGGATACCTGGTTCAGGTGACCGGCACCGGGCCCGGCGGCGCCAGCACTGCCACTTATCAGTTCGTTGTCTTGCGCGACCCAAACGTCCGGCCCCCGCTGGAAGGCCCCCCATTCATCCTGTCTGTTTCACCAAAAGATGGAGCCGGCGATGTGGACGTCACGACCGACATTCGCGTGGAATTTTCAGAGCCGGTCAGAAATCTTGTCGGTGGTGGTGCGACAGCGACGGTCTACCTCGAAGATCCGTTTTTGGCGAAGATAGGCGGCACTATCCTTTCAGGAGGGATAACGGTTACACCCGAAAGCAGTGTCTCGAGCATTGTCTTCAAGCCGGAGCGCTCGCTTCTGGGCGGAACGACCTACGTTTTTCACATCACCGTCGGTGTGGTCGATTCCAACAACGTCGCTCTGCATCACGGGCAGAACACTGTCTCTGGAGAATTCACGAGCGGCTTCACGACTTACGCCGGCAAACGCCTGTACTCCACTCCTGAAACGACGGGCCTGCGCATCGCCGTGGACGGTCGCTACAGCTTTGTTCTCAAGCCTGAGACCACCACGCTCTCGACGCTGACGGTCTATGACACTGCCGACCCTACGAAGGCGCCCGAACAGCGCGGCAGCTTGCGTCTGCCTCAATACGGGACCGATCTGGCTATTTCAACCGAGACCAGGTACCGACTGGGTGGAGGAATTGTTGACCGAGTCGGAGTGATCACGGCCGTTTATCCCCTTTTGCCTGATCGCGCTGCCAGTCTTTGGATTCTGGACCTCCACACCCCGGAAACGCCTGCAGTGATCGGAGTGGTATCGCTGTATTTCCCCCAGGATCTCGCCACCGCTCCATTGTCGGTCGCGCTCCACAACGGCCGCGCCTACGTTGGCAATGCGCCCTACCGGGGCATCCTGGTCGTCGACGTCCAAGCGGCGATCGACCAGTGGCGCGGCTTGCCGATGGCAAGCTTCAAGACCTGCTCCGAGATTGAGGCCTGCATGCTGGCCCTGAGCCCTAATCGGGGATACGGCGAGAGCGCCATCGTACAAAACCTCCTGTACCAGAGCCAAGACCCTGCTGTTCCCGCCATGGCCAATTCCATCTCGGTGATCACTCAGAATGTGCCTCCGTATAAATCAGCCCCGGCAGGGATTATGCCAGTGGCCTTCGCGGTTGACTCAGGTGCGCAAGCCATTCTCGCTGCCGGCCTCCCTGGAGAGCTGGATGGCGTCCTCGGCTACCTCCCAGGCGAAGCAAACAACGACCGCCGTATCCTCTCCTGGGTCAAGCCTGCTAATGGTAGTCCCTTGGCGGTACAGGCAGTCTCGGGCCTTCGCGTTGGGAACACGGTGATAGATGCGGCCGTGGTACTGACATCCCAAGAGCTCGAAATCTATGACGCCACCAAGCACCCGATGACGGCACCGCTCGGCTCGGCCTTGTGGACCGAGCTGAAAATCTCGGGAGTCACCAATCATTTCAAGGTGGAAGGCGGACTGGCCTACATCTTGTCGGCCGGCGGGCTCGCGGTCGTCGATCTCTCGAACGCTACTCCGCGCCGGGTCACTTTGGTCCCCGACTGGTATAAAAGCACATCTCTTTTTGTCCAGGACGGCTTTGTCCACACTGTTTCGCCGACCGGTGGATATGCCGTCGGGATTGCCCGGCCGGTCGCCCAGGTTTTCGTTCATGGGGGTACGGGCGCCGAGGGGCAACTCTGCTCCAACCCCGTGATCCTCGACCGCAACAATTCGGATCACCCGATGCGCCAGCCGGCGGAAGTCCTTTTTCAGATCTTCGGAAAACAGGCCGAAATGCAAAGCGCGCGGGTCACCATCCGGAAAAACGACGAGATTTTGAAAGACATCTATCCCGTCGAGATCCGCCGATCCCCCGAATACGATCTAGTCACCGGGGCCGCCATCTGGCAGTCATCCCGCATTGATCTAACGGCTTCTTATACCGCGCAGGTCACTATTGACGAATACCAGACCGACCGGGAACCGATTCCGATGAGCTTCCTCATCAGCGATTACCAGACGGTCATGCAAGTGCGGCCAAAAGGAGCACTGGTCGAACAGGCGGAAGTGCCGCCCTATGCCTATGTCTTGGCAGCAAACGCCTCGACCACGGTCAGTGTCGGCACTGGCGCGCAGCAACGACGGTCAGGCGGCTCGCGTGGGTTCGGGCTGAACACCGAAGAACTGGACATCACTGGACTGGCGGTCGGGCGTTACGAACTGAAGCTGCGTGCCGAGCTCCCGGATGGCTATTCCGAAGAGATGGTCGGGGTGCTGGAAATTGCGCCTAACCCGAACGATGTTCGCGTCCCGAATCACACGATCGTCGGCGGGATCGACCTGGCCACGGGGCAGCTCGGGCTGACATATACGGATGTCATGATCAAGGGGCGCGGTCTTTCGCTCGAGTTTACCCGCTCCTATAACCAGGCCACGGCGAACGTTTTCAGCCCGCTCGGCTACGGCTGGCACCACAACTACCAGATGCTTCTGGTCCACAACAAGGACCTGGAGCTCTACACGATCATCGGCGGCGACGCCCAGGGGGAAAGCTTTCCCGAGGCGACCATGCGTTCTCTGGCGCCATTCCACACAAGGCTGGTGCCGGATGGTAACGGCGGCTTTGACTACTACAACAAGGCGAATATCAAGTATCACTTCCCGGGCGCTCTTGAACGGGATTCGTACAGCTACTACCACCAGTCCTACATGGGAAATTTGGACTATGTTGCGGACGGATACGACAATCGGATCGATCTCAAATATGACATACTCGGTCGCCTGACGGAGGCGGCTGACGCCTCTCAGCGGACTCTGCGATTCGAGTATGAGCAGGCGCTCGCACCTTTCGTCGGGGTCGTGCTCCCGTTCGTCGCCGGTCACACCTCCGCGACGTGTGTCGAAAGTGGCGGGTTCCCTGTCATTCGGGATCATTTTGCTACCTCTTCGGCCGGAAAAGCGTGGCGGATCAAGAGGATCGAGGGGCCTGGCGGGCTGGATATCACTTACCACTATGACGAGGACGGTAACCTGACGTCAGTCAGGCGGTCTGGCGAATCATACTCGATGACGCCCCCCGAAGAGGGCAAGCCAGGGATAGAAAGCCAGTCGACCCCAGACTACGTCTGGGATTACGAATACAAGCCGGAACGGAACGGGTCGGTCCCGGCTGAAAATCTCACCCACCTCCTCAAGAAGGTGACGAGCCCCAACCAGATATCGACGCCGCAGTCCTCGACGACCTACGAGTTCATCCAGGACAATTTCGGGCTTCCGATTTCCGTGGTTCGCTATCCGGAGGGCGTGGCGAACTCGTTTGCTTACACGTTCGACGGGGTGAAGATCCAAAGTGTCGACGTCACCGACGGCAAGGGCATTCCTACTCAGTACACGCTCGATCGGGAAAAAGTGGTCTCGATGACAGTGGCTGGCGCCACGACAAGGTTCGTCTACGACCACGAGAAAGGGCTGAAGATCGCGGAGACCGACCCGGAGGACATGGTCCGCTGCTATTATCACGACAACAACGGGAACGTGATCAAGCTGGAGCAGAGCGGGGGCGAGACCGGGATCGTGACGAGGGCACAGTTCGATCTGACGTTCAACCGGCCTCTTAAAAGGTGGGACGCGAACAGCGGGGACGAAACCAGCGGACTGACCAGTTACACCCTCAACCCCGCGGGCGATGTCGCGCAAATTCAGTTCCCGGACCACTCGACGATGCGCTTCGAATACGATGGCCTCGGCCAGCTGTTGAAAGTCACCGACCGATTGGGGCTTGTGACGCGCTACGCTGACTACGACGCCTACGGAAACCCTGAGCAGATCATCCAGGAAACGGAGCGCGACGCGGCCGCGACTGTCAAGACAATCGTCACGAAGAACAGCTGGGACGCCCTCAGCCGACTGGTGTTGACCAGCGCGGCCCTGGGTCCGACGCTTACTCACTCTTACGATAAGCTCGATCGGGTCGTTGAGACCGTCACAACCGATCCTTCCGAAACCCGCACCCCGCTGACCGTCAGTTACAAATACCAGATAGGGGGTCAACTCACGGAGGAGATCAAGACCACGACGATCACCCGGGCGAGCCCGCCTCCCGTCCCACAGACTCACACAATCAAATACAAGTACGATGCCCTTGATCGCCGCGTAGCAATCGAGGACGGGATCAGCGGCGGACCAGGCTACACCCGCAGTTACGAGTACGACGCCAACTCGAATCTCGTCTTCGAGACCAATCGCCGGGGCATTGGCAGCCGTTACACCTATAACGACCAGAACTTCCTGCTAAGGCACGAGATCTTTCATAAGCAGCCGGACGAGGCTTGGGTCTTGAAGACTGTTGAAGCCGTAGTGAGCGCCGACAAGGTAGGCAATCCGCTGACTGTGACTGATCGATACGGGAACACCACGACGCTTCAGTACGACGGGCTCCATCGTCTGACCGGGCGCAAGTTAGGCGGTTACAACGAAACCTGGGTGCTGGATGGGAACGGGAACATCGAAGAGTTCACCGACCGCAATGGCCATAAGACTACGTTCGAGTACGAGGAACTGAACCGGGTCAAGCTTCGCACGGACCCGAAAGGCCGGCGAACGACCTGGACTTATCAGGTGGACCGAAACCGCGACGTCACCACGATGACCCAGAGCCTCCGCGGCCTCAGAGTTGTCACCGAGCGTGATGCCTTGGATCGGCCGCTTCTGGAACAGATCTTCTGTAGCAGCTACACAGTCACTCCTGGCTCCCCTGACCCAGACACCCCCCTTTACGCCACCCGGTGGACCTACACGGACGACAAAGGAAAGGTCGAGGTCCTTGACCCGAGGGGGAAGAAGACCACGAAACTGATGTCGGCCTTCGGTGAAGTGAAGAGTATTGAACTGGGCCGCAACAAAACGACCAAGAAATACACCGGCTTGGGTGGACTCTATTCCCTGACCAATGGTCGGAACAGGGAATGGACCTACGAGCTGGACGGGTTCAACCGCGTTCTGGTCACCAGGCACCCGGAAACGGACCCGACCCGCGCTCCACCCGATCAGATAACGGAGAGCTTCGCCTATGACGAAGAGGGCAACCTCAAGGTTCACGTCAACCGGCGGGGCATAACAACCAGTCAGACCTATGACCACTTGGGACGAGTCCTGACAAGGACAGTCGGGGAGTTCCAAGTCGACCGTTTTGCTTACGACGACCCCGCCCACAGCGTCACCCGCACGGATGGCAATTCCAATTCTACGGTCTTCCATTACGACGCGCTTGGCCGTCTTGACTCAGTCAAGAACGCTGAAGGAGCTACGAAGAGCTTTACTTGGGACGGCGTGAACCTGGTCGCTGAAACCGACTTTAAGGGTGTAAGGACCGATTACCGCTACGACGAGGTCGACCGGCTGGCATCGATCACCGATCGCCTCAAGCATTTAACGAAGATTGACTATCTGGATGGCTACGGTGTTACCCGCACCACGACCGATCGCAACGGCAACCAGCGCGTCGAGATTTTTGACGGGCTCGACCGCCTGGTCCATGTCGACTGGGGCGGAAAGCGCTTCGCCCATTACGAATATGACGGAAACGACAACCTGAAGAAGCAGTCCGATGGCGAAGAACGCTGGGTCGCCTATGAGTACACGGACGAGAACTGGGTCAGCAGCGCCGCGCACGGCGGCCTTCGCACCGAGCGTTTCGAGTACGATGAAGCGGGCAACCTTATCAGCTACTCGGACGGCGAAGGCGAACCGGTCGAGCAGAAGTTCGACGGCCTGAACCGGGTCATCACCCGCAAGGACGGGGAGGGTAACCTCACAGAATTCGAAAACGACGGTGAGTTGCTGCGGAAAAGAATCGATCCGCTCGAGCACCAGACACAATACGAGTATGACGACCTCGGTTCGCTCACTCAGGTGAAGGACGCCCTCCAGCAACCTTGGACCTACCGGTACGATCAGGCGCAGAACCTGGTCGTAGTACGGGACCCGGAAGATGTCGACGGAAACCGCGAGACGCGTTTTACCTATGATTCAGTGAATCGCGTCGAGACGGTCACGTCCCCCCTCGCCAGACAGAGCACTTACGACTATGACGCAAACAGCAATTTGACGCTGCGGATCGATCCGAAGACACAATCCCGGACCACGGTGTACGACGCAGAGGACCAGCCAGACTTCACGACCATCTCTTCGGGCGCACAGCTCCTGAAGTGGCAGTACCATTTCGACCCGGAAGGTAACCTTGTCAAACTGGAGGAGACGGTCGGCGGACCAAACACCCCACCGAGGACCTACACACGCGGATACGACGAGAGGAACCGGCTCAAGCAGGCGATGGATCCGTACGACCGGAGCATTGCGTTCGAGTACGACCGAGCCGATAACGTTGTGAGTTTCGTCGATTCAAAGGGACGAACCACTGGGTATGCCTACGACGCGGCCAACCGCCTTTCGGACGCCACGCTCCCCGGAGACCAGCCCGTTGGATTGGAATGGCGTGCGGATAACCTTCTCGGGAAGGTCCGGTACCCCGGCGGGATGCTCCGAGAATATGGCTACGATGAAGCCAATCGGATAACCAGCGTCAAGAACCAGATCAGCCCGACCGAGGTCGAGCAGTTCGGATACGTCTACGATAAGGATTCGAATCGGGTCAGCGAAACGCGCCAGTTCAATGCTGAGCCCGCCCGGCAACTCACGTACCGGTATGACGAGCTTGAGCGATTGACGCAGGCCGCCTACAGCGGCAGGACAGTCGACTACAAGTACGACAAAGTCGGGAACCGAGAGGCGGAAATCGGCCAAGCCCCCTCCGGAGAGGCGGTTAACCGGACCTACACATGTAACGACGCGAACCAGCTGACCGAGGTCAATGATATTGCCGTTCCGGCGAATTCATTACGCCTGACCTATGACCCGAACGGCAATCTGGCCACCGAGCAGTCGCCGGCATCGCTCCGTACCTTTGAGCACGACGGTGCCGACCGGTTGGTCAAAGTCAGCGTTGGCGATCAGGTTGCAGGAACCTACGACTATGACTTCCAGGGTCGTCGCATCTCGCGCGCGACGGCTACCGACGTCACTCAGTACACTTACCGCGGAGACAGCATCCAGGTTTCGAATGAATACGATCGCTGGGGCCAGCTGACCGGCGCCTATTATTTCGCTTCGGACCTGGTCCGTGCCGAGCTGACCGAAGGCCAACGGTGGTACTTCCACGACGCGCTGGG
>Ga0105092_10000203_pt1 | contig 29714 bp, 23 predicted proteins | sample PPLLak2March2015_FD_87021 | JGI IMG/M metagenome (GOLD analysis project Ga0105092, IMG submission 87021) | Freshwater sediment microbial communities from Prairie Pothole Lake near Jamestown, North Dakota, USA - PPLs Lake P7 Core (1) Depth... | ecosystem: Environmental > Aquatic > Freshwater >... | reverse complement strand
CTACGGCCTCTTGGGCGTGATCCCCGGGACTGTATCCAGCACCATCGTTTGGGGAACTGTCCGGCGGTAGCGTTAGGCAAGGCAAATGGGAGCGTTCACCTCTCTGGGTCCCCGCTGCCACTGTTTACTTGCCTTCACACTTTATGTAATCCGATTCACGGTTCGGACAGGGCCTTTTCGCCCGATGGTGCTGGAAATGAACAGGTTATGCGATATGAGAGAAAAGGGCACATAGGTTGCCTCATGAGTGGCAGATTGCAAACCTGCGGCTCGACCCGCATGTGTCTTCCGATTTTCGCCGGGTTTTGGGAGGGCGCCGACTTGGTGCGTAACTCAACTCCCCCGTCACTGCTTTCAGGCTTGGTTACTTCTTGCCTGGGTCCTGAGGGACTGTAAGTAACAGGCGCGAAGCGCAGATGCTGCGCACATCTTGAGGAGTTGTTTTAATGGGAGGTTCTCAACCGTTGAGCTACACGAGAAATTCGTGGTGGCGTTTCTTGAAGATCCTGGACTTGGGGCTCATGGGATTGGTTCTATTAGCCTCCCTGGCTATCAGTTCGGGTTCGGTTGCCCTACCGAGCGTCACCTACCTTCTCGTCATCCGGATTAAGGTCGTCAACCTGTTTCTGCTGATCGGTTATCTGGCACTCTGTTCCGGAATCCTTTCCATGTCCGGGTTTTACCGATCCCACCGGTTTTCGAGTTTTCCCCAGAGGTTGCATGAGGTTCTCTTGGCCGCCACGTTGATGACGTTAGCTCAACTGATCCTGCGGTGGCCTTTCCAGCTGGATTTTGCCTCGAATACCTTCCTGATTGTCTACTGGATACTGAGTTTTGTTGTTTTGGGGACCACCCGAGAAGTGGCTCAGCACCTGCTCTATCTAATCCGTTCCCGAGGCCGCAACCTTCGTAACGTCGTGATTGTCGCTTCCGGCGATGATGTAGCCAGTCTAAACGCATATGTTGCGGGCGAACCAGGGCTGGGGTATCGCGTTGTAGGGAGCATTGACGCCAAGGAGATTGACGAAGATGAACGATACGCAAGTGCTGGCTGATCTGGGCGCGATTATTGCGCGTGAACCGGTTGATGAAGTTCTCGTCGCCCTGCCGCTCCGAAGACGTCGTGACTTGATTGAGAAGATCGTGGAGGTGTGTGAAGAGCAGGGAATCATGGTCCGCGTCCGCACCGATCTGTTCGATCTGCGAGTGGCTCGTCCCCAGGTCGACACGATTGACGGTGTCCCTGTCGTCACCATCCGTTCGGGCCCCGAAGACGGCTGGCAATTGGCGATGAAGAGGATCATCGATTTTGTCGGCAGCGCCGCGCTGCTGATCCTGTTGGCCCCATTCCTTCTGCTGGTCGCGCTTCTCATCAAGCTCGATTCGACCGGTCCGGTCCTTTTCAGACAGGAGCGAGTGGGCTTGAACCGGCGCCGCTTCAAGGTTTTGAAATTTCGGACCATGGTGCAGGAGGCCGACAAAAACCAAGTCCTGCTCGAAACTTTGAATGAGGCCGACGGGCCAGTATTCAAGATTAAGAAGGACCCGCGGATCACCCGCGTTGGGCGTTTTCTGCGCCAGTTCAGCATTGACGAGCTGCCCCAGCTGATCAATGTCCTGAAAGGCGAAATGAGCCTGGTCGGCCCGCGGCCGCTTCCTCTCAGAGACGTCAAGCTGATCGACACCCAGTGGCATAAGCGGCGCTTCAGCGTGAAGCCCGGATTGACCTGTCTCTGGCAGGTGAGTGGGAGAAGCGACGTGAGCTTTGAGCGCTGGGTTCGGATGGACTTGGAGTACATCGATACCTGGTCCCTGGGTCTCGACCTGAAGATCCTGCTGAAGACCCTGCCCGCGGTTTTTCGCGGCTCCGGGGCGTACTGAGGCTACCCCGAAGATATAGAGGAGGGATTGAGTTTTGAGCAATATGACGTTATCGCTGGTTGCCGAGTTCTGGGCGTTCATGAGGGAGAGGAAGAAGTGGTGGCTTGCACCGGTCATCCTCATGATGCTGATGCTCGGAGCATTGATCTTCCTGACGCACGGTTCAGCAATCAGTCCGTTTATCTACACGATCTTCTAGAGGCTTATGAGCACCAAATCCAACCAGCAGCTGCGGCGTTTCGGGCTCATCGTCGGACTGGGCCTTTCGATCATCGGGACGGTCAGTTGGTACCGCGGCCACAGCACCGCGCCGCTGGTGATGTGGTCTATCGCGGTTGGCTTAGTGCTTCTCGGGTTGGTTTATCCACCCGCACTGCGGCCCGTTGAGAAGGGCTGGATCAGGTTCGGAAATGTGCTGGGCTGGATCAACACCAGGATCATCCTGACCCTTCTCTTTGCGTTGGTGGTGACCCCGATCGGTGCGATCGCCCGGCTGTTTCGCGACCCGCTCAATCGAAGGCTGGATCCGAACGCCCAATCGTATTGGATCTCGAGGACTCCCGGTCCGGTCCGACCCGAAACCTACGAGCGCCAGTTCTGAAGACAGACGGGTTGCGGGTTACAGGTTACGAGTTGCGAGTTAGCAGTCATGGTTGGTAAACCGCAACCCGTAACTCGCGACCTGCAACCGGTAACCCGTAACCCGCAACTCGATGGATGCTATGAACATTCTCGGTATCTCGGCTTTCTACCACGACTCGGCTGCCTGTCTGGTACGCGACGGTGAGATCGTGGCGGCAGCACAGGAAGAGCGCTTTACCCGGAAGAAGCATGATCAGAATTTCCCGTCCAACGCAGTACGGTACTGCCTGAAGGAAGGCGGAGTTGGGCTCGATCAACTCGACTTTGTCGCTTTCTACGACAAGCCGTTGCTGAAGTTCGAACGGATTCTGGAGAACTATATGGGGGTCGCCCCCTACGGCCTCCGCTCCTTCATGATGGCAATGCCTCTATGGGTCAAAGAAAAACTCTTCACCCGCGAGTTGATTCGCCGGGAACTGGGCGGGTATCAGGGGAAAGTCCTTTTTGCGGAGCATCATGAGTCTCACGCCGCCAGTGCCTTCTATCCCTCGCCGTTTGAGGAGGCGGCTGTTCTGACGATGGACGGTGTCGGGGAATGGGCGACCACTTCCTATGGGATCGGCCGGGGAAACCAGATCGACCTGCTGGGCGAGATTCATTATCCGCACTCGCTCGGAATGCTCTATTCGGCCTTCACCTACTTCACGGGTTTCAAAGTGAATTCGGGCGAATACAAGGTCATGGGCCTGGCCCCGTACGGGGAGCCGAAGTACGTCGACGCAATCCTGACGGAGTTGATGGACTTGAAGGAGGACGGCTCCTTCAAGATGAACATGGATTACTTCAACTACCTTCATGGCCTGACGATGACCAACGGGGCGTTCTCGAAGCTCTTCGGCGGCGAGCCGCGCAAACCCGAGACACGGCTGACCCAGCGTGAAATGGACCTGGCCTGCTCAGTTCAGAAGGTAACCGAGGAGGTCATGCTTCGGATGGCCAGGCACGTCCACAAAGTGACGGGCATGGAGAAACTTTGCCTGGCCGGTGGCGTGGCACTCAACTGCGTAGGTAACGGTCGCCTGCTCCGCGACGGCCCGTTCAAGCAGATCTGGATACAGCCTGCGGCCGGAGACGCCGGAGGAGCTTTGGGAGTAGCGCTCTTGGTGCACCACAAGGTCCTCGGTCAGCCCAGGAAGACGGATCAGCACGACTCCATGAAGGGAGCGTATCTGGGGCCCGCTTTCTCGGAGGCCGAGATCGAGAGTTACCTCCAGTCGATCGGAGCGGTGTACGAAAAACTCAGGCCCGCAGACCTGATCGGTCGAACGGCCTGCCTTCTGGCCCAGGAAAAGATCGTCGGCTGGCTAAACGGCCGCATGGAGTTCGGACCGCGAGCGCTAGGCGGACGCAGCATTCTCGGAGATCCGCGGTCCCCCCGCATGCAGGCGGTCATGAATCTGAAGATCAAGTTCAGGGAAAGCTTCCGGCCCTTTGCGCCCAGCGTGCTGCGGGAACACGTCGGTGACTGCTTTGAGATGGACGGGGATTCGCCTTACATGTTGCTCGTCGCCCCGGTGAAGAAGGAAAGGCAGCTGCCGATGACCGAGGAGCAAAAGGAGCTTTTCGGTATCGAAAAGCTGAATGTCCCCCGTTCGGACCTCCCCGCTGTGACTCATCTCGACTACTCGGCCCGGATTCAGACGGTCGACGGCCGGCACAACCCTGCCTACTATGACCTGCTAAAGGAGTTTTACCGAATTACCGGTTGCCCCGTTCTGGTGAACACGAGCTTTAACGTCAGGGGAGAGCCCATCGTCTGCACTCCCGAAGACGCGTATCGTTGTTTCATGAGGACCGAGATGGACCACCTGGTGCTCGGTTCCCTTCTCCTGAACAAGACCGACCAGCCGGCGCTCAAAGACGACGTCGACTGGCGGAGCGAATACCAATTGGATTGACGGGTGACGGTTCACCGTTCGCCGTTCACCGTTCAGCGTTCACCGTTCCGGGTTCAACTTTGAGAGCGAAGTTTGAACCCAGAAACGGGGGAACGGTGAACGCTGAACGGTGAACGGTGAACCGTAGAGGTTTTAAGACATGAAGTTAATCATTCAGATCCCTTGTCTTAACGAGGCGGAGACGCTGCCGACCACTTTGGCGGCGTTACCACGAAAGCTTTGCGGGATCGACGAACTGGAGATCCTGATCATAGACGATGGTTCCATTGACGGGACCAGCGACGTTGCCCGCGCATGCGGCGTTCAGCACATCGTTCGCTTTCCGACGAATCAGGGGCTCGCCCGCGCGTTCTCGGCCGGTGTTGACACCGCCCTGAAGCTGGGAGCCGACATCATCGTCAATACGGATGCCGACAACCAGTATCCGGGGCATGAGGTTTGCCGATTGATCGAGCCGATCCTGAAGGGAGAAGCCGAAATGGTGGTCGGTGATCGCCAGGTGGCACAGATCGGCCAATTCTCGGGAACGAAGAAAGCGCTTCAGAAACTGGGGAGCTGGGTGGTGAGGAAGTTCTCCAATACGGACATCCCCGATGCGCCCAGCGGTTTCCGCGCGTTTAGTCGTCACGCGGCCCTTCAACTGAACGTTATCTCCGACTTCTCGTACACGCTTGAGACAATCATTCAGGCGGGGAGGAACCAGATTGCGGTGGCGCACGTGCCGATCACGACCAACGTGGTGACCCGCAAGTCCCGGCTGTTCTCCAGCACCTGGAACTACATCAAGAATTCCGCCGTCACGATTTTGCGGATATACGCTATGTACGAGCCGCTTCGTGTCTTCTTCCTGATCGGCGGTGTGGTGTTCATGGCGGGCGTGTTCCTTGGCCTCCGGTTCCTGTACTTTTACTTTAGCAACAGCGGAGCCGGGCACATTCAGTCATTGATCCTGGCCGCGGTTCTGATGATTATCGGCTTTCAGACCTTCATGATCGGTCTGCTCGCCGACCTCTTGGCGGCCAACCGAAAGTTGATCGAGAAACTCTTGTTCCGGGTGAAGGACCTGCAGTTCAACGACTCCGGCAGACCGGTCGAGACGGTTCGGGACCTGGTCAAAGTCCTCGAGGTCCGGCAGTGAGGATCTCCATGATCGGGCCAAGTCATCCTTTCAGGGGCGGCTTGGCCCTGCACACGACCCTTTTATACCGACACCTGCGACGAGACCATCAGGTCTCCTTTTATGGTTTTAAACGGCAATATCCCGGCTGGCTTTTTCCGGGCAAGACAGACCGCGACAATAGCAAGAAACCGTTGACCGAGCCCGGGATCGAGTACCTGCTCGATTCTCTTAACCCCTGGACCTGGGTGAGGGTCGTCCGACGAATCCTGGCCGACCGGCCGGACCTCGTTATCATTCCCTGGTGGACCTTCTATTGGACACCACAATTTCTGACAATAACCGCCCTCCTTAAACTCCTGTCAAAGTCCCGCCTGTTGTTTATCTGCCACAACGTGTTTGATCACGATTCGCGGTTTCTCAGCCGATTCTGCGCGAAAACCGTTTTGCCACGAGGAGACTACTTCATCGTTCACTCCGAGGAAGACCGGGTCAGGCTGTCGGCGATCGTCCCGCAGCAGAAAATAACCCTTGGTTTTCTTACGGGGAACGAGTGCCCCGAAAACGGGACACTGTCCAGGGAGGAAGCCAGGCGCCGGCTTGATCTGACTGGTGACCTGCTTCTCTTTTTCGGCTTTGTCCGCCCCTACAAAGGCGTCGAATACCTGCTCCAGGCGTTACCGCTGATCCTCCGTGAGCGGCAGGTCACGCTGCTGCTCGTCGGAGAGTCCTGGGATGGGGATAAGTCAATCAATAAGCACGTCGAGGAACTGAGCCTGGAAAGACACATCAAGCGGATCGACGGCTATGTGCCCAATGAAGAAGTAGGTCTTTATTTTTCCGCGGCGGACCTGGTGATACTTCCTTACGTCTCGGCCACCGGCAGTGGCGTGGTTCAGAGCGCCTTTACCTTCGACCGTCCGGTGGTGGCGAGCCGCGTCGGCTCGTTGCCCCAGACGGTCGATGATGGTCGGACGGGATACCTGATCGACCCTGCGGATCCCCGAGCTCTGGCTGATGCTGTGCTTCGGTTTTTTCGAGAAGAAAAGTCCCGGGAATTCATAGCGAACATCAAGCTCGAGAAAGCGAAGTTTGGCTGGGAACGCTTCGTGCAGTTGGTTGAGCAGACGGTAACGCCCGAAGAGCAACCGTTAAAAGGACCTCACGGACCTCAAGGACAACAAGGACGGCGAGAATCCGTCTTTGGTGGTCCTTGAGGTCTTTGAGGTCCTTGGGGTCCTTTCTAACCTTCCCGCGAAATGGCTGAAATCCTGTTTCTATCACCCCGCTGGCCGTGGCCTCTGTTCGATGGGGGCCGCATACGCATCTATGAAACTATTCGCCATCTTGCCCGTCGGCACAGGGTGACTCTGCTTGCCCCTGTCAGGGAAGTGGACGGCGATCCCGACTTGGGGCCGATCCCCGGGTTGTGCGCACAAGTCTTTTCCACTGTCCGGTCAGACCGCCTTCCGGCCATTGGCGCCAGATTGGCAGCCGGGCTGATGCGCGGGACACCTCTGATCCAGAGCTTCTTCTTTGACAAAGGGTTGGCGGGTCGAGTGCGCGATTTGACCTTTCGTCAGGCGTTCGACATTATCCATATAGAGTACCCCGTCATGGCGGCTTATCTGAAAGCCGTCGATCCGGGGGTCCGTCCCAAACGTATTCTTTCGACACACAATATTGAATCAATCCGGTTTGATCGGGAGACCAACTTCTCCCACTGGGACAGCCGGCGCCTTCTGTTGATGGGCGACAAAGTGTTCTTCAAGTCGTGGGAAGCAACGGCGATCAGGCAATTTCACGGTGTGACGGCGGTTTCCGAGCTGGAACAGCAGTGGATCGAGGAGAACGCGCCGGAGGCGAGTGTCGAGCTGGTGCCTAATGGGGTGGATGCGGAGCATTATGCCTTCCACCCGCCCTCTCCAAGCCGCAACCTGACCTTCGTCGGCTCCATGGACTACCCCCCGAATATCGATGCGGTCGTCTGGTTCAGCCAGGAAGTGTTTCCTCGCCTTCTCGAGATGAGCTCTGATCTGAGATTCCGTGTTGTCGGAAGTCGTCCCGATCGGCGCGTGCTCGATCTGGCTCGGCTCCCCGGCATTGAAATAGCGGGTCAGGTTCCTGACATTCGCCCCTACCTCTCCGAATCCCTCGCTCTTATCGTGCCGCTTCGATCCGGTGGCGGCACCCGCTTGAAGATTCTCCAGGCGATGGCCGCCGGATGCCCGGTGATTTCAACAACGGTAGGGGCGGAAGGGCTCCAAGTTGCGCCCGGAATTAATTTTCTGGCTGCAGACAGCGTAGACCAGTGGGTTTCGGAGGTAAACCGGTTGAGGTCGTCCCCGGCTCTAGCGATGCAATTGGCAGAAGCAGGTCGAGAACTGGTGGACAGTAAGTACACGTGGCGCGAGTGCCTGGCTGGGCTCGACCGGCTCTATGAAAAGGTCCTCGACGGGATGCCGGTTTCCTATAGTGCCGCGCAGGGGATTCAATGAAAGAGCGCCTTTCAATCTGTTATGCGGCTCCCGGGCACTCGCTCGTGCCTACCTCGGGGACCACGCGCAACATCCTGTCGCTGGCGAAGGCAATGGCGGCATGGGCTGATGTGACGGTCGCTTTTCGGAACATCCCGGACTCGGCCGCCGGCCTGAATGGAACGTTCGGTGTCGAAACGATCGACAAACGGAGCCACCCGGGCGTGGGTGTCGACGATGAAGCCACTCGCGGTGTCAATCCACTGTCTCACCTCGCCTATCTGCGGACAGTGAGGGAATACGCGAGGCAGGCGGCCGGCCGTTACGACGTCGTCCTGGAGAAGGGCTGGCGGCTGAGCGGATACCTGGTCCACAGCGCCGCGGCTTCAGGGGCGGCAGGTGCCGTCATTGAGAACGACGCGCGCTGCTGGACGGGGCCGAGAACCGCGCCTCGCGATTTCCTGAAGTGGCTTCTCCATTCCGGAGCGCAACGGCTTGCCGGCTCTTACTCGGGGAAGGCCCCGATTGTCATAGCGGAGACCGAGGAACTGAGACAGCAGCTTTATTTGGTCAGAGGAGTTCCGCTAGACAAGATCCGAGTTGTGCCGCTCGGGGTAGATCACGCTCTCTTCCGGCCCATTGACCAGAACCTGGCCCGTCAGTCCGTTCAAATCGCGCCTGAGAAGCTGGTTCTTCTCTACGTCGGCGGAATGGACAAATATCACGATCTGTCGCCGCTGCTCGAAGCTCTAGCGGAGTTCCACTCTCGCGGTTTGGAGTTGCACATTGTCGGTGAGGGCGAGTTCCGGCCGCGTTACGAACAGGCGGCCGCGAGGAGTGGTTGCCCAGTCGTCTTTCACGGCCGGGTGCCGCATGAACGAGTACCGTTCTATATCGGCGCCTCGGATCTGTGTCTCGCTCCTTACTGCGCGGAAGCTTTTCACGATCAGACGATCACGTTCTCCACTCTGAAGATTCCTGAATACATGGCCTGTGCGAGGCCGGTGGCCAGCATTCCGAGTGGCGAGATCAAGCGACTGATCCAGCCGGGCATCAACGGCTTCCTGCTTCCCAATTCGGTCGCCGGGTGGAGCACTTTTCTGCCCGCGACTCCAACCCGGACGAAGCTCAGTCAAATGGGACAAGCCGCGTTCCAAGCAGTCGAACACCGCAGCTGGGAAGCGACGGCGCGCGGGTACCTGCAGGCAATTGCCGAGTGCGGATATCCAACTGCGGATCGCCGATTGCAAATTGCGGATCGTTCCGCAGAGCCGGCAAGCACACTGAGGAATTTCAGATGAAGATCATTATCGTCGGTATGGGGACAAAGGGCCGGGAGTGGCTGCAGATTGCCTCCCGACAAAGGAACGTCCAGGTCGTTGCCGCAGTACATACCGATGCGGGCAGCCAAGAATCTGCAATCCGGCTTCCCCAATCCGCGGCCGCCTTTTCTCGCCTCGATGAGGCCCTTCAGGTTAGGGCCGACGCCGCCATCATTTCGTCCCCGCCTGTCGTTCGTGGCCAACATGCGATCCAGGCGGTTAATGCCGGGCTGAGCGTCATGCTGGAGACTCCATTGGCGACAACGGTCGGTGAAGCCGCCGAAGTGCTCAGCGCCGCCCGCGCGAGGAACAAGCGCATCATAGTCGCCCAGGAATCGCGATTCGGCTGGGCCGAGGCCCGTTTAAGAGAGTTTGTGCGGCAGGGTCGGGTAGGACAGGTGACTCACGTCAGCGTCATTGACCGGCGGAAGCAGGCGAGCGAGGACGGATGGCCGGTTGAGACCAACTATGCGCAGCTTCTCGACCAGGCCGTCGACTGCTTTGACGGACTCCGGAGCGTGCTCGGCGCCAATCCGATGACTCTCATGGCGCTTTCCCGCAAGACGCCTTGGAGCGTGTATAGCCACGGGGCCACAACCGAATCGATGATCGAGATGGAGCAGGGTGTCCATGTCCATTACTACGGCTCGATCGCGTCGGCCCGTAACGAACACGAGACGCGCATCGAGGGCGATAAGGGGGTGCTCTGGACGGACCGAAAGATCATGTGGTGGCGCAAGCGCGGGTGGCCCCGGTTCATCCCCCTGCTCGTTAAAAGACCCAGGGTTTCCGATCTGCAAAATCGTCGTGTGCTTCTGGAACAGCTGAGGGCTGCGGTGCAGGAGCGACTGCCTGAGGCTTCGCTGACAGAGAGCCTATGGCCCATTGCAATGCTTGAGGCCGTTATGCAGTCGGACCGCGACAGCCGGCCGGTCGACGTCCGGAAATTGTTCGAGGAGGCGGGTCCCGAGGTACGAGGGTAGCCAGTGATGGACACGGACGAACACAGACCAGGGTCTGTCCGCGTCTGTCCGTGTGCGTCCATGTCCGTCCGTATTCGTCCATGTGTGAAAGGCCTTCTAACATGAAAGTCTTAATAATCGGTCTTGACATGGGTGACGGAAAGCTCATCCGTCACTGGAGCAAACAGGGGCGTTTGCCCCATTTTTCCAAGTTGATCGGGTCCGGCATGTGGTCGGATCTGGAAAGCCCGACTCGTGTCCTGCATACGTCCGGCTGGCCCACCTTTGCGACGGGTGCCTCCCCGGGAGCACACGGGGTCTACTACCCCTACCAGGCGAAGCCGGGCCGTCAAGTAGCCTCGCATATCGAGCCGGACCAGTATGGCGTTCCGACGCTTTGGAAAACGGCGTCTGATCAGGGGGCTCGCTGCGTCATCTACGACATACCGGAGACGTTTCCGGAAACGGGTTTGCAGGGGACTGCCGTCTACGATTGGGGTACCTGGGCCTGGTACGGGACTCCCGCTTCGCAACCGGCGAATGTCCTTCTGGATATGAAGAGGAAGTTCGGCCCCTATCCGCTTGGAATGGAGGCAAAGAGACTCGGCCTGCGAATCCCCGAGACCCGGGATTTGGAAAGTCGCCTGGTCAAGAGCATTCGGTACAAGTTTCAGACCTTCCAATGGCTGTTGGGACGCGATTCCTGGGATCTGGCGGCTGTCGGGCTCTGCGAGACGCACCCTGCCGGCCATTACCTCTGGCCGGCCGACATCGATTCGGTCGAAAAGTCGGACCCTGGTCAATTCGCTCAGATTTTCCACGTGTACGAGACCCTGGATGCGGAGTTGGGCGCGCTCGCCGGCCGCTTGGACGGCCAGACTACGCTGATGGTTTTGAGCACAGACGGAGTCCGGTCTAATCGGGTCGCCTGCCACCTCCTCGCTCCGATGTTGGAGAAGCTCGGCTACACCGCCGGTCTAGCGGGAAACGGAAATCCGCAGTCGGGCGCCCCGCGGTCCCTGCTGGGCCGAGCCCGGCACATGATGCCGCCCGGCGCAAAACGTTGGATTGCCGACAACCTGCCATGGTGGCTGCGCGACCGTTTGGGCAGCCAGGCTGCGGCTTCGGAGATCGACTGGACGAGGACGAAGGCGTTCACGCTCCCGACCGACCTGGAAGGTTGTATCCGTATCAACCTCAAGGGAAGGGAACCACAGGGCATCGTAGAGCCAGGCAAAGGCTACCAGGAAGTGTGTGACGCGATAGGCAACGATCTCAAGGCTTTGACCAACCCGGCGACAGGGAAGCGGGCGGTGAAAGAAGTCTGGATTCGCAACGAGGTCTTTCCTGGCAAGCAGCAGGAGTATCTGCCCGACATAGTCGCCACCTGGAACGATGACGCGCCGTTTGCTGCTCTGGTCTCGCCCCGTGCCGGCCAGGTCGCGGGTGTCAACCCTGACCAGAGAACCGGAACGCACTCGCCGGAGGCGTTCTTGCTGAGCGTCGGTCCAAATCAGCCGGCCGGTATCAGCCCTTCCGCCCGTCTGGTCGACGTGGCTCCGACGGTGTTGAAACTGCTCGGACTGAAGCCGGGAAAGGAAATGGAGGGGAAACCGACCATTTTCCAGCCAACGGATAACACGAGTCCCTCCGATCAACCCGTTTTGTCCGTGTGAGTCCGTTGGCGGCATACATCATACGAGGACTACTGCGATGGATCTGGTTTACGTGCTTGCGGTTTGGGTTCATGTGGGAACGGTTGCTTTCTGGATTGGCGCGATGTTTTTCGAAGACCCGGGCAGTGACCGCTTCTTCTCGAGGATGGTCGACAGGATGGGAGGAGTCGGGTGGTATGCCCAGGCGGTCCTCTGGACGACGGGCATCATCATGCTCAATCACCGAGGCGTGTCGATTGAGCAGCTCTTTTCGTCAGAATTCATCGCCACGGCGTGGGGAAAAATGATGTGGGCCAAGATCGGCCTCGTCCTGTTGCTCGCCGGCTTTCAATTGTTCGTCGGCCACCGTGCCTCGAAGGTGGTATACGGCTACGTGTTCGTCTCGTTTGTCATTGTCGGCATATCGGTGATGTTGGTGAGACCGATATTGTTTTAGAAGAAGAAGTCAGAAGTCAGAAGTCGGAAGAAGAGAAGTCAGAAGTCAGAAGTCAGAAGAAGAAGTCAGAAGTCAGAAGTCAGAAGTCAGAAGTCAGAAGTCAGAAGTCAGAAGTTAGAAGTCAGAAGTCAGAAGTCAGAAGTTAGAAGTCAGAGCGGAAGTCAGAAGTCGGGAGTCAGAAGCGGAAGTCAGAAGTCGGGAGTCAGAAGCCAGAAGGAACGCAGACAGGTTCTGATTTTCTTCTGACTTCTGACTTCTGACTTCTGACTTCTTCTTCTTCCGACTTCTGACTTCTTCTTCTTCTTCTTCTTCTTCTTCTTCTTCTTTCCGACTTCTTCTTCGTCCGGAGGATTCTCAATGGCTTTCCGCATTGTTCATGTGGGTGTGGGTGTCAGGGGACGACACTGGCTCGATGTGGTCGCGGCTCATCCGGACTTCGTCTCCGCCGCCTGTGTTGACCGAGAGGAAAAGGCGCTCCAGGAGGTTCGCGCGGTACCGGGGCAAGAGCACGGGAAGTTCTTCACGGACTTCGACAAGGCGCTTCGCGATGTTCAGGCGGACGCCGTGCTGATCGCCACGCCGTCGTTCCTCCACGGAGAGCATGCCAGGAAAGCTCTCGAGACTGGGTTGCCGGTCCTGGTTGAAAAGCCGCTCTCGTCCAAGCTGGAAGAAGCGGCAGCGACAGTTGGATTGGCCAGGAAGCTCGGGAAACCGCTCATGGTCGCGGAGAACTTCAGGTTCTTCCAGGCGGAGCGGACTGTCAGGAAGCTCCTGAACGACGGTCGGATCGGAAGAATCGGTTCAATCGTCTGTATCGATCGCCGTGACCAGCCGAGCCACTCCCAGGGGCCCTGGGTCAAGAGCATGCTCGATCCCTTCCTGAATGAGATTGCTGTCCACCATTTCGACAGTTTCCGGTACTTGTTCCAGAGCCAGCCGGATTCGATACTCTCCCGCTCGTTCAACCCACCGGGAAGTGACTATGACGACGGCGCCGCCCTTGAGGCCTTCATAACGCTCCGTAACGGACTGTCGATACAGTACTCGGGAACGCTGGTCGCAACCAGATACGAGTACGACCTTTGGATTGAGGGCGAGAACGGAGAGATCCGAACGGATCGCAAGACCGTCTCCTGGCGGGCGCGAGGCGAAAGGACTTTTCAGAAGGTGCCTTTGATCGACGTGCCTGAGGGTGATGAGCTGCCGTATCCGCGTGCGGGAACCGTTTCGATTCTTAACCAGTTTCGTGACGCGATTGCCCAGGGGGTCGAGCCGGAGACCAGCGGCGCGGACAATATTTGGACCCTTGCCATGGTCGAGACCGCCAAACGCTCACAGGATCAAGGCCGGCGAATCAAGATAGATGAGGTCTTTACCCGAGAGATGCGGACGAAGGCAGGGCTTGAAAGCAGCAATGGGTCCGCGCCGGCAGACAGCGGCCCAGGGTCGACGGCCGGCGGTCAGCGTCCAGCCGGCAGCGGGCAACAGTCAGCGCCCAGTAGGCAGCGGCCTGTGGTCAGCGGACAGCGGGCAGCGGGCAGCGGACAGCGGGTGCTGTTCATCGGACTGGATTCCGCGGATGCCGAGCTGATCGAGCAGTGGGAAAGACAGGGCCTCTTGCCGAACATCGCTCGGATGCGGGCGCAGGGAACCTCCGGACGGATGGCCACCACGGCGGAGATCCTGCATGTGTCGGCCTGGCCCTCAATCTTTACCGGCGTCACGCCGGACAAGCACGGGCTCTATCACGCCTACGTGATGAATCCAGGCGATCAGAGCCCAACCCGGCCGCGCCCGGACAAAACTCCGTTCCCTTTCTTCTGGAAACTCCTGAGTGAGCAGGGGAAAAGCAGTGTGGTCATGGATGCCTTCATGACCTGTCCGCTTCAGAACTTCAAAGGGTCTCAGATCGTGGAATGGGGCACCTGGTCCTGGTTTTCCGAACCGGCTATTGTGCCCGCTTCGCTGAAGAGTGAGATTGAGGCGAAATTCGGGCCGTATCCGGCGCCCGAGCACAGCAAGGTTGCAGTTCTTCCTGAAAGCCAGTGGTTTCGGGACTCCCTGGTTGCCGGCGTGGAAAAAAAGACGCAGGTTATTAAATGGCTGATGCAGAAGGAGGGGTGGGACCTTTTCCTCACGGTTTACGGGGAGACCCATCCGGCCGGGCATTACCTCTGGCATCTGCACGACCCTTCCTATCCGACTCATCCAGAGTGTGTGGACCCTTCGCTGCGCGATGCTCTGCGCGATGTCTATGTGGCGGTTGATCGGGGCATCGGTGAGATTCTGAAGCAAGCGGGCGAAAAGACGACGGTCTTCCTGGTGTCCGGCGACGGCATGGGGCCGAATTACAGCGGCTCTCATATCCTCGAGGAGCTTCTGCGCCAGATGGGCCTGACGGCGACAAGCGGGAGTGCCAACGGAGGAGGGAAGACGGCGGCCGGGAAGGGGTCTTCGTTCAGTTCGAAGCACCTTCTGAGTACCCTCCGGCAAATGATCCCCCAAAACGTTCGCACAGCCGTTTCGCAGACATTCTTCTCACACAGCATGAAGGAGAAGCTGGCTCTGAAGTGGCTTACCGCGGGCATTGTCTGGGAAAAAACGCGAGCGTTTCTGATTTCCAACGCGAATGAAGGATATATCCGCATCAATCTGAAGGGTCGGGAACCGCAAGGAATCGTCGAGCCAGGCGAGGAGTACCGGAAGCTCGTCGAGGAGCTGTACCAGGTTGCGCTCGCACTGGCTGGTCCGGCGACCGGGAAGCCGGCCGCGCACACGGTCTACAAGACAGACGAGATCTTCAAGGGGCCGTGCCGCAGCCACCTGCCGGATATCATCATCAACTGGGACCCGGAAGCCAAAGTCACCAATGAGCTACTGGCTGGGAAACTGGGCAGGATCAAGACGAAGGAGCCCGGGTATGGAGTCGTGCCTTTCTACGTGGGAAATCACCGTCCGAATGCGTTTGCTATCGTGACCGGGCCGGATGTTCCCAAGGGTGAATGTCTGGAGGGCAACCATATTCTCGATCTCACACCTACTATCCTTTCGCTACTGGGGCTCGAAACCCCTGCTTACATGGATGGCAAGGTCTTGGACCAGCTTCGCCGGGAGCCGGTGTTGGCGGAATGACAGCTGGAAACGCCGCTTCACGAATGTCGACCGATCAGACCTTAACGAATCCGGAATCCGCAATCCGCACTCCTCAATCGGGCCGTGCGGCACGGGGGACGGTGGCCCTGGTTCTGAGCCAGGGCTGTTATTTCTTTTTCGGTTACCTCGCTGTGGTGCTGTTAGCCCGTGCGCTGGGCCCGCGCGACTACGCCTTGTACGGGGTGGTTTTGTCGGTGCTGGTGTGGCTGGAGCAAGTGGGGAAATTCGCTATTCCCACGGCCGCCGCGAGGTTGCTGGCTCAGCCCGATACGGCTGCCCGGGCCGTCGAACGGGCGACGCTCTTCCTGAACCTGATTCTCTATTCAGCGATCTTTGGGTGCCTCTGGTTAGCGGCCCCGCTTCTGGCGTCATGGCTGGGCATCCCGAACGGCACTTTCTTTTTCCGCCTGGCGGCCTTGGATCTGCCTTTATTCGGGGCTTACACCGCACTCCAGGCCATTCACCAAGGCCATCACCGGTTTGTGAGGCTCGGTGGCGCGGGCATTACGTACGCCTTCACCAAATTCGCCGGCGTGTGGGTCATAATCCAGTTGGGAGTCTCGGTCGAGAAGGCCCTGATCGTCAATGCTCTTACGACCGTGGCTGGTATAACTTTCCTCGTCACGCGCTTCAGTGACACGAAAGGCCCCTCCTGGCGGAGCGCGGTTGACACGGTTCTGCGAATCGCCGGACCTATGGCCGTTTACTCGCTGTTCCTGATGATGATCGGGAACATTAACCTCTGGCTCCTGCAACTCTTGCGGCCGGCCGAAACAGCTATCACCGGGATCTACCTGGCGGCGTTGAACATTGCCCGTGTTCCCGGGTTCGGCCTCGTTGCGGTCGCTGCTGTGATCCTGCCGTCGGTTGCGCGGGCGGCCGCGGCCGAAGATCGTGAGCTGGTCAGAAGGTATATCTATCAGGCCCTTCGATTCTTCCTGTTGCTCTACCTTCCAGTTGCTTTCGGCCTGGTCTTCCTGGCTGAAGAGGTGATGCAGCTCGCCTATGGTGCCAAATACAGTGGCGGCGGGCCTCTGCTATCTGTGCTGCTGGTCGCGGAAGGTCTGAGCACGGTTTTAGCCATTCTCGGTTCAGTCCTGGTTGCGCTCGGGCGGGTGTGGCGGGCGGCGTTGATTGCGAGCCTTTCGATTCTCCTTTCGATTCCACTCATCGTCGTGCTTGCCCTGAAATTCGGGGCAGTCGGCTCAGCATTTGCTGCCGTGGTAACCGGCTTGGTTTCTCTTACGGTTATGGTGTGGGTGATTCGCCGGGAATACGGACCGCTTCTGCAGGAACAGACGGGTCTAAATGCGGTTACGGCAGCCGGGCTGCTGGCCCTCAGTGCTCTGTTCATCACCGGCGGGCTGTTGGCGAAGCTGGCGGTGGTCTCGACGGGGGTTCTGGTCTACGGCCTGGCTTTGATTTTCCTGGGAGAGATCACCTCGCGCGATATCGCGCCGTTTTTGAAGCGTTCGACTGCCACGGACTAACACGGACGACCACGGACAGGCACGGACAGGCACGGACACGAACCTGGATTGTCGGTGCCTGTCCATGGTCGCCCGTGTTAGTCCACCAAAGGATACCCAGCGTTTGAACTTGCGTAGCTATCTCGTCCTTTTCGTATGTTTCCTCCTCCTGCTGCCCGTCGCCGGTGAGGCCCTGGTCCGAAACTTTCCGAGCCTGTTGCCGGAGGCCGGTCAAATACGAATGCAGGCGGTGATGATGAAGGACGAGGTAATGCCCGACAAGGAAATCGGATTTGTGCGTCGGCCGGGGCTCCGTCAGCGGGTTGATACCATGGATTTCAGTTACCTGCGCGAGACCGACTCCTCCGGATTCCCGAATCGCGATCCTTGGCCGTCGCGCGCCGATCTGGTGGTTCTCGGCGATTCCCTGGTCATGGGCGAAGGCACGGGATTGGATCGGTCTTTCGTCGGCCGCTTTCAGCAGGCTAACCCCAAGGTCAAGGTTATCAACCTGGGTATCGCCGGGGCGGGACCGGACCGGCAGCTTCTGGCGTACCGCAAGTATGGGGCACCGCTTCAGCCGAAAGCCGTCCTGGCCTTTCTTTTCCTCGCTGCGGACATCACCAATTCCGAGCAGTTTCAGCGTTGGCGGAAACAGGCGCCGGAGACGGACTACAACCGCTTCCGGCTGGATCTGGGCAGGAACAAACAACCTGGAACCTGGTTGAACAGGTCGCGCCTGGTCACTGTCATAAAAAGCAAGATCGCGGCGGGCCCGGTGAAGGCCCAGGCCGCCACTTCCGCAGACGCGTCAACGGTGTTTCTGGACCAGGCCGCTCTGGAGTACCTGAACCGGGGAGTGAACGAGTCGTCAGAACAAATGAGACTTCTGATGAATCCGCTTGCTGCTCTTCGGGACGCCGTGGAAGCTCATGGCGCCCAGTTCTACGCCGTGCTGATGCCCAGCAAGGAAGAGGTTTTCACCCGCTCCTACTCGGTTGTGAACACCGTCCGGAGCGCACTGGATCGGGCAGGGATCGAGTACCTGGACCTTTATGAGGTGATTGCGCAGAAGGCTGCGGTCCGTTCCCCGTACTTCTGCCGCGATATTCATCTGAACGAGTATGGAAACCAGATGGTAGCCGATTTTCTCGACAACTGGTGGCATTCGAGGATTGGCGATTGAAGGACGGACGACCATCGGTACTCGGTTTCCTGTCTTGTCTTCTCTTTCTCGGCGCTCTTTGCTTCTACAGCGCCCGCTTCGGTTCGGCGGCAGTGGATACCATCCCGGAAATTCGAGCGAAAGGACGGAGCGCCATCGGGCAGGAAGTCGCCCTCACTTCGGACGTGAAAGTGGTTCGGCTTCTCGACAACGGATTCATCGCGCGCCAAGGCGGTGCGCAGATGGAAGTGACAATTTCTGACGAAGTCGAGTCGCAGTGGAATGCTGCAAAACACGGTCTGGCTGTAGGGGACTTCGTGAGTCTGAGGGCGGTGTGCAAACAGACGGGACTATTGGAGGCCCGGGAGTTTCACGTCCACAAAGGGCGTCGGTTGAAGATCTGGGTTTCGATCGCGGCTCTGCTCGCGGCAGCCGCCATCCTTTTTGTCCAGTTCAGGAAAGGGAAATATGCCTGATCTGGTCACCCACGTTATCGCGGGCTACGGGCTCCAGCGAGGTTTCAGGCTGACTCCCTGGTTTCTTATCGGAGCGATTCTTCCCGACATTCTTACGCGGCCTTTTACGATTGTCTGGCCGGGCAGCTTCTGGTGGACGATGCCGTTGCACACGCCGGTCGGACTGACGTTGTTTTGCGCAGCCATCGCGTTTCTGCATCGACCCGGGATTCGGGCGTCGGTCTTCCTGAACCTCGGGGCTGGTGCCTTTCTGCACGTCGTTTTGGACCTGTTTCAGGCTCACCTGGCGGGCAGTTATTACTTGTTCTTCCCGTTCTCTTGGCATTCGGTGGAAATCGACCTGATCTGGCCTGAGACGTCTCTGTACCTGCTTCCCTTGTGGGCGGTGATCGGTCTTTGGCTGGCGGTCAAGCACTTTCGGCAAAGGATGAAGGCAGAAGGATGAAGGATGAAGTAGTGCTCTCTCTTTCGTCTGGAATCCCGTGGCGTTGTTCGCGCGTCTTTACTGTAGCCGACCCCCTTCCCGCAAGTTTTGAGAGGTAACCAAGCATGTGTGGCATCTCAGGATCCCTGCGCCTTTCCGGCGATGGTCTAGCGTTTGACGCCAAAGCGGCGGTGAACCGCATGTGTGGCATTCAGCACCATCGAGGACCGGACGATTCAGGCGTGACGGCAGTTGGGGCGGCGGTGCTCGGATCAAACCGGCTCAGCATCATTGACCTTTCGGCGGCCGGGCATATGCCGATGTCCAACGAAGATGGAACGCTTTGGATCACCTACAACGGCGAGATCTTCAATTTCCAGGATCTGAGGGCCGAGCTCGTCGCCATCGGACATAACTTCCGATCGCGGACCGATACCGAAGTCGTGTTGCACGCCTACGAGGAATGGGGGAACGACTGTTTCAGCCGGTTTGTGGGAATGTTTGGATTGGCCTTGTACGATCCCCGGGCCAACCGTCTGATTCTTGCCCGGGACCGCTTTGGGAAGAAGCCGGTCTACTATACCTTCCGATCGGGCCATCTCCTCTTCGCCTCCGAGATGAAGGCGCTCATCGCCGTCTCGGGCGACCTGCGGCCAAACATGCAGAGACTGGCCGAATGGTCACTGTACCGGAACGTCGACTTCGGTTCGCGCGAGACTCTGATCGATGGTATTCACTCCCTGCCTCCCGGGCAGTTCATGGTCGTGACCCCCGATCCTGCCAAGGGTGCAGCGGGAGTGAAGGTCAACACCGAGTCCTACTTCCAGCCTGAAGCGGAGGTCAATCGTGCGGACTACGAGCGGTTCAACAGCGAATCGGACGAGAAGGTTCGCGGCCACATCGAAAGTCTGATTGTCCGGGGTGTCAGGGACCGTCTGATGAGCGATGTCCCTATTGGTACTTTGTGCAGCGGGGGCATCGATTCGAGCCTCATCACCGCCATTTGTGCCCGCGAGATGCCTGATATCCTGGCGTTCAACGTTTCAGTGGCCGGGTATGAGGCGCTTGATGAGAGCCGGTATGCCGCACGGGCCGCCGAGTCGCTTGGGGTCAGGCTACTGACCTATTCCATGCAGCCGGAGGATTTTCAGCGGAACCTGGTCCGGGCGATTTATCACAGCGACGTCCCCCTGACCCATCCGAATTCGGTGGCGTTCCTGCTGATCTCTCAATTTGCGCGCTCGCAGGGAGTGAAGATCCTGCTTTCCGGTGAGGCCGCGGACGAGCTGTTCGGCGGCTACATGCAGCGCTATCGCAGGTACCGCCAGGTTCTTCGGTTTCAGCAGGCAGTTTCATACCTCCCGGCGAAAGTGCGGAAGTTGATCGTCCTGGCGGGGTATGCGTGCGACGGTGTGCCGATTACAGACTTCTCGGAATATGAGGGGCTGCTCCGGCACAGCACCGGCTTCCTGGACAGGTTTGCACGAGAAGAACTGAAAGAGCGTTCCCAGGCGGCGTACGGCTTCGTAGAGAATCCGCTCGACCGGGCCGTGCTCGGTGCCATGCTGGCCGACCTTACGAACTTTCTGACGCCGTTGTTGAGGCGTCTTGACCGAATGAGCTCGGCTGCCTCCGTCGAAGCCCGGGCGCCTTTCCTTGACTACCAGCTGGTGCGGGCGGTTATCAATCTGCCGTTGCGTTGCCGGCTGCGCGGCCGCCAGGACAAGTGGCTCTTGAAGACTATCGCGGCCCGTTACCTGCCGAGAGAGATCGTCTACCGGAAAAAGGTCGGCTTCCCGTTGCCGCTTGCTGACTACATCGCTCCTTTCGCCAGGCCGGAGCTGTTCGCGTCGGGTTTTTGTGTTGAGTATCTGGGCGCCGGACGGAAGGCCCTTCTGTCGACCGTGAGCGATTGGCGGCGGAACTTCAACGGGTTCTTCAACCTTCTGGCTCTGGAGTTGTGGGGGCGGATCTTCTTTATGAATGAGCCGGTCGAGAACCTGACTGAATGGGTGCTCTCACCGGCTGCAACCAAAGAGCCGGTTCGCCGGCCGGCCCGTCAGGCGGTTAGCCGCGTGGTGTCTGAGCCGCAGGGGTGAACAGACAATCCATCCTGTCAATCCAGTCTAAAAGGTCCTTTTCGACAGGATTGACAGGATTCCAGGAGCCAGCTTGACTGATTTGCATTTTCCGCCGGGGTTCCTCTGGGGTGCCTCGACGGCCAGCCACCAGGTGGAGGGCGGCAATCGTCACAACGACTGGTGGGACGCGGAACAGAATGGGCGAGTGCCCTACTGCTCGGGCTCCGCCTGCAAACACTACGAGCTGTTTCGTCAGGATTTCGATCTGGCCCGCTCCTGGGGACACAACGCTCATCGGTTCTCGGTCGAGTGGAGCCGGGTGCAGCCGGAGTGGAATCGCTGGGACAGTGCGGCGCTTGACCATTATCTTGACGTTGTCGTGGCGCTGAGAGAAAGGGGATTGGAGCCGGTGGTGACGTTGCATCACTTCACGAATCCGGCATGGTTTACGCGAGCCGGGGGCTGGCAGCGGAAAGACTCGGCCGAGCTGTTCAACGGCTACGTTGACCGCGTCGTTCGAACGTTCGGTGATCGGGTTCGGTTCTGGCTGACCGTCAACGAGCCGACCGTGTATGTCAAACAGGGATATGTAACCGGGGAATGGCCGCCGTTCAGAAGCGGAAAATGGCGAGAGGCTTGGGCGGCGATGCGCAATCTGGCTAGAGCCCATCGAATGAGCTATCACACGATTCACGAGGCGAATCCGAGGGGTTTGGTCAGCTTTGCTCACAATGCGCCGGCGGTTGAGCCTTGTCGGCCCTGGTCGCGGACCGACCGGCTGGCGGCGGCTGCTCGGGACTGGGTGCTCAATCGCCTGTTTTTCCGACTGACCGGGCTTCAGACGCTTGACTTCATCGGGATTAATTACTACACCCGGACGGTGGTACGAAGCGAAGGCGGGCTGTCTACCCGGATTCTTGGTGCTGTCTGCCGCTCTCATCGGCACTCAAGCCAGGGACCGGTCAGCCAGGTCGGATGGGAGAGCTACCCGCACGGGTTCGGAGAAGTTCTGCACCGTTTTGGACGGTTAGGGCTTCCCGTCCTCGTCACCGAAAACGGCTTCGCGACCGACGACGAACAGCTTCGCCTGGAGTTCATTAAACGTCACCTGGAAATCCTCGCCGGTGCCGTCCAGTCGGGCGTGGATCTGATCGGTTACCTGTATTGGACTCTGATGGATAACTTCGAATGGAACGAGGGGCCTAACGCGCGATTCGGGCTGGCCGCCGTCGATTTCGAAACCCAAACGCGAACTGCTCGTCCCTGCGTCGATTACCTGTCCCAGGTTTTCGGTAAAACGCGATCCGAGGCTCGCAACAGGTCCGAAGGGACAGCCGCCGCGTAGTTTGAACCAGTCATCAGCGCGAACCACGCGAATCTCAACGGGACTGATGCCAAGAATGCGCAAGCTAGTTTTCCTGCTCATAGCACTCTTCGGGAGTCTGTCGCTCAGCCTCCTTCTAGCGGAGGGCTTTTTGCGGCTTTTCCCCGGTTTCCTGCCTCCTGAACGGCGGCAGTTTATGCAGGTCGATCTCGGCAACGTCGGGGTGGAACACCCGTACATCGGCCATCTTCAGACACCGAATGCGGCCAAACGGCTGTCGGGGCCTGATTTTGACGTCGTCCAGCGAACCGGTCCTTTCGGATTTCGGAATTCGGGCCCCTGGCCGTCGCAGGCGGACGTCGTTGTCCTTGGAGACTCGCTGGTCTTTGGCTACGGAGTCAGTGAGGATTCGGCCTGGCCGGCGATCCTGGACCGCTCCTTCCCGAATCTGCAGGTTGTGAATCTGGGCCTTGTAGGAGCGGGCGCCGAGCAGTACTTCCGAGTCTTCCAAACGTTCGGACAACCCTTGCATCCGAAGCTCGTCATCATCGGGATGTTCCCGGGGAACGACTTCTGGGACGCAGGGCAGTTTGACACCTGGCTGCGACAGGGCGCCCACGGCAACTATATGGTCTGGCGGAATTACGGACGCTTCTCGGGGAGTTTCTTCGATAATCCCAAAAAGGGCCTCGTATCGCTTCTCATCCGCTATAGCTATCTCTACAACCTCGTAGCGGCCGCGCGAGCTGGTCGGTCGGCAGACGGGGACAGTGACAGTAAGTCGAAGGTCTTGCATCTACAGGACGGGCACGAGATGCGGCTGGCACTGGCTGACTTCGACTCGAGAACGCGAAACGGCAGGCCCGGTCGCCGGGAGTTCGACTTGACGGTCAAAGCACTCACCAAAATACGGGATAGTGTCAGAAATGAGGGAGCGCATCTGCTCGTTGTGCTCCAGCCGAGCAAGGAGGAGGTTTACTCCCCCAGTCCCGGCGTCAAACCCCGTGACGCATCGGGCTCTTTGCGCACCGCATTGACTCGACTGGGAATCGAGTATCTGGACCTGACCCCGACCTTCACGGGGCACGCAAGCGGTCCGCCGCTTTTCTTTGAGGCCGATGGCCACCCGAATGAGCGGGGGTACCGCCTGATTGCGGACGCCGTGGCGGCGTATCTGGACAGCTCCCTTCACAGGCGGAATAACGACTTGCACGGATTGACACGGACAGGCGCCGCCTTACAGGAACCGCCGGACAAACCAGCGTCAATGGCAACCCAAAGCGGAGGCTCGGAATGACTTTGCGTATACCATCCTGGCGATGGACTCTCATCGGACTTTTCCTCATCGCGTCGCTGGTGCGCGTTGTCTTTGTTTTGTCTCTCCAGCCGGGTTTCTATTTCTGGGATTCGGTCAAATACGATCGCGCTGCGGTCAGTCTCCTCAATCAGGGGACATTTGGGGCTGAGTATGATCGTTCCCCGGCCTATCCGCTCTTCCTGGCTGGAATCTACCTGGTGTTAGGGAAGAGCATTTTGAGCATCCGGCTGGTCGAGGCGGTGCTCGGCGGCGTTATCGCTGTCCTGCTCGCCGTTATTGGCAAACGAACCGTCGGCAGAACGTCCGGCTTGCTCGCGGGTCTGATCTGGACGTTTTACCCTCTGGCCGTCTTCCTGGCCGGACTGGTGTACCCGGAGACTATCATTACCCTGTTTCTGGCCGGCGCTGTCGCACTGCTGTTGGCTGGAATTGGCAGCGAGCCGGTCAGCGGGCAGCGGCCAGCGGTCAGCGAAGCGGCTTCGAGTGTTCGTCCTTTGCCCCTGATAGCGGCCGGCCTTTTGATGTTGCTTGCTTTCCTGGCGAAGCCGGTGGTGGCAGCGACTTTTCTCGGTGTCTGCGTTTGGTTGGTCCTCTGGAAACGATGGCGTTCATTACCAGCCGTGGGCCTGTTGGTAGCGGGCTTCTGCCTCCCGCTCGTTCTGTGGGTGGCGGTTAGCTCTCACTACTTTGGCCGGGTGATCATTTCGGACCCGAGAGCTGGTCGAATGGTGGATCGGGTTGGCTCAACGAACATGGACGAGGTGCGAAAAGGCCGGATCCAGCGCATTCTGGAGGATCCGGGCGCCTTCGTTGTTCATGTCGCCACCGAGTTCGCCCATTTCTGGCAAATCTACCCGGAACGGGTGGTGATGAGTGACCAGTCATTGCGTGACAAGTTCCACGAACGCGACGCGCGTGTTGTGCGCAAGACAGTCTTTAATGCCAATTCCCTCACGGCCTGGGCGAGCATCTTGAGCATCGGTCCAGTGTTCCTGCTGGCGCTCGGCGGTGTGTTCTTCCTGGTGCGTGATAGAAGGTGGGCTGATCTCTCGCTTCTTGCGTTTATCGTCCTGTCGTTTGCCGTAGCCTATTCGTTTTTCTTCACGCAGCTGCGTTACCGGATCCCGGTCGAACCTTACATCATCCTGCTGGCCGGTCACGGCCTGGCGATGCTCGGAGAACTGGTTTGGAGACGACGGGCTGCGAAGGTGTCTCAGAATCCAGTGACACGCCATCGGGCAGCGGCGTGAGGTGTGGAGGAGGCAGCGCGATTCTTGGCCCGCGTCATCCGCGTTTATCCGCGTTATCCGCGGGCAGAACCCAGAACCCAGAACCCAGAACCCTCTTATGAGACAACTCGCTCAAAACTACAAAGACGGCACTCTTAGTCTTCTCGACGCGCCTGTCCCGCGGGCCGCGCGTGGCGGGATCGTTGTTCGAAACGCTTTTTCTCTGATTTCCTCGGGCACCGAGACGATGAAGGTCCGGGAAGGCGGCATGAGCCTGATCGGAAAGGCCAAGGCCCGGCCCGAGCAAGTGCAGCAGGTGATGCAATCCGTTCGGCAGCTCGGGTTGCGGGCCACCTACCAGAAGGTCATGAGCCGTCTGGACAAGCTTACCCCGCTTGGCTACAGCTCCTCAGGATACGTCTGCGAGGTCGGTGAGGGCATCGCCGGGGTTGAAGTGGGCGACAAGGTCGCCTGTGCCGGTGCCGAGTACGCCAACCACGCCGAATACATTTTCGTTCCCCGCAATCTCTTTGTCCGTGTCCCGGACGCCGTGCGGCTGGAGGATGCGGCGTTTGCGACAGTCGGAGCAATTGCAGTGCAGGGAGTCCGTCAATCGGACGCGAGACTCGGGGAAACGGTCGCGATTATTGGACTTGGCTTGCTTGGCCAGCTGCTGAACCAGTTGCTGGTCAGCGCCGGATGCCTGGTGGTCGGGACCGACCTGTCCGAGGAGAGATGCCGATTGGCCTGCGAGTCTGGAGCGGCCGGAGCCGCCGCGAACCAGGCAGCCTTCCTGGCAGCCATAGACAAGGTCAGCCGGGGTCGGGGTGCAGACTGTGTCCTCCTCGCAGCCGGTGGATTGCCGGCAGCCAGTTTTGCTCTCGCCGCGAACATCGCCAGGGACCGGGGCCGGGTCGTCAACATCGGCATGAACCGGTTGGAGATGCCCTGGAAGGCCTACTACGAGAAGGAATTGGAGATCCGATATTCGCGCTCCTATGGCCCCGGGCGTTACGACCGCCGGTACGAAGAGCAAGGCCAGGACTACCCGATCGGATACGTTCGATGGACTGAGAATCGCAACATGGAGGCTTTTCTCGATCTCCTCGCGACGGGTCGGATCAATGTCCGTTCCCTGATCACCGGCACCTATGCGTTCTCCGAGGCGGAGAACGTTTACAGAGAGATGGTCGAGACCCCGGGCCGGCATCTGGCCGTTCTTTTTCAATACCCGGAGAGCGCGGCTGGGCGGGCCGAGAAGACCCTGACGGTGAACACCAACGGAAACGGGATTCAGCCGGCTTCGGGCCTGAAGCTGGGGTGCATCGGGGCGGGGAACTATGCGCGCAGCATGCTTCTGCCGGTTCTCCAGAAAGAACCCGGCCTCTCCCTCGGGACGGTTGTCACGCGGACACCCCTGAGTGCCTTGGATTCGGCACGTCGATTCGGCTTTGCGAAGGCAGGTACGGATCCCGAGGAAGTTCTGAATGACCCCTCTACAACCGCGGTATTGATCGCGACCCGGCACGATTCTCATGCGGCATACGTCATCCAGGCCCTGAATGCCGGCAAGCACGTGTTTGTGGAAAAGCCTTTGGCGATCCGCCGGGAAGAGATCAGCCAGGTTGCGAAGTCTCTCCACAAATCAGGAAAAGGCCTGCAAGTCGGCTTCAACCGTCGTTTTGCCCCGATGATTGTCGCCCTGAGGCAGCAGTTCGGTGGAACGAACGATCCAATTATCGTCAACTATCGTGTCCACGCCGGGAAACCGGCCGGGTCAAGCTGGTTCTTTGAGCAGGATCAGGGAGGCCGGTTCATCGGCGAGGCTGGTCATTTCATCGATGTGATGACGTATCTGGCCAATTCTCTGCCAGAGCGCGTGTTCGCCCGCAAGACGAGGCAGGCCGGCGACTCGGATGAAATCGCCGCCGTCATTACTTTTGAGAACGGGTCTATTGGGACCCTGACCTTTGTTTGCGGTGGTGACCTGCGGACGCCGAAAGAGCACATCGAGGTGTTCGGGTCAGGGATCACGGGCGTCGTGAATAACTTCCAGACTGGCACGGTATTGCGGAACGGAAAGACTCTTGCTTTGAAAGGGAAGAACGATAAGGGTCAGGCAGGAGAGCTGGCTGCTTTCATGCGGATGCTGAGGCAGGGGGGAGCACCCCCCGTTCCTTATGACCAGGTCTTTGCAGTTACCGAAGCCACGATCGCCATTGTGGAATCAGCCGACCACGGTAGTGAGATCACACTCGAACATGAGGTTTTCGGACTTGAACAATCGCCTGCAGTGGTTCAGGAACCGGCTTAGGGTCATGAGCCCGGGCGAGCTCGTCTCGCGCTTCTACGAGGCGAGTCTGCACGCGGTCCTGATGCTGCGCGGGCATGCCGTCGAGGCGAGGGCAGCCGAGCTGCCCAGGCAAGCCAGTCGTCTGCCCGAAATCAATGGCCAGCTGACGAACGTGGATTGGGAGACGCGCAACCGCGTCCTGTCCCTCGCCGTTCCCTGGCTTAATCACCGAGGGAGGTTATTTGACGACGAGGTGCGTCTGGGCGAAGTCATAGACTGGCACCGCGACTACTCGACCGGCGTGACGGCCCCGTCCCGGTACAGCGCGTTGATCAACCACCGCGACAAATCGCAGGTCGGGAATGTGAAGTATGTCTGGGAACTGAACCGTCTCCAGCATCTGGTCCCCATGATCCTCTCACTGAAGTGGACGGAACGAGAGGACTACCGTGCGGAGACTGAGCGGCAAATCGAATCGTGGTGCCGCGACAATCCGTTTATGCGGGGGCCTAACTGGAAAAGCCCTCTTGAAGCTGCCCTTCGGCTGATTACCTGGGGAGTGCTCAGCTTCATCGCGGGTGGCCGCCTGGTCAGTGAACCGGATCTGAAACCCGAAGTCCAGAAAGCGATTTATCTGCAACAGTACTTTATCCGCCGGTTTCACTCGCGGCACTCCTCGGCCAACAATCACCTGGTTGGGGAAATGGCCGGGCTCTACGTGGCGGCCACCCTCTGGCCGATCCTTCCGGAGAGCGCCGGGTGGCGGGAGTTCGCCCGCGAGAAGCTGATCCAGGAAATGGATCGGCAGTCGGAGGAAGACGGAGTCCACCGGGAGCGGGCCGTCGAATACCAGCTGTTTGTCTCGGAGTTCTTCCTTCTGGCCGCTGCGCTGGGAGAGGCGGTTGGTCAACCTTTTCCGTCTGATTTCTGGGCACGGCTGAGCCGGATGCTGGGTTTCATCGATTCAATCCGGGATCGGCAGGGCAACTTCCCCATCATCGGAGACAACGACAACGGCCAGGTCATTAAGCTCGCGGATAGCTCGCAGGCCCGCACCGCCTCGCTGGCCGGGCTTATGCGAACCAAGGCGGGCGAGCCGGGAACGGGCGACCTTCGCCAGACTCTTCTCCTTTGGGGTCAGAAAGCCGAGGATTTGCCGTTCACACCCGCCGACAGTTCTGACGCCAGCCTGCAGTCATTTCCAACTGGCGGTTACTACGTTCTCTCCGCCGACAGGGGAGCGGAGGACGAGATGGTTGTGGTCTTCGATGCCGCGCCCTTCGGTTTGCCCCCGCTCTATGCCCATGCGCATGCCGACGCCCTGAGTTTCTGGCTTAGCTACGGAGGCAGGGAATTCGTCATCGATCCCGGAACTTATTGCTATGACTGGTCGGACTGGCGGCGCTACTTCCGTTCGACGGCCGCGCACAATACGATTCGGGTGGACGGCCGGGATCAGGCCGAGCAGGCGGGAACCTTTCTCTGGAGTAGTGCGGTCAATGCTTACCTGGAAGCTCTCGAGGACACCGAGGCGTGTGCCGAGGTCGAGGCCTGGCACGACGGGTACCGGCGATTGGCCGATCCGGTGGTTCACCATCGCAGACTGCGGCTCTTTCGGAAGTCGCGCACCCTGGCGATCGTTGATCGGCTCGAGTCCCAGGGTCGGCACGACGTCGAGATCTTCTTCCACTTCTCGCCGAAATGCCGGGTCGCGCAAGTCAAGAACCATTGCTTCCTGGTTACGAATGGGGACAAAGCTCTGCTCGTTCAGCTTGATTCCCGGCTGCAGGTGTCGCTGGAACAGGCCGCCATTTCGCCTATTCTCGGGTGGCACTCGCCCACCTTCGGTTTCAAGCAACCTTGTGCGACTTTAGTCGGGCGAACCTCGATTGCGGGCTCCGTCCCTTTTTTCTCGGAGATTTCACCGGCGTGAGAACTTTGGGATGAACACGGACTGGCCCCCGAGGGCCGGAGGAAAGGACCCCAAGGACCTCAAAGACCGCAAGGGACCATACGATGAACGTGTTACTCAGTCCTTGCGGTCCTTGCGGTCTTTGAGGTCCTTTCCTCCGGCCCTCGGGGGGCGGCAGTCCGTGTTCGTCCACGTTTTTGGCACCAAATACTAAATGAACAAAAAGAAAATCATCAGCGTGGTGGGCGCGCGGCCCAATTTCATGAAGATCGCTCCAATTCTCCTGGAGTTAAGCAAGCATGCCGAGAAGTTCGATTCCAGGCTGGTCCATACCGGGCAGCACTACGACCAAGCCATGAGCGAGGTGTTTTTTCGCGACCTGGGTATGAAGGAACCGGACCACAACCTGAGCGTCGGAAGTGGCAGCCACGCCGTGCAGACGGCGGAGATCATGAAGCG
>Ga0105092_10000202_pt1 | contig 29730 bp, 24 predicted proteins | sample PPLLak2March2015_FD_87021 | JGI IMG/M metagenome (GOLD analysis project Ga0105092, IMG submission 87021) | Freshwater sediment microbial communities from Prairie Pothole Lake near Jamestown, North Dakota, USA - PPLs Lake P7 Core (1) Depth... | ecosystem: Environmental > Aquatic > Freshwater >... | reverse complement strand
ACAGGAAGGAGTTTGAAAGTTGTTGATCAATATATTAAATTGTATAATAACTTCCATCCTCCAAAAAAGAATAAAAAACCTAAAAAATAGCCAGGTGACATATGGCACTATTGTAAATAGTGAAATAGTGAAATAGTTGGATATTGAAAATTCGTAATTTTAAAAAGGTGTTCTTGAAAAAGAATACCTTTTTTTTATTATATAATAAAAAATTTTTATTAGCTTTTCACACTCAACTCTTTCCATGACCTTTTTCGCCGTTGTTGGTGTTATGCACCAACAACCATAATCAAAATAAAGGCAGTCGGATATTTCCTTCCGCCTTTATCTTTTTAATTCTTATTCCATTATTTTTGTATCAATGGAATCAAACATTAAAGAAAAAATTCAGTTTCATAAAGCAAAGCCGGAGCAGGCAGAAGAAATCACAACCCTTGTTAACTCTGTTTACAGGGGTGAGAACTCGAAAAAGGGCTGGACTACCGAAGCTTATTTTCTTGATGGCATCAGGATAACATCGGAAAAAATTAAAGAGATTATAAATGAAGAAGACGGCATTATTCTTTTAGCAATGCTGGATGAAAAAATTGTTGGCAGTGTTCATCTCGAAAAGGAAAGTACTTTCTGCTGGCTTGGAATGCTTTCTGTTGATGTGAATTACCAGGCACACGGCATTGGCAGAATTATTATCGATAAATGTGAAAGATATGTGAAGGAAACTTTTGGGTGCAATGAAATGAGGATGAAGGTTATCGGAAGAAGAAAAGAGCTTATCGATTATTATATAAGAAGGGGATACAGTCACACAGGAGAAAAGGAAGATTTTCTTGCTGCAGGTGAAACATTCGGTGAACCCAAAGAACCGCTTTACTTTGAAGTATTGTCAAAAAGAATTTGAATCACAGATTGCACTGATGCGATTATTGTCTGAATCACAGATTACACTGATGCGATTATTGTCTGAATCACAGATTACACTGATGTGATTATTGTCTGAATCGCAGATTACACTCCTGCCTGTCAAAGCCAGGTAAACCTGCTGCAGGCAGGGATAATGCTGATGTCACTGATGTGATTAAGACATTAATCTTCCAATCTTACAATCAAACAAATCTCAAATCGCCTGACTGCAGCAGGCCCGCCTGCATCGGGCAGGCAGGCAAATCACACATCTCAAATCAGAAAAACCTTTCAACCTTTCAACCTTTCAACCTTTCAACCTTCCAACCTTCCAACCTCCATATCATTTCAACAATATCATCTTATTCGTTTGTGTGAAATTCTCTGATTCAATTTTACAAAAATAAATCCCGGATGTTACATTGCCTGCGTTCCATTCAATTGAATATTTTCCTGCATTTTGATTTTGATTTACAAGAACTGCTATTTCCCTGCCTGTTATATCAAAAACAGTTAATTTTACATCGCTGTTTATTGCTAATTGGTAACTGATAATTGTCTTAGGATTAAATGGATTTGGATAATTATTTAAAAAATAAGAAAAAGGTGTGCTATTCTGATTACTTACACCTGTAATTGCAGGATTCGACAGCTTTGCAGTGAATGAATTTATTTGCCCTGAGCCTGTTACTATAATAGTATCAAAAACCGACGATTGGTTAAAATTACCTGTTACAAAAATATTATTGGAGTTATCAAGAGAAATTGCATCACCTCTTTCTACGGACGTACCGCCTGCTGTTTTTCCCCACAACAAAGTACCGTTAGAATTATATTTTAAAACAAGTACATCATAAGAACCCGCACTTGTAGTTGTTATGTTTTCATCCCAGTCTATTGTTCCTCTTTGGAATCCTGTTATGTATAAATTATTTTGAGCATCAATTATTAATTTTGTAGCTTTGCCTACGGCTGCATCACCTGAAGGGAAGCCGCTTGAGTTTGGTACTTCCTTCACCCATAAAAAAGTACCAGACGCGTCTATTTTTGTTAAGTAAAAATCATAAACCCAATCAGGTCCCTGTGTTTGAATTGTTCCGAACAGGAAATTATCATAGAGATCACCGCAGCCATAAACATTACCTGAGTTATCACATACCACTGAGGGATTCTCAAAAGTTACATCTTCCACAAGCTTAGCCCATATTCCTGTTCCGGATGAATTAAGTTTTGCGAAATACAGGCTGTAGACATAAGAGCAATTAACATTTAATCCTGCAAAATTTACATTGCCGGTACCGCATGAACCTGCAGCAAATATATTTCCGGAACCATCTATATCTAAACCGCTTAATGTTCTTACCGGATTAAAAATTACACTAAGCTGTTCATTACCATTTAGATCGAATTTTTTAATCATCCCCTGGAAATTGTATGTAACGATACCTGCGAGAAGAATATTGCCTTTTATTTTTATTACCGATACACTTGCATTATTACTGTATAAAGCGGTTATATTCTTTTTCCACAAAACATTTCCAGAGCTGTTGAATTTAATTAGATAATCATTCAAATCGAAACCTGAGCCGGTATTTACAATAAAATTTGATGCATCAATTCTCAAAGTATCCATAAATGAGCCAAACATGTAAATATTGCCATTTGCGTCACAATCTATATTTTTAATAATAGCTTTACCTGTCAATATCTTCGATAATACTTCATTGCCGGTAGAATTATATTTCCTGAATATAATATCACCGTAAAAGGCAGTCCCATATACCAGTTTAAAATTGTGAATAGTACCGGTAATTACATTACCCGACCCATCAGCAGCAGACGGGAATGAAGCAAAATCCGGATTAAAGGATATTGAATGGGAATTATGTTTTACCCACTGATAAGTCTGTGCAAATGAGGTATGAATTGCAAAAAAAGTTATTACTAAAATAATATACGACTTAATCATACTTATATAAATTTATTGGAAAATATTGAAATTGATATTTAATATCAAGCTAGAGAACTTTTATTACCTAAATAATAATTATACAATTAAGTTTCCCATTCTGAAAAAATACATCGCGGTTATAGGGATAATTTACGTTTTTAAGCTTTTTTGCAAAACATTCCAAAAAAAGTTTCCTTTGCAATGGCATACATATATAATTATATTGTGTGAAAATAATAGAACAGAATTTCTCAAAATTATCATTATAAACTTTAAACAATATAAAATATGAGCAATCCATTATTAGACCCGGTAGAGGGTATCACATTAGATCAGTGGGCAGGTGTAAATGCACAGCTCGCTTCCGGAACTTCTACAGAAGATGCAATTAAAGGTATTGGCGTTGATATGCCAAAGTGGGACCGTGTTAACAACGAATGGCTTACCCGCATGAGAAACGATACTTCATTTGTAATTTCACAAAAATATGCTGCAGCGTTCAATACAACTGCAACAGGAAATCTTGGCAGCGGTTCACAGGTTTCTGCTGATTCTTATCCGTTTGAAAAATACATCGAGGTTATGGTTGCACAGGATGTATTAGGCAAACAGGGAAGAGATGCACAGGATGTTTTAAAGGATTTTGGCTTAACGGTTGCCGATTATTCCAACATAAGTTCATATTGGAGCGGAAAAATGATGACAGATTTTTCACTTGCTATGAAAATGTCACAGCTTGATGCTGAGTACAGAAAAAAATATGAAAGCATGGCTCCCGGTAATGCTCACAGTGATATTGAGTTCTAGATATGGAAGCAAAAGAAATATTAAAGCAATTCAATACAGAAATTGAAACTGCATTCCAAACAGCATGGCATTCTGAAAAAGGCGGCGGCGATAACTGGAACCGCCTTTTAAATACATACAGCCTGCAGCCGCTTGATAAGGAATATAAAGATGCACTCCTGAACTCCGAAATGAAAATAGCACGCGGTGCATTCCCGATTGAACTGAGAAGAGTTTATGAAAGGATAATTGATAAATATAAAGCAAATGTATCTTCATCCCCAGAGCTTTCATCTGCTGTCAATAATTTTGATATGGATGCAAAAGTTAAGGAGTACTACCAGAAAATAAAACCCTTTTCAGGCATGGGTGATATATTCAAAAATGCAGGAGTAGGAACGCAGAAATACTCATCCGGTTTGCAGAAGGAAAAACATTACACTATAAGATGTAAAAATTGTGCAGCTCCGCGGCTTGAAGAAATGCAATACGACAGTTGTTTATTTTGCGGAAGCAAGCTTTTTGAGCCGATAGTCTGATAACCATTTCCATATCAGCGGGAATATCAAAGATGGCTGTAAGGTTCTGTTCATCCTTTATAGTTGTATTTTATTACTTTTTTAAATTTTTTAATTAATAATTATGTCATTTGAAGAATTAGTAACACGCTGGGATAACTTTTTATCGAAGCTCAAAGACCGTTTTCATGAAGTGTTAAACCAGGCAGAAGAGCCTCTGAATGAAGTTATTAACAATCTCCAGTACGATAATATAATAATCCACAATATCAAGACGGGGCTTCATAATCAGACCGTTATGCAGTTAATGGAGAAAGCTGAACAGGGGTGGGATAAGATGGACTCGGAAATGATGAAATTCGGCAAGATTTTCTGGGGACAGAAATCGGACCAGCACAGAAAACTGGATGATTTCAGGGAATGGCTTAATACCGAATTCTTTAAATTCGAGATTGATATATATGCAAAAGCAGCCCGTAAGATACTCGATAATGTTAAAAAGCATATAGACGAGAGTAAGCTTCACCGCTGCACACAATGCGGGGCAGAGCTGCCCATTAATGTATATTCATTTGTCGCTTTGAACATGAAATGCGAAAGCTGCGGCTCAGTAAACACTTATCAACCTGACGACAGAATAAGAGCATTGGAATACTATGTTATTAATAACCTTGCAGAAGAATATGCAATGGATGCAAAGATTAAGGCAAAATATGATAATAATGCTCAAAAAGAATATTACACCATGTATTACACATACTTAATGGAGAATGTACCCGACAAAAAGGACTTCTATAAGCGTGATATGGATGAGAGAGTGAATAACCCGTTTTTCAGTAATGTATCATTTTAGGGCTAAATCCCTGTAATATACCACCTTTTAGGTAAAAACCCCAAAAGTGCGATTTAGAGCAAGAATCGCACTTTTGGGGTTTTTACCTACACACCATAGTTAGGTTACTACATCCTACTAGATGAAAATCACTGATTTCGTTAGACTTATAGTGAAAATTATTAACGATATTAGTGGCAAAGGGAGGTTAAGATGAACAAAATTACATCTTTAAATACATTTTTAATTGCTATTGCAGCGCTTTTTTTAATTCAATATGGCTTTGCTCAGACATGGGTTGACGCCGGATTTGTACCCAGCCCGGGAGCACAGCCGAGTATTTCCGTAGTAACCAGTGATGTGGCATGGATTTGCGGCGGTTCAGGTACTACACCAAAATTATTTAAGACAATAAACGGAGGATTGAACTGGACGGAATTGTCTGTTTTAGGACTTGGTCATGAATTAGGATGTGTTGCAGCTATTTCACCGGATATTGTATTCGTAGGTGAAAGTATTGTTACAGGCGGAGCAAATTTATATAAAACCGTAAACGGCGGCTCAACATGGACATCCGTTTTCCAGACACCGCCTAACCGCGGCTTTTTTAATGGTATCGTTTTTACCAAAGACAACGGTTATTTGTTTGCTCTTGCTATTGCGGAAAGAGTGTACAGGTCAAGCAACGGAGGTACTAACTGGCTTGAGCTGAATGCAGGTCTTAATGGTGTTTCTAATGCTCACAACTCATTGTTCCTTATAGATAACAACTTCTATGGATTTGGAATGAATAACGGTGCTGCCAGAGTCAGGCTAACACCTGATAACTCTTCTAACTGGGCTACTTATTCTGTTAATGTTAATGGAAATTACACTTCAGCAATTGCATTTCATACTAACAAATTAATGGGTGTTGCAGCTACTTCCACTTCTCTTCCGAACATTGCACGTACAACTAATGGAGGCTTAACATGGAACGTAGTAAATATTGGTGCAGGATTAACAGGTACCCCTTATATTCAATGGATTGAGAACACTTCTGTTCTTTATATTGTAGGCTCAAATGGAAAAGTGAAAAGAAGCAATGATAACGGACTTACATGGGTGGAGACTCCAATGAACGGTGTTGCAAATATCACACATTTTGATTTCAGAAGATTAAACAATGTTATATTTGGTTATGCAGTATCAAGCGATGGTAATGTTGTTAAGCTGACAGACAGTGTTAACATATTTGTCGGCAACGGCAATATCAGCACTAATAAACCGGTTGAGTATAAATTAGGACAAAACTATCCTAACCCGTTCAACCCGAATACAACCATAAATATCAGCCTGCCCGAAGCATCATTTGTAAAGCTTACGGTTTTCAACGCAATGGGACAGGAAGTATCGGTTGTAAAAAATGAGTTTATGCAGGCAGGGAAGTATGACGTTAACTTCAATGCTGCAGATCTAGCCAGCGGTATTTATTATTACACATTAACTACCGACGGTTTTACAGATACAAAGAAGATGATATTGATAAAGTAGTATAAAATGAATTGGTAAAAGGGGCTGTCTCAAAAAGATAGTCCCTTTTTTATTTGCTGTAACTGATAATGAGGACATATAAACAAAAACAAAAATGGTACCCGGTTATTATACTTTTGCGTGAGGTCACTTATATAGTATGTCATAAAATGAGTAAAAGGCAGAAAAATCTATCGCTTTTTTCTCATCATTACCGTATAAAGCTTTTCATTCTTTGCCTTGCTTTCCGCCCATGAAATAAAATCAAACATTACAAACAAACTTTTACTTGCCGGTTCGTCTTTTAATTTTTTAAGCTTGTAATGTAATTCGTCATAAGCTTCGTGCAATTCCTTTTCATTGTATCCAAGTGCTTTTTTAAAAAAATGGAATAGTACTTCTTGAGCTTCACTCATCATGCCGCTTTCTTTTATTGCCCTGTAAACGGACTGGCTTAAATATTCAAGCAGGTCGTAATTACCAAGCTCCAAATGCAGTACAAGCTGGAACAATTTAGCCAAATTTATCACATCGCTTTTAAAGGAAAGTGAAGAGTCGTTTAAAAGCATATTGTTATATTTAAGAGCGTTCTCAATATCGCCAATAGTAAAATAAAAACTGCAAAGATTGCTGAGCAGAACTGCCTTTGCCTGTGCAGGCACTTCCTTCTGATATGTGTTAAGTTCCTGGGCAATCCTTTTGGCAGCAGCTTTTCCTTTAGCTATTTCAAGTGACTTCCTGTATATGAGCATCTCTGTATTTGCAATATGAAATTTTGCCTGGATAATTGTTGAAGGCGGCAGCTTGTTTTCCCAGCGTTTTCTTACTTTATTTAATTTTACAAGTGTTTCTCTTGTCACATGACGTTTTTTTGTGTAATTTGAAAACAGCAGATAGTTTATAAGTGCCTGAATATAATTTTTAGGATTCTCTTCTATCATATGCTTATTAGAATCCATCATCTCAATTTCCTTCTTCAAAATATTAAAAACATTTTCCAGTTTTTCCTGTGCTAAATTATAAAACAGGTGAGTGTGATAATAATATGTTTTGGTAAGATAATCATCTGCATTGCGTTCATCAGCAATAAACGGGTGGCAGATTATTTTTTCAATTTCCTTTTTCCGTTCTTCGCCCGAAAAATCTCCTTTTTGCTCAACATAAATAACAACACGGTCCGAAAGCCAGCTATATTCAAAATACTTATCTAATTTTTTTGTCAGTTCTTTTTGTTCTTCATAAATTCTTTTCCTGTTTTCAAGAACATTTTTATCCGGAAACTGTATTAAAATATTCCGCTCAATAATAAGCAAATCTAATACATATTTTGACTTATAATATTTATTAGCAATCTCCTTTGCTTTTTTCAGGTATTTAATTGCTTCTTTATATAAAGCTTTTGATTTAAGTATTCTGATATTGGAAATTAACTCATTTAATTTTGATTCTGCATTTTCAAATGAGCCGTAATTATGCAGAGATTTAAGAATGAGATTAAACAAATAAACCTTATAAACGGGGAGCTGTTTATAAAGTATATCGTCAAGTTTCTCTTTGAGAATATCTTCATCATAATCGGCAAGTTTATCGATAGCATCAAAAAGTACGATGTAATTTTTTTTTGCACCGGAAGTGTTTCTTGCAGCAAATTTCTTAAAATAACCCTTCTCAGATTTGGTTAATGATTTAATTAACCTGAACAGTTCATCACTTACTGTTTTCAACGAACTTAAATTATAATTTAAAGAAAATCAGAGAATTCCCGTTAAAATACATATTTTTCAATCATTTTGCAAATACTACATCATAATTTTGCCATTTCGGCTTTAAATATTTCCCGAAAATCAGTTTTTATACCCTCATTTGGTACTATAAATTTGAAACAATAAGATAAAAAGATGTATGCATGATAAATTTTTTGACCAATTAATAAAATTTTTTATGATAAACGCCGGCAAATCTTCAGCAGGTAAATCAGGAAATCCGGCTGTTCAGAACAAAAAAAAGATCTCAAAAAAAATATTAAAAAATTTAAACAAAGGGAAAAACAAAATGAAAGATATTCTTAGACTGATATTCTTAAATCTGATATTTATTGTAAACGTGTTTTCGCAAACATGGGTATGGCAAAATCCGCTGCCGCAGGGTAATACTCTTTCGGGGGTGGACTTTGTTAATGCAAATACAGGATATGCTGCAGGGAATATTGGTACATTAATCAAAACAACAAACGCTGGAGTTAACTGGTTTAGCGTTCCTTTAAATACAAAATTGAATTTATACGCAGTTGATTTTGTCAATGCAAACACAGGTTTTATTGCTTCAGACAGCGGAAGGATATTTAAAACAACAACAGCAGGAAGCTCATGGAATGAATATAATACAAATGTTCCGCAATCATTCAGAACAATAGAATTTGTTACAGAATATATGGGTTATGCATCGGGCGATGACGGAAAAATTTTTAAAACCACCAATGCAGGACAAAATTGGTCCAATATTTCAGTAACTACAAACAAATCACTTTATGGACTTTATTTTGTTAATGGAAGCAGGGGTTTTATTGTCGGTGAAAGCGGGTATATTATTAAAACAACAAACGGCGGCACAAACTGGACTGAATTGAATTCAAACATTACACTCCCGTTATTCAAAGTATTTTTTTCCGATAGCTTAACGGGTTATGCGACCTCAATGCAGGGGAAGGTGATGAAAACCACTGACGGAGGAATAAATTGGACACAGCTTCTAACAGGATTGACATGCAGCTTTTATGATATGTTTTTTAATGATGCAAATACAGGTGTCGTAATAGGTGAAGGTGGTTCGGTTATCAGGACCACTAACGGAGGAGTAAATTGGACACAGCATTTTAACTTACCGGTTACTTTCAGAGCGGTCTCGTTCGCAGATGTTAATAACGGGTACGTTGTTGGGCAGGGAGGTATTGTATACAAATCTACAAATGGAGGAATCAACTGGAGTGCACAGGTAAGTTCTCCCTTCAGGTCAATAAAGGACAGTAAATTTATTGATGCAAATACCGGTTATGCAGGCGGAGATAACGGAAAATTAATAAAGACAACAAATGGCGGAGAGAACTGGAACATTGTTCCGCTTGACTTTGCTCATATCAATTCAATTTATTTTGCAGACGCTAATACAGGATTTTTACTGGCCGATAACGGCACTGTCACAAAAACCACTAATGGGGGTCAAAGCTGGAATTTTTACACAATTCAATATAATACACATTTTTATTCAATCACTTTTACATCATTGTTAACGGGTTATGTTTCGGGTGATAATGGTAAAATTTTTAAAACAACAAACGGTGGCGTGAATTGGAATGCTATGAGCACCGGAATCAGTAATTACCTTGAAGATGTAAAATTCATAAATGAAAGTACAGGGGTTGTTTCCGGTGGTGCAGGGATGATATACAGAACAATAAACGCAGGTGTTAACTGGACTCCAATTTATACCGATGCGCCGGGATACATCAACAGCATGTGTTTTGTAAATGCAAATGTTGGTTATGCAGCAGGAAATTCCGGTGCAATACTTAAAACAACTAACAGCGGATTGAACTGGATTATTCAAAATCAAAATATTTATTTTCATTTAACACAGGTTGTATTTAAAGATACCGTTAATGGTTATGCAGTAGGCAGTGCGGGAACGATACTTAAAACATCAAACGGAGGTGCAAACTGGATTACTGATAATTCAATTACAAATAATTCATTGTTATCGGCAGCTTATGCAGGTCCTAACAAAGTTTTTGTTTTCGGAAGTGACGGTACAATTATTAAGTATGTAAACACAATGACAGGCACAATAAACAATACAGAAACACCTGCCGGTTTCAAGCTTTCACAAAATTATCCAAACCCGTTTAACCCGGAAACAAGAATAAGCTTCAATTTACCAAAAGCATCATTTATTACATTAAAAGTATATGATGTCCGGGGAAAGCTGGTAAATACTTTAGTAAATGAACAGACATCAGCCGGTCAGCATGAAGTTACATATAATGCATCCGGTTTGGCGTCGGGAGTTTATTTTTACCGTTTGGATACCGAGGGTTTCAGTGATGTGAAAAAGATGGTTCTTGTTAAATAATCCCAGAGGGACTGCTTCGCAGCAAATAACAGATAATAGAAAGTAATTAAAAGCTAATTAAAGCAACAAAACTCCTTCCTATATAATTACGGAAGGAGTTTTGTTTTAATAGATGAAAATATAAAGAAAAAATAATTATTATTGCATATCGCGATTTGCGATATGCAATATATTTTTTTAATTAAAGGTTAAAGCAGTTTAGAATTATGAAAATCTACATCTCATTAGACATGGAAGGTATTGCAGGTACCTTTACATGGGGGCAGGAAGAAAACAACAGGGAAGAAGTACGCAAATGTATCGCACAGCAAATACAATGGGTAATACAGGGAATACAATCAAGCAAATCAAATAAATCGGTTAATGAAATTGTGATAGCAGATTCGCATTCAGGCGGTGATAACCTGTTGTATGAAATAACAGGACTTGATAACCGGCTGCACTTGATATCAGGCACTCCGCGTCCAAAATACATGATGCCTGCATTTAATGATTCTTACAATGTCGTATTTTTTGTTGGCTATCATGGCGGAATTGGTACACTGCACTCAAATATGGACCATTCTTACAGTCCGCGGTTCCATAAAATATGGCTCAATGATAAACCAATGAACGAAAGCCTGATTAATGCAGCTTATGCCGGTCTGTTTAATGTTCCTGTCGGTTTGATAGTAGGAGATGATGCATTAATGAATCAGCTTAAGATTGATGATGCTATGCCGTGGGTTGAGTTTGTAGTAACAAAATATTCGCTCAGCCGTTTCGCCGTTAAAAACAAGCCGATGATAGTAGTACGCAATGAAACTGTATCTGCTGTTAATAAAATTATAGACTCGGATTTGTCGAAAATTCCCGTTTATAAATTTGAATCTCCCATAAAATTAAGAATAGAGCTTCAGACTACGTCAATGGCTGATATGCTTGAACTGCTGCATGATGTAAAAAGGATAGACGGCGTAACAGTTGAGCTGACTCATAATGATTATGCCGAGGTATTTGATACAATAGATGCAATGGCAACACTTGCAAGAGCAGTGAAGTGGTAGAGAGTTCTTTAAGTTCTTTAAGTTCTTTAAGTTCTTTAAGTTCTTTAAGTTCTTTAAGTTTTGTTTGTACTGTCAGCCCGAAAGAGTATTTCGAATCTTCGGACTGGCATTACGTAAACCTTCCAACTTTCCAACCTTTCAACCTGTAACCTGTAACCTGCAACCTGTAACCTTCCAACCTGCAACCTGTATCTTATTCCCCCAGCTCTTCAAGCATCTTTTTTGCATTTCCATTTCCGGGTTCCATTTCAAGAACTTTTTTATAATTTACTTTTGCCAGTTCTTTATCTCCTTTTTTTGCATATGCTTCGGCAAGGCTATCGTATACGTTTGCAATACCGGGAAAAAGCTCAGAATTATATTTGAATACTTCAATTGCCAAATCAATTTCCCCGGATTCCATTAACTCATACCCGAAAAAGTTTAAGTGCATGTCATTGAATTTCAAATCATTTTGTTCCAGCATTTCTTTAAAGTGTTCTTTAAAATATGCAATGCCATTTTTTTTAATAACCTTGTAATATTTCATAGCCCCGGGCAGATCCGGCTTTGACGCTGTTTTTCCGTTAATAATTGCACTTACCCTAAGCTCAACTTCTTCCGCCATTTTGCCAAAATTAGAAAGTATAATCAATGTATATCCGTTATTATAATGTCCGAGAATTGAATTCCATGCAGGTGTACCGCCAGCAGCAATGTTGCCTTCACGGAAACCTATTTGTCTTACATATTGTGAAAATTTAAGCAGGTCATCAGCATTCGTAAAAATACCGCCGGCAGGAGATGGTGCCGCATGGAATTTCGCGTTTACTTTCTCACCCGAAAACTTTAGCATAGCTCCTATTGCACTGTTAGTAACATTTTCTCCATTTCTTAAAAAATACGAATCTTTCATATTCAGCGGTTCAAAAATTCGTTCCTTCAGGTTTTCTTCATATGATTTTCCCGAAGCTTTTTCAATTATTCCGCCAAGCACTACATATCCGGAATTCGAATATCTTTGAGATGTACCCGGCTCGAACAATAGGGGTTCATCCTTAATAATTTCAAGGAAATCGTTTACTGATTTGAAATTGTCCGGGGTCCGGTTGAATTTTGGGTTATTCAGGTAATCTCCCAATCCGGCTTTCATATCAATAAGCATTTGAATAGTAATTTTATTCCCTGTTTCCTCCGGGTAAAGTGCAATGTATTTGCTTAACGGGTCATCAAGTGAGAGCTTACCTTCGTCTTTTAACTGCATAATCATTGAACGTGTAAAAAGCTTGGTTATAGAGGCAATATTAAACAGGGTGGAGGTATTATTGGAGTTTTTATTTTCCCAATCTGCATATCCGAATGCTTGTTTATAAAGCTGATTCCCGTCTTTTGCCAATAAAACCACTCCGGAAAATATTCCCATATTGTTATATTCCTGCATAAGGGATTCAAGCTTTGCGGTGACTTCATCCTGGGCAAGCTGAGTTGAAATGCTTAACATTATTAATATAAATGTGAAATATTTTAACTTTTTCATATATTTAAATTATTAATTTATTAAATAAGACGCAATGAAGAGGAGATAAGTCGCAGGAGGGAGTTCAGAGAGTTTGGAGAGTTCGGAGAGTTCTGAGAGTTCCGAGAGTTCTGAGAGTTCCGAGAGTTGAGGAGTTTTGTGTACTGCCAGTACCTCTCATGGATAAACTTTATTTATGGAAGAATAAACATCGGAGTCACTGGCAGAATAAGGAGATTTTAAATTGACCTAAAGCTTCTAATTTCAAATTACCGTTATAGAATGTACTGCCTGTAACCACTTGCCTGTTATCAACTCTCGGGACTCTCCGAACTCTCCAAACTCTAAGACTCTCTGTACTCATAAAAAAAAGGAGTATAAAAATATTATACTCCTCTTAACAATGCCGGAAATAAGAAGAAGTTAGTTATTAGAACCGTTTGATTTGTTAATGTACTTGGTCAGGTCATAAACCTGGTTTCCGTTTTCATCAACAACATAGCAAGGTCCTTTGTTGTCATTAACTTTGTTGGTTTTGACATACCTGATAGACATATCATATAAGAACCTGCCGACTCCCCATTTTACTGCTGCTCTTTTAAAGCTATCGCTTGCAGCACCCTTTTCTTTTTCGATTGTGGACTCGCTTCCACAATCCCATTTCCAAACCCATTCGCCGTTTATCTTTATACCGATACCTGCATATACAGAACCGCACACTTCTTTGTAATCGCTCTGCCAGTTCTCTCTTCCAACTATTTCGTCAAGAACGTTCATTACGTCACGGCTGTCTATGTAAGGTACACAGCTAGCGGCAGGTTTGTTTTTTGAAAATGCCTGTACCCTCCACTGGTAAGGTACCTTTTTGCTTAACTCTTGTAACTGTTCCATTTATTACTCCTTTAAATTATTTATATCAATACTAACATTACTAACATATAAAATGCGACAGTAATTCCCCGATTGTATAAAATTAAGCTGTTCATTTTTAGACATTTATGAAAATAATTTTAAGTTTATAAATCTTTAAAACTCATTGCTTTATAGAAATAACCTTATTTTTCATAAACTATTGATTTGTTATATTTAAAGAATTTTTTTAATTTGTATTTATTTCAGTTGCCTGATGCCTGCATGACAAAAGTCATAGTTTCGGTTTTGGGCAATTTGTAGTTTTGTATAATTTAAATTTAAAGCATGAAAACACTTCTTTTCATATTATTTGCTTTTACTTTGATCCTGTATGCGTGTAAGGATAATCCTACAGTTATTGAGCCTCCGGTAAGCAATACAGGCTACAAGAAAGTCATGGATGCCGTATCCGGCAGCACAAAGTTTGAGATATATAAGAATGGTTCCGAAAATTTAACATTCGGCTATAATGAAATTGGCTTTAAGGTCTTCCTGGATAACCAGGAGCAGACTTCGGGATTTGTAAAATTTACTCCAAGATTATATGATAATGTGCCAACACCGGGATGGGTTTGTCAGTCAGCCCCGGTAAGCAGTAGGTTCGAAAGAGATGCCAACGGGTACTTTATTGGTTATGCTAATTTTATAAAGGCGACAAGTTCTCCTTTTACATGGTATGGATTTTTTAATTACAATGACCAGGCAAATGCTGACTCTGTTGTATTCAATGTTAATGCATCATCCCAGGCACAGTTGTTAAGCTTTAGAGGACCGTCACCTGATACTAACTGGTATTGCATAACACTTATATCACCATTCACTCCAAAGTACGGGTTAAATGAATTTAAGTGCATGCTGCATACATCAGCCGATCAAACCGGTTATACTGAAGTAGAAAATGCCGAAATGATAATTTGGCCGTGGATGCCTTCTATGAATCATGGCTCTTCCAGTAATATTAATCCGACATATTCAGGTAAAGGTGTTTATACAGGAAGAGTTAACCTTGTGATGTCGGGAGGATGGGAAGTATATGATACAGTTAGGGTAAGCGGTAATACGGTTACACCAATTCCAACTCCTAAATTTATTTTTGATTGTCCTTAATTATATTGGGTACTAGTAATAAATGAAAATATTAACTTTAATAACAATTTTAGCTTTGGTGTTTATCTATTCCTGTAAGGATGCAGATATTGTTGGTCCCGGCAGTAATAATAACGGGTACAACAAAGTACTGACAGGTGAGGCAAATGGGGTGAGGTTCGAATTGTATGATTCAACATATAATGAACTAGTAACCGGATACAATAACCTGGGGATTAAGGTATTTGTTAATAATGAAGAAAAAACTTCCGGTTTTGCGAAGTTAAAAGTTTTTATGTATCATACTTTTATAACAAGCACTCATTCATGCCCGATAAGTCCTGTGTTTTATTATGACCCGGATAAAAAAATGTTTACAGGATATGCAAACATGTTAATGTATACCGATTCTACATCTTACTTTATGGCTTTTTTTAATTATAATGATGAGATGAATGTTGATTCTGTCAGGTTTGATGTTTCTATTGATACAATGAACCAAACAAGGGGATTTATTGATTTTCCTACGGGGGATTTATATATATTCACAGTAATTTCTCCTAAATATCCCGTTATGGGAATGAATGATATCAGATACCTGTTTCACAAGACACCTGATGATATAGAGTATTACGAAGTGGATTCAGCTCAAATGTTTCTGAGGACATTAATTGAATCATCAGGTCATACGTCAACAGGAAACGTAAACCCTGTTTCGCTTGGTAACGGCTTGTATTCGGGAAAGGTAAATCTTGATGAGTCCGGGATGTGGTTTGTATATGATTCGGTAAAGTATCAGGATAGAGTATTAACTCCGAATGTGCCGCCGAAATTTATTTTTAATGTTCAGTAAGATGAATTATTTACCTTTAATAATATTAGCAGCAGCAATAATTCATATAATTGAAGAATTTTTTTACCCGGGCGGCTTTATTGATTTTGCAAGAAAGAACATTGTTAAGAATAACCGCCGTATAATGGCAGAAGCAATTGACAGTAATATGGCAGTTATAGTAAATGCCCTTTTTCTTTTGCTTTGCCTTGTTAATGTTTTGATTAGCGGAACAGGTACATTGCTGCATTATTCACTTGTTGGGTTGATATTGTTTAATTCATTGTTTCATATTGCCGGAAGCATAATTATCAGGAAATACTCTCCGGGATTAATAACATCTGTATTGATATATATTCCTTTAGCTGTTTATATAATAAGCAATTCCAATAAATCCGGCGATGAAATGCTGATAGCAATGGTGATTGGAATTTTATTAAACTTGGTGCCAATTATTATAGTACTTGTGAGATCGAAATTTGTTTTTAATTATAAAAATAAAGTATTACTGAAATAAATTATGAAAAAATCTTTATTATTTATTCTTTTATTGCTTGCTCTGCAGGTTAATGAAACCAGGCCCTGCAATATTTGCGGCGGGGGGACAGGCGATCTGGTCGTATTAGCTCTGGACGGAAGAATGCTATTTAATGCAGGATTGTTTTACGACTCCTATATTGGCAGGTGGGACCAGCGCGGAACATGGCGTGAATTTGATTATACTGAAAACCAATACAGGTTTTCGTTTAGCGGTGCTTACAGGTTTAACAGGCATCTGCAGGGAGCTATAACAATTCCTTATGTTATGAATTACAACAACATCCCCGAGCAGACACATAATGGAAGCGGCATCGGCGATATTTCGCTTAGCGGCAGGTATGAGTTCTTTCATGAATTCCAGGTTAAAAGAAAAAATAATAAAGATTACATTGACAATAAATTACCTTACCTTGCAATTACATTCGGGTTAACACTGCCAACAGGAAAATCAGAAGAAAATGCTGATAGTGAAGTGGGTGTTACGGGAAAAGGTTATTTTGTAAGCTCTCTTGGTGTATCACTTACAAAAACCATAATTAAAAATCATTTACAGGTCAGCACAGATATAAGCTGGCAGCACAGTTTTAAGAAAACTTACGAAAAATATTATAATATTGCACAAACGCCGTTTGAAAAACAGCAGGGTGATAAGTTCAATTACTCAGCATCGTTTAATTACATTTTTAATAACTGGCATGCATTAACATTATCAGTAACCGGCTCAAACCAGTCAGCCAGTATGTATGAGAAAAATTCCGTTGCCAACTCCGAAGAACGGAATTTGAATTTTATGTTCTCATATACATATTATCCTTCAACGCCGTTTCGTATAACACCATCGATAAAATGGACTTTACCGCAGGATAATATGGGAAAAAATGCAAGCGGTTCAACAACCTTTGGTGTGAACTTAACTTACTACTTTGCTGATTATGATATTAAGTAGGTTGCAGGTTGCAGGTTGAAGGTTATCCCAGAGGGATCCCTATGGGACAAGTTAAAGGTTGAAGGTTGCAGGTTAAAGGTTGAAGATTGAAAAGTTGGAAGATTAACAATGTGCATAGACAAGGGGTTACTGATATTAGTCCGGATATATAGAAATTACAACATTCATTATGTTAACAACTCCAGACATAAAATACCGGATTACCCCTTGAAAACTATCCGTCCGGAAGATTTGCAGTTGTGTAGTCAAATATCATATTAAAAAGTTGAGAATGAGGATACAGAATTTAACATTAGAAAAATATTTTATAAAATATAATACATATAAAACAATCATGACAAAAATATTAGGCATAATGCTAATTACAATCCTGTTTACCTTTACTTCATCTTATGGAGCAGGGAAAGAAATAAAAACAGTTACAATAAAATGTACTGAAATGACCTGCGAGGGGTGTAAACGGGAAATTACACGCTCAATAAAATTGCTGGATGGAATTGATAAGATTGATGTAAACCTGGATACAAAGATAATTACAGTTACATTTGATGATAAAAAAGCTACCGAGACAGACCTAATAAAAGCAATTGAAAATGCAGGTTATGCAAGTGAAGTGGTGAAGTAGTAAATTATTGTTAAAAAAGCCCGGAGATTTTTTGGGGTGTCAGGTCGTTTACTGGATAGTAAAAATTAAACTTTTTTATTCTGTTTTCATTTATCGCTGAAATATCTCCATTCTTCAAGATGGACCTGACACTGCTTTAAAAATATAAAGAAGCTTTAGTACCATATTGATCAGTTATGTCTGGGAACCCCGTACTCCAACTTATACCACTGTTTTCAGTTCGTTTCACATAAATTGTGTTTTGATAACTTGTAGGGTATCCCTGCCTTTCCCATATTATATATCCTATGTCCGCATTCAAAAATTGAATGTCTATAGGATTGCCTAAATATGGCTGCTGATTTTGGACATTAAATACTTGAATTGAATTCCATAAATCTTGCGAATAAATAAGTTGGGAAATAGACGGCAGTAAAAATATGATAGTATAAATTATTGATATTTTTTTCATCTTATTTTTTTATTATTATTATTAAAAAAATAATAGGGCAGATAAAAGGCATATAATCAGCATGATTATAAAAATCCCTTAAAACCTGGTACGTTTCTGGGTTGCTTTTAGTCTGCCTTTATAAATTCTTGATTTATATTTCTATTAAAATTAACTAAACTATAGTTAAGGTATTTTTAAAATCTCCTTCATTTTATTTTTTAATCATTTTTTGGCCTAGCTATAAAAAGATGTGAATTGGTTGGTTCGGAACTGGTATAGATTCCGTAATAATTATTTTTAACTTTACAGATTCTTCTGGGTGTTTCAACTCCACCTGCATATAGATAATTTGACATTCGGAACCATTCATTACCATTATAGTAATACATTTTATAAAAAAAGTATGAAGTAGTCACATTCCCAGCGCATAAAAAATCGTTTTTTGAAGTGCCACCAAATACTTTTCCTTTAAATTCAAGATTAGGCTGCAATGCATCCCACCCATACCCCGTAAAATTGTAATTAGCAGTTGAACCCCCTCTGATTGCATTTGTCCCGCAGATATTTAAGAAAATCCTCATTTCAGAATTATCATCACCGCTGTCAGATAATATTTGCTGCCATTTATTATTGTTTTCTAATTTATAAGTGTAGAATTTAAAATCAGTTGTATTATTACTTGTACGATTGTATCCGAATAAGTATAATTGCCCTATAACATCCTGGTAAAACTGTGGTGAAACAAGTAATTTTTGAGATATAAAAGAATATTGCGTCTCTGTTCCATTACAGTTATATACAACGTTTGAAGCTGTAGCAACCCAGACATTATTATCATTTAATGCAATAATATCCAGGATATGTCTGGTCGTATCTAGAAATTGACCAACTGATTCAAAACTTGCACCATTCCATTTTTTTAATTTCGTATTTGCAGGGTGATGATAATCACTGCCACCAATGAAAATATTGTTTGGACTGGTACCCGCCAAAACATCAGCGAAGAATTGAGGGTCATTTATATTCAATTCTGTAACATTCTTGCCATCATAAAAAATAAGACCACCGTTGGCAACTATGAAAATCTTATTTGTGTCAGCAACATATAAATCGGTCAGCGTATATTGAAAAAGCTGTACATACTCCCAATCAAACATAGCGCTATCTTTAATTGATGATGTATCATCTGGTGACGGAGGTTTTACTGTAACAGGATCATCTTTGCATGAAATAAATAAGAATGTTTGAAGAATAAAAACAATAATTAGCAGTTTGCATAACATACTGCATGCAAATTTGTGATTTAATTTTTTTCTTGTGTAAAAATTTATATTGTGTTTCATAAATATCAACATTATTTAAATGTAAAATATTTAATAAAAGCAGTATAATCCAGTAAGTTTATACAACAACCCCTCTTAACAATAGTTGCCGTATAAAATGGGGGGGTATTTGTAACGCTATTTTTCACCGACGCGGATTGTCTTATAAACAATTATGTTTACTTAATTTATAAATGTCAAGTACAAATTTTATATTAAAAAAGCCCGGAGATTGCTCTCCGGGCTTTTGCTTTGTCATGAGAATGATCACTTCACTATTTTATCAGCACCAGCTTTTTTGTGTCGGAAAACTTATTGTTAGATGTTGTTAACCTATAGAAATAAATTCCGCTTGAATAACCGGATGCATTCCATTCAACTTCATATGTGCCGGGTGAGAGCTGTTCATTAACTAGAGTTGCAACTTCTTTTCCAAGTAAATCATAGATGACGAGTTTCACTCTATCACCCCCCGTGCCGGCTTTTGGTATTGCAAATTTTATCTTCGTTACCGGGTTAAATGGATTAGGATAATTCTGTCCTAAGAAATATTTTTCGGGAATCTCTTTATTCTTGTTTTGTATGCCTATTACCCAGTGTGAGAAATAGAAATCAACTGTATCAATGTTAACTGTTCCAAGAGATATCATTCTGTTTTGGTCTCCGTATCCCAAAAGGTCACAAATTATTTCGTATGAACCTTGCGGCAGTGAATCTATCATGTATTGTCCGCCGTTTTTGGATATAGAATAACCTTTGAACTCATCATTCATTTTTGCATAAATAACTGCACCGTTTAATCCGCCCATGTTGTCAAGTCCTGATATATAAATTCCGCCGCCGATTTTCCCGGAACTCTGTGAATTGTTTGTTATACGGTAGACATGAATATTCATATCAGTCATATTGGAATTAACATAAATCTTGGTTGAGTTCCGCGAGTAAATTGTAGAAGAATAATATGTTGGTACAAATGAAAACTCTTCTTCATCATCCTGGACTGCCATCAGGTCAGTTGGTACCCCCGGTGGTACATGAATAAGTATATAATAACCGTTTGGCTGTATTCTTGCAGAATCAAGTGTAATCATAGACCCGTTATAGAATGTAACTGCTTTTACATAACCTGAAGTTACATTATTATTACTATCCAGGTATCTTACGTATCCGGAAATTGTATAAGTATTTGTTGAAGTGAATGTCCTCCATATACCAATACTTGATTGGTTAAAGAAATTTTTATAAGCTTTAGTATATAAGTGTCCCGATGGCCCGGCAATTAGATAAGATGAATACTGGTTAAAGCCCCAGCCGGAATTCATGCTTTGCCATTGGTCACCGTTGTTCAATGAGCGGTAGAAATAACTCTGCTCGTTTGGTGCTGTACTGACAGCAAATAAATAGTTTTGTGTATTAGCAACAACCTGGTGCGGGAAAACATTCATGCCGTTATTTATCGGCTGCCAGTTCATGCCAAAATCATATGACCTAATCAATCCCATATTACTAGAGCAAATGAAAACATTGCCTGAAGTGTTCAGGCTGATTGATTTGACCTGGTCTAATTGCTGAGGCAGGAGATACCAGTTTAAACCGTAATTTGTTGTTCTGAATAAACCGGAATTATTTACATGAGCATATATTATGCCCTGCTTGCTGACAGCAAGTACGTTTATTGGGAAATTAAGCCCGGTATTTAACCAGCTGTTGCCATGATTTATTGTGCGGAAAATTCCGACATTTGTGTTGTATGCCGCATATACATTTCCATCCATACCTGCCTGAACAAATTTTACCGGCATTCCCGAAGGTAAATTACTTGTTACGGAAGTCCATGTACTTCCGTTATCCATAGAACGTAATATGGCAGATTTCCTGACGGCGAATAAATAATTCAGTGTATCAATTGCGAGCGAGCTTATTGAATCAATTGATGTTGGGATAAGATTCCAGTTTTCACCGTTATTGGTTGAATAATAAATCTTTCCACCTTGTTTTGCGGCAAATATTGTACCCTGAGTATTAACGGCAATTGCAGCAATATCAGAATTTATTGTTCCATCAGAAAGATTTGTCCAGTTTGCCCCGTTGTTGCTTGTCTTATAAATAAATTCACCGTTTGTTCCAATATACAAATTACCATTGGACTTCGATGCAATAGTTTCTATATCCAGACCTGAAGGTGTTGTTACAGCCAGCCATGTATCACCGTCATTTACAGTATAAAATATGCCGGTGTTTGTTTGAACAAAAAAAACACCATTTGAATTTTCACGGATTGATATTGCAGAGTTAAGATTTGATCCTGATACTTTTACCCAGTTAAGCCCGTAATCAATTGAACGGTACACACCGTCATCCGGTTTAATTGCAAAAACTTTTCCGTTAATTTGATTGACTGCAATATCGGTGAAATAAAAATCTCTTCTGTTAGTCCATGTTGCTCCAAAATTGTCTGAATAGAAATATCCGTAGCCGGGAGTTGTTGTACCCGCATATACCTTGCCTGAATTGTCGGCAGCAATACATTTAATTCCTTCCTGAGCAATCATGAACGGCGGAATGATGTTAATTTCCCATGTTTCACCGTTATTGATAGATCGGTACATGCCGCCCGGAGATTGGTGTTCAACATCGGCATCTCTTGCAGCAAATAAGTAACCATTCGGCAGGGCTGTGAAGTCAACTATTTTACTGTAACCTGCATCTATTATTTTTAACCATGTAATTCCGTTATCAGTACTTTTGAAAATTCCCTCTTTTGGGTCATGATGCCCGGGGTAAATATTATCTCCGCCTCCGGCAATTATATTTCCATTCTGGGATATTACCAATGAATAACATCTGTATCTGTATGCGCCGTTGTTAATAAAATTCGTTTTTGACCATGTGATTCCTTCGTTTGTAGAGCGGTAAATATGATCATAGCCGCCTACTGAATAAATATCATTATTGGGAGCGAAAGCGATGTTATAACAATTCCCGCCGGTCGGACCATTTGTCTGCATCCAGAAATTTTGTGAAAATGTTGTAGCTGATAATAATAACAGAAATAATGTTATTTTATATGTATTCATTTTTATACGCCTTAATGTATAAGGTAATGCTTTTTTAACAGCAGTTTACTGTAATAAACGGAAAAAAATTGGTTTTGACAATGCTTTAATTTCTATCCTAATTAATTGAAAATAAGCATTTTATTGAAAAAATGCGCTGGTGTTTTCAGCTATTTTTTCGTTTTGTGCAATATTTACAAGGAATTGACCTTTTTTTATATAAGAGAAAACATTAAAACCAAAAACAATATTATAAGAAAAATCAACTCCTGCGGCTTTACAGCCATTTTGTTATTTGTTTCCATGTTCGTATTCTCCTATTGTAAATGAATTTACCCAATATTGGTTGAATAGATCTATCATATTTTTTGCGTAATTTTCATTATGAATGATAAGATCTGTCTGATCTTTTCTATTCTTTTTACCTGATATATTTAAAAAAACTCTTTTCTTATCTGCTATTATCAAATTAGGAATATCTATATATGTAAGGCGTAACTCTTCTCCAAAGCTTTCAAACATCCTGCACACTCTTACCAGGTCATCAGATTCGGCAGCAACGGGTTTTCCGTCTCTAAAAACTTTGAAATCCAGCCCGGCTATGTATATCGATTTTATCTTTCCGCCTTTTGCTGTAAAATTTTTCGTGAACTCATTTATTTCATCTGTTACTAATCCGCGTAAACGGCTCATTGCCAATATCTCAAACTCAGCTTTATTAAAGAACTCCATGTATTTTACCGACCTGTGCCTGTTAAAGCCGCGTATAAGCTCAATGCTTTCGGGACCGTCTTCTTCTATTTTCTTTTTTGTGAATATATCGTTTATGTTTTCGAACGTATCCTCAAGTGTGGTTATCCTGTTCTTTGCAGCTTCGTTGTATTCGTGCTTTATTTTGTCGGAAATTATTCTGGGGTCTATTATCTGGTATTTGAGTACTGTGCTTGTTTCAATTTCATTACAGTATCCTTTTTCTGCGAATGATTTTAAAGTGTCATAAATAGAGTTGCGAATGAGCTTTGCTTCTTTTGCAATTTCAGAAGCACTCATCGGGATACCTTTCAGCAGTACCAATAAGGTCTTAGCTTCATATTCCTTGAAGCCAATGCTCTTCATTTTCTCTATTATTTCTTTACTTGTCAATATGCAGTATGTCTTAAGTACTGCAATTTACAATAAAACTGTTGAAAAAACAATAGCTGGAAAAAGTTAATTGTTGTTTTTATGGATTTTTGTGTTTCTTGAATATTTTGAGTATTTTTGTAAAAAAGGAGAAAACCACAATGGCAGATGACAACATGTTACCGCAGCAGCAAATAAATATCGAAATTGGGGAAAAAGAGGCAGAAGGCATATATTCCAATCTTGCAATAATATCCCATTCTCCCGCTGAATTTATATTAGATTTTACCAGGGTATTACCCGGAATCCCTAAATCGAAAATAAGTGCGAGAATAATAATGACACCCCAGCATGCCAAAATGCTCTTAGGTGCTTTGAAAGAAAACATAGAAAAGTTCGAAAACCAGTTTGGCGAGATACAGATCTTTGGCGGACAGCAGCAGGGTGGTTTTGGCTTCCAGCCATTGGTAACTCCTAAAGATGAGAAAATAAATTAGAGTGTATTGAGTGTGTAGAGTGTATTGAGTGTGTAGAGTGAATTGAGTGTGTAGAGTGTATTGAGTGTGTAGAGTGTATTGAGTGCGTAGAGTGTATTGAGTGTGTAGATTGTATTGAGTTGTGTAGAGTGTCCCGCTAAGCAGGATTACTGCTAATAATCTAATATTTTTAAAAATCCTCTTTCTCAAATAGAAATTTGGGAAAGAGGGTTTTGTTCAATACGCAATCTGTAATCTGTAATCTGTAATCTGCAATCTGTAATCTGCAATCTGCAATCTGTAATCTGCAATCTGTAATCTGCAATCTTTAATAATTCTTCATATACAAATTAATTCCTCCGAAAGCGGCAAAGGCAATATTTGCAAGCCAGGCAGTAAGCATGGGATTAAGATCACCATTGTAACCGAAGCTTTGAGATATTTTTACAAAGCCAAGATATATGAAACTGACAAGTATGCTGATACCAAATTGCAGAGCAAGTCCTTTCCTTTTTTTAGAACCGGTGGAAATTGAAATTCCAAATATTATTACAATTATACTGCTGAATGGAAATGATATCTTCGAATAGAAATCAACCTGTACCCTATCCACACTCTGTCCGCCCGCTTTTTGGTTATCGATAAAATCACTTAATTCATTGTAATTCAATTCATCAGGTTTAAGCTGTTTTTTTATTATCTGCTCGGGCACAACATTTAACTTGCCTATTCCTTCAACTTCAGCAACAGGTTTTCCTGAATATGTTTTTAATAATTCTCCCCCGGAACTAAAATCTCTTTCAATTGCATCCATTAAAACCCAATTATTATTATCCCATTTCATTACGGCTGCATCAATTCGTTTTATAAGTGCTGTTGTTGTATCAGGATTAAAAACCAGTATGGTTACCTTATTAGCTGTAAGTTCAATTTCACTGAATTGTTCAATTATCACCAGCCTGTTCTTAGCATCCTGGAAATACAGTTTTTCAAGTCCCTGTACCATTCTGTTTTTGCCAAGGTAATTTCTTTCAATAAAAAACTTTTTCTTATTTGCTTCAGGTACAGTCCAGTTATTAAAATAAATTGTAATTGCCGTAACCACAACACCTATAGCAAGAAAAGGCATCATAAACCGCATTAAGCTGATACCGGCATTTTTTACAGCAACAAGCTCAACGAAGTTTATCATTCTTCCTGCGGTAAATAATGTTGCCAGAAGTACTGCTATTGGAGTTATAAGCTTTATAATTTCAGGGATGAAATAAAAATAATATTTAAAGACGATATCCATTGTTACCTTGTTATCTATAAACTTATCAAGGTTTTCGAATAAGTCTACCAGAATAAATATTATAATAAAACAAAGCAGGGCAAATAGCAGGTTCTTGATGAACTGACTGATTATGTACCTGTCAATAAGCTTAATACGCATTTTTTCAGCTAATTCTTTTGTGCAATATATAATAGAGGTTATTATTAAAACAATTCCAAAAAAGCAGAGAATCAATTACGAATGACGAATTACGAATGACGAATTATTTATTGAAGATTTATGATAGATGTTGGACAAGGGGTTTTGTCTAATGAAGAATGAAGAGTTAAAAATTGGAAGAATGAGCCTAACTTCTCTTTCCCAAATAGCCCCACAGGGATATAAGGAAAATTTGGGATAGAGATGCCGGGTTTAATTTTCCAACCTTCAAACTTTCCAATCTTCCAACCTTTTAAACTTTTAACCGCTGCTACTTAATCTCAACTCCGTTATCTTCTTCACCAAATCCGAGCAAATCTAACATGCTCTTTTCGAAATAAGTCAGAACAGAAGTAGTAATAATTTCATTAATAGAATTTCCGCCGGGAACTGCATAATATGTTATTTTAAATCTACTGTCGATTCTGTTTTCTTTTTTCGCATAGCTGATTACATCATATAGTCCGCCAATCTCATCCACAAGCTTTTTATTAAATGCATCAGTTCCAAGCCATACTCTTCCCTGTGCAACCTGTTCCACTTCATCCCGTGTCATTTTTCTTCCTTCAGAAACAGTTTGAATGAACCTGTCATAATAATAATCAACCATACCCTGGATTATCTCAACTTCCTTCTCATCAACTCCTTTGAAGATAGAAGCCATGTCAGAATTCTCGCCTCTCTTAAATATCTCAACTTTTATCTTTTGAGATTTCATTAAGCTGTCAAGATTTGGTTTAGCATAAAATACACCGATGCTTCCTGTTACAGTCAGGTCATCGGCAAATATTTTATCCGCATTAGCCGAAACATAATATCCTCCCGATGCCGCCGCACCTCCCATAGAAACATAAAACGGTTTTTTATATTTCTTTTTCAATCTAATTATAGCAGCATTAATTTCAGCCGATGCAAGAGCCGAGCCGCCGCCCGAATCGACTCTGAATATTATTGCCTTCACTTTGGGATTTGCGAAAGCATCTTCAAGCTGTCTTATAACCGTTTCCGAGCCTGTCGAGCGTCCGCTGCCGACAAAGGGGATTGGAAGCTTTATTGGTGACGGGGCTTCGCTTTCTCCAGATGTGATTGAGCTGTATACACCAATTATTGCTATTTCATCCGGCTCACCCCATCCTTTATCCCATATACTCCTGTTATACCTGTCTGTAGTAAAATTAGTTTTTGAATTTTTCTCGGTAAGTTCTTTTGCATCATTATACCACCCGTTTGCATCAACCAATGCAAGGCGTTTTGCTTCTATGCCGCTTATTGGCTGTGAAAGTTTTGTCTTTATATAATCATCTGCTGCAATATTTCTTGCAGTCGTAATCCTCTTCAGCATTTTATCATAAAGAATATCAAGTACTCTGTTAATAACTTCTTTACCTTCCGCAGTTGATGAATCGAGCAAGCCCTGGAATGTAAGCTTATATTTCCCTGCATAAAATGTTTGAAGCTCTATGCCGTACTTTGCAAGGAATTGTTTGTAATTGAGCACTTCCATACTGAGCCCGTAGAACATCATCGATTCATCAGGCATTACAATTTTATTTGCATATGTAGCAAGATAATATTCAGCCGGACCAACATCCTGCGGGAAATATGCAGTAACAGTTTTTCCTCTTGCCTTAAATCTTTCAATTGCTGCGGCAAGCTCTTCTACCTGAGCATTAACTTCAACCAGCCCTGTTGAAAGCGGGTATATTTTTATAAGTAATCCGCTCACTGAATTATCAATTGCGGCATTGTCAATATCTGCAATTACTTCATGTACACTTCTTTTGCCTGTACCTATTATACCGAAGAATACATCTTCTGTGTGATAATCCTGTAAAGAGCCTGAGAGAGATATCTCAAGTACTCTTTGTTTTTCTTTAACTATGGATGGTTTCTTTTCAAAATTAAATGCAAACGATAACTGTGTTCCAATATTTTTATATGATGATGGTGAATTGTCTCTATCAGTGAATTTATACATAGTGTTTGTGTATTTCACTGATGAATTTGGCAATTCGTATGTAAAGCCGATATTGAAATAATCTCTAATGGTATAATCGTTGATTCTTGTAAAGTTTGCATTTAAATACAAGCCTTTAACAGGTTGAACGTTAGCTCCAACCTTCAGCATGTGGTGCTCAAAGAATCCTGTGCTATTAAAAGTTAAAAAACCGAAATCGATCATTGCATTCAGGAAGTCGTTCCCCAGGGGCTTGAATGCTAAACCACCTGTGAACTTGAATAAACTAACCGGTCCATTATTAGTGAGACCTTCCTTCGTTTTAACAGTTAATGCAGCAGAAATAAAATTTGTAGGTCTGTATAAAAATCCTATCCCACCCCTGATTCTTGGATGTTCTGCACCAAACATTGCCAGTGATTTGATATTTTCACCTTGAAGGAATTCAAATATCAATCCTGTTGAAAATGTCTTGTTACCAAATCCTAATCCTAATGAAAAAGTGCTTAAAGTTTTATTATATTCTTCAATTTGGTTACCGGTCAAATTTTTGAATCTTTCGTATTCCGCAAAACGGTAAGAAAGCCCTAAAACGCCGGAGTTTAGTAAAATATCGTATTCATTCAGTGCAAGTTTTTTATCTATTTTATTTAAAAATAAATTCACAGCACCGTTCATCTTATGTCCTAATCCTAATATTGCCGGGTTATACCTGAATGCATTCGCTCCTTCATCGTATGCTGAAAAGAGATACATTTCGTTTGACGGATTAAATAAATTAAAATCCTGTGATTGTAATTTTTGCGATAATATTAATGTTAAGAAGATAATAATGTATATTAGACTTTTTTTCATAACAGTTATGTTAAGTTAAGAAAAATTATGTATGTGGAATATTCGAATATAACTAAATAAATATATTTTATGAAGAACCAAATTAAATTTGTTTTAAAAATATTACCTGCACTGTTTCTTTCAATTTTTTCTTTTACATCATGTAAGGGTCAGGATATTACACTGAAAGAAGGAGATGAAGCACCTGATTTTTCTCTTCAGGCTGATGATGGAAGAACAGTTAAGCTCTCTGACTATCAAGGCGTATCTAATGTTGTATTGTATTTTTATCCGAAAGACCAGACTATGGGTTGTACAAAAGAAGCATGCAGTTACAGAGATAATTTTTCCAGTTTCAAAGATGCCAATGCCGAAATTCTAGGTGTTAGTGTTGATGATGTTGAATCACATAAAGAATTCAAGCAAAAGGAAAACCTTAATTTCACACTTCTTGCCGATCCTGAAAAGGAAGTTACAAAAAAATACGGAGTATTAAACGCATTCGGTACAGCTTCAAGAGTTACATTTGTAATTGATAAAGAAGGGAAGATTAGGAAAATATTTCCTAAAGTAGATGCTGCGGAAAACTACAAAGAAGTACTTGAAGTGCTGAAGAGTATGTGAGTTCAGAGAGTTTAGAGAGTTTAGAGAGTTCAGAGAGTTCAGAGAGTTTGGAGGGTTTGGAGGGTTGAGGATTCCGATAAAAACCGGGATCCTTTCTTATATGTTGGAGCTTTGAACTGTATGTATAGAAAGATTGTCTGAATCACAGATGACACTGATTATACTGATAACACAGATAAAAGCTTACTCGAAATTAGAGAGCCAATAAAAAAAGAGGCTGTCTCAAAAGGATAGCCTCTTTTTTTTATTATTTTTTATTAAAACAATGAAAAATAAAGAACATAATAAATAGAAAGAAGGTTATTAAGTTATAAACATTTTTATTT